>Ga0209196_1000665_pt1 | contig 27048 bp, 18 predicted proteins | sample COGITO_mtgs_1105_5_FD_184801 | JGI IMG/M metagenome (GOLD analysis project Ga0209196, IMG submission 184801) | Pelagic marine microbial communities from North Sea - COGITO_mtgs_110509 (SPAdes) (version 2) | ecosystem: Environmental > Aquatic > Marine > Epipelagic ... | reverse complement strand
ATACAAATGCAACTATGCCCATAGGGTTGAATGTTTTAGAATTTCAAAGACCAAATAACACGTCTTCTTTCTTCGGCAAAACAAAAGCACTTGCAGTTTGGAAAGAGGCTTTAAGCGACCAAGAACTTGCTGACCTTACTTACCCAACACCAACTGATCCAACATTTAGTTTAGACTTTGATACGATAGCAACTGATTTCACATTTGCTAGAGGCTCTGAGGCTACATACGTAGATGCACAGGGGTTAATAAAAAGTACTAATGAGATAGGACCAGAGTTGGTTACTAATGGAGATTTTAGTGATGGCAGTACGGGTTGGACTTTAGGTGTAGGACATACTGTTTCGGGGAGTAAACTAAATATAAATGGAGCGAGTTTTACGTATCAACCTGTACAACAAACTGTTTCAAGTAGATATAGACTATCTTTCAGCGTTTCTAATTATGTTAGTGGAACTATAAGAGTTTATACGGGTTCAGGTACATCATCCGTTAGGATAGATGCATCTTCTGATGGAAATTTTGAATTAGATTATATTGCTAATGGCAATACTGTTTATGTCCAACCAACGGGAGGTATATTCATAGGCTCAATAGACAACGTATCTATAAAGGAAGTAATAACTGCAACTAACACTCCTAGATTAGATTACTCAACGGGAGCAGAGGCATTTTTACTAGAACCGCAGAGTACGAATTTGGTTCCTTATTCTGAGGATTTTACGCAGTGGAATGGTAATAGTATAGTTTTAACAAGTGGCTTTACTTCCCCTGATGGAACAAGTGGGGCTACCTTGTTGTCAGGAAATGGAGTAAGCTCATTCGCTAACATTAATCGGAGTCTGTCAGCTTCAGGAGATGTATCTTATAGTCTTTTCGTAAAGAAAGAACTTTCTGATACAATATCATTGAGGGTGCAAGGTACAGATATTGGTGGAGCTGGATTTGTTAATGCAGTATATACTTATACATTCTCAACAAACAGCTTTGTCTCTGCATCTTCAGGAGTTGCGGAATCCTTTTCAGCTCAACCGCTTGTTGATGGCTGGGTTAGATTGGAACTTAATTTTACATCTACAACAATAACGGCTTGTAGGATATACTCTGCATACAATTCAACTAGCGCTCAAGGTGTTTACATTTGGGGCGCACAATTAGAACAGCAATCCTATGCAACTTCGTATATCCCAACATCGGGAACTACGGTTACACGTAACCAAGAAACGTGTATAAACGCAACACCAGAAATAAACAGTGAGGAAGGGGTATTGTATGTAGAGATAAATGCAGAAAATGTTTACTCTAATTCAAGGTATATTGCTTTGTCAAATGGAACAACAAGTAATAGGGTTATTATAGGAATTTCATCAAACTCAACAGGAACAATCACTTGTTTTGTTAGTAGTGGTGGCTCTACTGTAGCTATCTTGTCCTCTACCGCAGATATTACAGATTTTAATAAAGTAGCTTTACGATATAGAAAAAACAATTTTAGTTTATTTTTAAATGGGGTTAAGGCTTCTACGGATACATCAGGGTTACCCCCGGTAGAACTTAATCGGCTTGCGTATGGTAACGGTGTTCCAAATGCAACGCCTTTCTATGGTAGCACCAAAGACATACAAGTTTACACAAAAGCACTATCAGATGCGGAACTAATAAAATTAACAACATGATGCAAATTTATAAGACTGTATTTGATACAGAACAACAAGGTAAAGACATCCTAATATCCAAAGGGGTATGGGAAGAGGTAACCGAAGAGGGTGTAACAACCATGCAGTTTACAAACGGAACAGCAGCAGTAGTAAACATTGGTAAGGTGGTTGAGACACCAGGAACTTACGGTCCTGATGGTCACGAGATAACACCACCAGTTTATTACCCAGGGTGGGCGTATGATGTAATGTCTAGCGACCTACTTGATTTCGGAACATACGAAGTGTTCCCAGGGGATGCAGCAGCACATAGTTTTATGGGTTGGCCAAGAGGTGCAGAAGTACCTCCGGAGCCTATAGATTAAAAAAATAGGTAGTTTTTCAAAAAAGCGTGTGATTATATAATAAAATCAAATCTTATGAAAAATTTATTTATTACACTATGTTTAGTTTTAACGTCATTAACATTAACAGCTCAAGAAGCATTTAACGGGATATGGAAAACTGAAGGAAGCAATTACTTAAAAACAATACTTGCGTCAGATTACGCGGTACTACAATGTTTTAATACCTCTTTTGAAGAATACGATGTTATAACCGAAGAAATATTTGATGAGGGAGTAACAAGTTTTATAACAAAGCTACATAACCCAGACAACGGGTACAGAGTAACAATAGAATACACACTTATAACCAGGGATTCAATTTCTACAAAATACACAGGCGACGTTCGCGGAACTTACGCTTTAACACGATTATACTAAAACAAAAATTATGGCATACAAACAAGAATTTGGAAGAGCACCGGTTACCAATAAAATGGTAGATGAAATTACAGGTGGATATCAAAACGGAGGAGACAAAAAGAAAAAGAAAAAAGTTAAATCCTTTGATACTGAAACAAAGGAAACATCTAGTATAGATGTGGTTTCGGGTTCTCCCGCGGACAAGTTGTCAAAGCAAGTTGGCAACGCAATAGATTTTGGGTCACAAAGCCAATCTACTAGCGGTAAAAAAGGAAACCTTACGAGCGGAACTAACGCTAACACAATGGCTAGTGCTTCTACTTACGGCAATCTTCCTAAAGGATTCAAAGGTAGAGCTTTTGACAAAAGCAATAAAATAGTTGACTTTTCAAATAGTAATCAAGACAAAAGAAGAGGCGAAAAATTTAGAGTTTATAAATAAACAATTAACAATTAAATTAAATCAAATGAGCAAAGTAAAAGAAATGGAGGTAACTCCAAAAGCAATCACCAAAGAAGAATTAGAAAGAGTAACAGAGCTTCAAACGGAGCTGCAATCTTATCTAGCCAACATTGGTGTACTAGAGGTACAGAAAGCTAAAGCTATTTACCAAGTCAACATGCTTGAAAAAGGCATGGATGAGATGAAAAAAAGTATTGAGGAAAACTATGGACCAATCAATATAAATCTCACTGACGGAACTTACGAAGAAATTAAAGAGTAAGTTATGGATAGTATTATAAGAAAGATTAGTATCGGGGCTGACTATAAAAACGAAGCAATGCATTACTCTGTTAAACAGACAGTTTACGGCGGTCACGAAATCTCTCACATACTATTTGAAGAGTCTGATAATTCTTATAATATATTTATAAAAAAAGTAGACGAGATAATGCCATGGAAGAAATTTAATTCAAACATGGCAATATCCGTTGAATATGACTTAGAATATTAATGCGGAGTGTATATGACTTTATCATAAAGCCGGTAGGCAAAAGGTATGATAACGAGGTAAAGGTTGGAGAGCATACCCTTATAACAAATAGCTCTATAGAAAGCTTTAAGCATGTTAACAATATTGCTGAGGTAGTTGAAACACCAGTTGCATTTGCAACTCCTATAAGAAAAGGTGATTTAATTATGGTACACCACAATGTGTTCAGGGTATTTTACGACATGAAAGGAATCAAAAAGAACAGTAGGTCTTTCTTAAAAGACGACTTATTTTTTTGTGCGGTTGATCAAGTGTATTTGTATAAAAGAAAAAATACTTGGAAATCATTCGGAGATAGATGCTTTGTTGCGCCTGTCAAGAATAAAGACCTTTTAAGCACAGATAAAGTAGCTGATCTTATTGGTATACTTAAAATAGGTAATAGCTCCTTAGAGGAGTCTGGAATCAATCCAGGAGACATAGTTGGGTTCACACCAAATAGCGAATGGGAATTTGTTGTAGACAATCAGATTATGTATTGTATGAAATCAAATGATATTGTTATAAAGTATGGACTCGATAGAAACGAAGAAGAATATAATAGCCGCTGGGCGACTAGCGATTGAAGAATTAGTAAAGGTAGCAAAAGAAAAGATCGTTGACTCAGAAGAGGATATCTCAGCTGACAGACTTAAAAATGCTGCCGCTACTAAAAAGTTATGTATATTTGACGCCTTTGAAATTCTTACAAGAATTCAGGAGGAGGAAAGTATGATAAACGAATCGTCAAGTGCTTCAACTAAACCTGCTTTTAAAGGGTTTGCAGAATCGAGATCTAAATAATGGCATATCAACAGGAATTATACCGGATAGCCAAAGACTACGTTAAGCCGCAAGCAATTAAGAAAAAGAATCGCTACGCTAAATGGGAGTATGGTTACGACAAAGAATACGATCTTGTTGTAATAAGTAGAACAGGTAAGATAGGAGATATATATGTTATTGGTGATTTACATATTGCATTACCTTTGCTAGAGGATAAACTCAGTAAGGGAATTAATAAGTGGGCGCCAAAAGAATACCCAAAAGAATTAAGTAAAATCAAAAGCGAAGCGGATTGGGAAAAGTATCCGACTGCATTTAAAGAGAAGTGGTATGGATATATTGACACAGAGTTTAACAGGCGCGAAGAAGGTTTTTGGTTTATTAACAAAGACAAGCCTACTTATATTACTGGTACTCATTACATGTACCTGCAGTGGTCCAAGATTGACGTTGGGCACCCAGACTTTAGAGAATCAAACAGATTGTTCTATCTTTTTTGGGAAGCTTGCAAAGCAGACAGACGAAGCTATGGCATGTGCTACCTTAAGAACAGAAGATCGGGCTTTTCTTTCATGGCCTCAGGAGAGACCGTTAACCAAGGCACAATATCTACGGATGCTAGATTTGGCATATTGTCCAAGTCTGGACCCGATGCAAAGAAGATGTTTACAGACAAAGTTGTTCCGATATCGGTTAACTATCCATTCTTCTTTAAACCAATACAGGACGGAATGGACCGCCCGAAAACAGAGCTTGCGTACAGAGTACCAGCCTCAAAGCTTACAAGGAGGAAACTCGATTCAAACGAGAAACTCCAGGAAATTACAGGTCTCGACACAACGATCGACTGGAAAAACACCGGGGACAACTCTTACGATGGAGAAAAACTAAAGCTATTAGTACACGACGAAAGCGGTAAGTGGGAAAGGCCTACTAACATACTTAACAACTGGCGAGTTACAAAAACTTGTTTAAGATTAGGTAGTCGCATTATCGGTAAGTGTATGATGGGCTCAACCTCAAATGCATTAGACAAGGGAGGTAAAAACTTTAAAAAATTATATAACGATTCAGACGTTACAAAAAGAAATAAGAATGGGCAAACAAAAAGCGGATTGTATAAGCTTTTTATACCAATGGAGTGGAACTATGAAGGATTCATTGATGAACACGGTTGGCCGGTTTTTGACGTACCTAAGAAAGACATTCTTGGTCCTCAAGGTGACATTATTGATGAGGGCGTCATTGATCATTGGGAAAATGAAGTTGAAGGATTAAAAGACGATCCTGATGCATTGAACGAATACTATCGTCAATTTCCAAGAACAGAGCAACATGCTTTTAGAGATGAGTCTAAGCAATCGTTATTTAACTTGACTAAGATCTACCAACAGATAGATTATAACGACGAGTTAAAAAACAATACAATGGTTACGAAGGGAAACTTTCAATGGGAAAACGGTATTAAAGATACAAGAGTAATGTTCTACCCAAACAAAGACGGTAGATTTTGGATTACTTGGGTTCCTAATCAAGAACAACAAAATAACATAATAATAAAGAATGGTATCAAGTACCCTGGAAACGAACATATTGGAGCTTTTGGTTGTGACAGTTACGATATTAGTGGTGTTGTTGGTGGTGGAGGTTCTAACGGAGCGCTTCATGGATTAACTAAGTTTTCAATGGAAGACGCACCCCCTAATCATTTCTTTTTAGAATATATAGCTAGACCATCAACCGCTGAAATGTTTTTTGAAGACGTGCTGATGGCTATGGTGTTTTACGGAATGCCAATATTATGTGAAAATAACAAACCTAGATTGCTTTACTATTTAAAGCGTCGAGGATACAGAGGCTTCAGTATTAATAGACCAGATAGATCTTACAACAAGCTATCTGTGTCAGAACGAGAAGTAGGTGGTATACCTAACTCAAGTGAAGATATTAAACAAGCACACGCTTCGGCAATTGAAACTTATATAGAAGACTTTGTTGGTCAAACAAAAGAAGGGTACGGTGATGTTTATTTACAAAGAACATTAGAAGACTGGGCCAAGTTTGATATAAACAACAGGACAAAGCATGATGCATCAATAAGCTCCGGCTTAGCACTAATGGCATGCAACAAACATAGATATAGTCCCAAGGGAGCTATAACAACAAAGAAATACTCCTTAGGGTTTAAGAAATACGACAATAAAGGAACCACCTCAAAAATAATGCAATAGATGAATGTAAGTACAAATACTAATAGTCCATTTCCTGATCAGGTAGTAAGTGATGCTGAAAAAGCAACGCTAGAGTACGGATTACAGGTTTCTCGTGCTATTGAGCAAGAGTGGTTTAATTACGGGGGAGCAGGTTCGAATAGATACGCATCAAACTGGAATAACTTTCATAACCTTAGGCTATATGCTAGAGGAGAGCAAAGCGTACAGAAGTACAAAGATGAATTAGCTATCAATGGTGATCTATCTTATTTGAATTTAGATTGGAAACCAGTTCCGATACTTTCAAAGTTTTCAAACATCGTGGCTAACGGTATTACTCAAAAGCAATACGATATATCAGCGTACTCGCAAGATCCTGAATCTTTAAAGAAAAGAACGGATTATGCCGAAAACATATTATTTGATATGCTAACGCAAAAAGCCCGGGCGCAGGCTAGCTCTGTTATACCCATGGACCTTAGCAGATCGGGCATGAGCGACTCAGAACTTCCTCAATCAATGGAAGAAAGAGATTTACACATGCAGCTTAGGTATAAACCGGCTATAGAGATTGCGGAGGAAGAAGCTATTAATACGGTATTGGCTACTAATGAATTTGATTTAATTAGAGCAAGAGTAAACCAGGATTTAGTTAACATCGGGATAGGTATAACTAAAACATCGTTTAACCCTGCGGAAGGAATAGTTATTGATTACGTAGATCCCGCTTACTGCGTGTGGTCTTATACAGAGGACCCCAACTTTGGGGATATATATTATGTAGGAGAAGTTAAATCTATAACTATACCAGAACTTAAAAAAGAATTTCCTCATATATCTGACGAAGAGCTAGAAAGAATTCAAAAGTCACCAGGTAACCGTAGAATGATACGAGGTTTTGAAAACTACGATTATAATACCGTTCAGGTAATGTACTTTGAATACAAGACTTACACGGATCAAGTATTTAAAATAAAGAAAACAGATAACGGATTAGAAAAAGCTATTGAAAAAACTAGTGAATTTAATCCTCCCGCAAATGATAATTTTGAAAGAGTATCAAGATCAATTGAAGTGTTGTATCGCGGGGCAAAAATTATTGGGTCTGATATAATGCTAGAATGGAAGTTGGCTGAAAATATGACTCGTCCGCTAGCAGACACAACTAGAGTTGAGATGAGTTACTCTATAGCCGCTCCTAGAATGTACAAAGGAGTGATACAGTCGCTTATAAGCAAGTGCATTGGGTTTGCTGATGTAATACAATTAACACATTTAAAAATACAGCAGGTGTTGTCTAGAATGGTTCCTGACGGAATATTCTTAGATGTTGATGGATTAGCTGAGGTTGATTTAGGTAACGGTACAAATTACAATCCAGCGGAAGCATTAAACATGTACTTCCAAACAGGTTCTGTTATTGGTAGATCAATGACACAGGACGGAGATATGAACAGAGGCAAGGTTCCTATACAAGAATTATCAAGCTCTTCCGGTATATCTAAAATACAATCCTTAATTACTGCATACAACTATAATATGCAAATGATTAGAGACGTTACTGGATTAAATGAAGCCAGAGACGGGGCTATGCCAGATCCCAACGCCTTAGTCGGCTTGCAAAAAATGGCAGCCAACGCTTCTAATACAGCTACAAAACATATACAAGACGCTAGCATACAATTAGCATTAAGTACTTGCGAAAACATATCGCTTAAAATAAATGACGTATTAAACTTCCCTCTTACTAAAAACTCTTTAATGAATAGTATATCTACTTTCAATGTAGAAACACTAAAAGAGATTGAAAATCTTAACCTTCATGACTTTGGTATATTTTTAGAGATGGAACCAGACGACGAAGAAAAAGCGGAACTGCAAAAGAATATTCAAATAGCTTTGCAAACTAAAGAAATTGATATTGAGGATTCAATTGATATTAGTCAGATTAAAAACTTAAAGTTAGCTAACGAATTCCTAAAGCTTAAGCGTAAAAAGAAAAAAGAAAGAGAGCAGGCTTTAGTTCAGCAAAATATCCAAGCACAAGCACAGGCAAACGCCGAGTCCGCGGAGAAAGCCGCAATGGCTGAAGTACAAAAGCAACAGGCGTTGACGGCAGAAAAAGTAGCGATAGAACAAGCTAAATCAAACTTTGAAATGCAAAGAATGCAAACCGAAGCACAGATTAAAAAAGAGTTAATGGCAACAGAGTTCCAATACAATCTTAAGCTTGCGCAAATGAAAGCCCAAGAAATAAAAGCTAAAGACGCGCAAATAGAAGATCGCAAAGATAAAAGAATTGAAAAAGAAGGATCGCAACAAAGCCAGCTAATAGAGCAAAGGCAAACACAGGGGTTACCCAAAGACTTTGAGTCTGCCGGCAATGATAATCTAGGCGGATTTGATTTATCTCAGTTCAACCCGCAATAAGTACCTATTTAATAATTATATAATATCATATCATGAGTGAAGTAAAAACAGAAGGATCTTTTAAGATCCAAACAAAACCAAAGCTTACTGAGGAGCAAATAGCGGCCAGGAACAAAGAGCCACTGATAGACATTCCAAGTAATGTAACTAGAGTAGTAATACCTAAAGAAGAAAAAGATGCCGTTCAAAAGCCAAGCACAGAAGAAGTGGATGTGGATGAATCAGCCGGAGATAGCCCGACGCTGGTCGGAGAAGTACCCGAGCAAGTCATCACAGAAGTTACCGAAGAAAGTAAGCAAAAAGAAGAAGTAAAGCCAGCTGTAGCGCAACCTGAGTTGCCTGAAAATGTTACAAAGTTAGTTGATTTTATGCGTGAGACCGGAGGAACCATGCAAGATTACTTAAGACTAAACACTAACTACGACGATGTAGATCGCGACGTATTAGTAAAAGAATATTACAAAAACACTAAGTCCCACTTAAGTGCAGAAGAAATCGAGTTTATGATCGAGGACAACTTTGCATTTGACGAAGACCTAGACGAGGAGCGAGATATCCGTAGAAAAAAACTCGCATATAAAGAGGAGGTTGCAAAAGCCCGTACGTTTTTAAAGGAGACCAAGGATAAGTACTACGACGAAATCAAGTTGAATTCGCCAACACTTACTGAGGACCAAGCTAAAGCATCGGACTTTTTTAATCGATATAAAGAGGACCAGGAAAGAAACGTCGCTAACCACGATAAGTTTAAAGCCAAGACTAATGAGTTACTTAATGAAAATTTCGAAGGTTTCGATTTTACATTGGGCGATAAAAAATTTAGATATGGCGTACAAAACCCATCACAGGTAGCAGAAAAACAATCAGACATCAGTAATTTTATAGGAAAGTTCCTTGGAAAAGATGGTACGATTGAGGATACCGCGGGGTATCACAAAGCATTGTATGCAGGTGCAAATGCCGATAAAATGGCAAATCACTTTTACGAGCAAGGTAAAGCCGACGCTATTAGAGATGTTGTAAACAAGTCTAATAACCCTTCAAGTGGAGCAAGAAAAGCTGCGCCTATGGACGGAGCCAAGTTTGGAGCATACAAAGTGAAATCAGTTTCTGGAGCGGACTCATCAAAATTAAAAATTAAAAAGTTTAACAACTAATAATTATGAGTTTATTACCACAGTTTGGGAGTTTAGTCCCATCACAAACGCCGCAATTACTTGCGACAAATTACCTACAATGGAACAACAATGGCGGAGGAGCCGTTCCAGCAAATTTCGCTGACTTTGCGCAGCAGTATTTACCAGAAATCTACGAAGCAGAAGTAGAGCGTTATGGAAACAGAACGTTATCTGGATTTTTAAAAATGGTTGGCGCTGAAATGCCAATGACATCTGATCAAGTTATTTGGTCTGAACAAAACCGTTTACATATTTCTTATGCAGGAGTGTCTCAAGCAAATGGCGCGGGAACATTATCTGTTATTACGGTAAACCCAGGGGCAGTTGCAGGAGTACAAAATGTAATTTCTGTAAATGACACGGTTGTTGTTTTAGATCCAGCTACTGGATTAGAAGCTAAAGGTATTGTTACAGCTTCTGTACTAGGTGCAGCTGGAACAATTACTATTCAACCTTTTGCGGGAACTACTTTAACTGCTCAAGGCTTTGCTGCGACAGGATTAAAAGTATTCGTTTACGGATCTGATTATTCTAAAGGAACAACTATTGCTGCTGTTGGAGCAGGTAACTCTGCTGTGAGAAACAGTATAGACCCTGTACTAACGCAATTTTCAAACTCACCAATTATCATTAGAGATCAGTATGTTGTATCTGGATCAGATACTGCACAGATCGGATGGGTGAATGTAGCAACTGAAGACGGAACTGATGGATACCTATGGTACCTAAAAGCTGAGTCTGAAACACGTTTACGTTTTGAAGATTACTTAGAAATGGCAATGGTAGAAGGAGAATTAAATGCGTCTGCTTTAAATCCATTAACACAGCCAGGAACAGAAGGTATGTTCGCTGCGATCCAATCAAGAGGAAACGTAGAGACTGGGTTTACTGCTGCTAACGGATTAACAGAATTCGACGCTATCCTTAAGAACCTTGATACCCAGGGAGCTATTGAAGAGAACATGTTGTTTTTACAACGTCAAACTTCTTTGGACTTTGATGATATGCTAGCTGCAATTTCTGGAGGAGCACAAGGAGGAACCGCTTACGGTTTATTCGAGAACTCTTCTGAAATGGCTTTAAACTTAGGATTCACTGGATTCCGTAGAGGATCTTATGACTTTTACAAAACAGATTGGAAATACTTAAATGATGCATCTACTCGTGGAGCAATCAACGGAGTTAATTCAATCGAAGGTGTATTAGTGCCAGCTGGAACTTCAACTGTTTACGATCAAGTATTAGGAACAAATATCAGACGTCCATTCTGTCACGTACGATATAGAGCTTCTCAAACTGATGACCGTAGAATGAAGTCTTGGTTAACTGGATCTGTTGGTGGAGCAAGTAACTCGACTCTTGATGCAATGGAAGTAAACTTCCTATCTGAAAGATGTTTGATTACTCAAGCTGCTAACAACTTTGTATTATTCAGAGGAATCTAAGGATTCAAATTATGTAATTGTTACCCTCGTTATATCAACGGGGGTAATTATTACTTTTAAACTATTAAATTATATTATATTATGGCAAATAAAAAACCAGTAGCTAAGAAGGCTACAAAAGAAGTAGAAGTTGTAGAACAAGTAGTTGTACCGACCGAAACAATAGAAAAAAAGGTTATACCAGTTAAAGAAGAACTGGAACCAGCTAAACCAGAATGGGAAATTAAAGATAGGATATATTACTTATCAGGTAGACATACTCCTTTAACTTTAACAATACCAGGTAAGCATACGCGGAAGCACGCTTTACTTTATTTTGATCCTAAAACAGGTAAGCAAAAAGAAATTAGATATGCAACCAACCACGATTCGCCGTTTAAAGAAGACCAAAAGGGAGAAGCGACAATGGGACATATTATGTTTATGAATGGGGACTTAAGAGTACCTAAAGAAAAACAAAACTTACAAAAGCTGTTATCTTTGTATCACCCTTTAAAAGGTAGAATATACGAGGAGTTTGATCCAGTAGAAGAAGCATACGACGATTTAGAAATGCTTGATTTACAAACAGATGCAGCGGTATTTGCAAGAGAAATGGATATTGACGACGCTGAGGCAATCCTTCGAGTAGAAATGGGTAGTGCAGTAAACCAGTTATCATCTAAGGAAATTAAAAGAGACCTAAGGTTGTTTGCAAATGCAAACCCTGAGTTGTTCTTAGAATTAGCTCAAGATGAAAACGTTGGATTACGTAACACAGCAATCAAAGCAACCGAAGCAGGTATATTAGCTTTGTCACAAGATCAAAGAACATTTTCTTGGGCATCTAATGGCAGAAAGCTTATGAATGTGCCTTTTGATGAAAATCCTTACTCTGCAATGGCAGCTTACTTTAAGACCGACGAAGGTGGCGAAGTGTTTAGATCTATAGAAAAAAAGTTTAATTAGTAGTTTTTAAAAAAACTATGTGATTATATTATAGATGGTGAATTAATTTTAGCCGGCTTCATCACTGGGGCCGGTTAATATTTATAATAAAACAAAAAAATGGCAGTAAATGTAGATATAGTTTATAAAACAGTGTTACTTATTCTGAATAAAGAACAGAGAGGTAACTTATCTCCGGATGAATTCAATAAAGTTGCAACGCAAGTACAATTAGAAATATTCGAGAGCTATTTTGATACGCTTAATCAACAATTACGTAGACCAGATAATGATACGGAGTATGGCGATCGCATTAAAAATGTTGATCACAACATATCTGTATTTAAAACATACGGTAACGCAACTTACGTACCAACAGGCGGGTACTTTACTTTACCAACAACCTCAGGGTTGGGCGCTGCGGCGCAGACACTTACAGGTGACGGAGTTGCAATATCGTTTCCTTTTACATCGATAACATCTTCGCAATTGCAAACTAGCGTAATAGCTGTTACAATAAACGGTGTATCTACTACGGCTTACACAATCAGTGGAGCTAACATAATATTTAACAGTATACCAGCTTTAAACGACGCTATAGTCGTTACGGCGACCCCAGAGGACTTTTACAGACTCGGTACAGTTATATATCAAGATTCAAAAGAAGCGCAGCTATCTCAGCGAAACGAGCTTCTATACTTAAACAGCAACCCTTTAATAGCCCCAACAAAAACATATCCTATATATCTATATGAGGACAGTAAATTATACTTATACCCGAAAACTATTACATCGGATATAAGTGTTAGCTATTTAAGAAAACCTGTAGATGTTATATGGAACTTCACAATTCCATCTGGGCAAAACTACTACCAATACAATGCTACTAACTCAGTTAATTTTGAGCTATCAAAAACAGAGCAGGCAAATATTATCTTAAAGATATTACTCTACTCGGGTGTCGTTATAAGAGACCCATCAATAGTACAGATAGCGGCACAACAAGTGCAACAAGAAAATCAACGCTCAATAATGTAAGATATGCCGATACCTAATGGTGGTTTAATAACCGAAACTAATGAACAATATTACGCTGGAGCACAGCGATTTCTTATATCGGATCCTCCTGTCATAGGTGATTCCGTAACAACTACATTTAATACTGATCTAATATACGATTCGGTTAACGCTACATTAACTAACTTTGTTGTTTACACTAGTGCCGATGGCTTAGCCGGGAACTATGATGAATTCGCGGGGCCATATACTGTTGCAGGAAATACAATAACTTTTACAGGAACAAATACATTAAGAAAGCATATTGTAGTACAACTAAAATCTTTAGATGGCGGAAACTTTGGAAATGAAGATGCTCTCGGGGATGCAGTGCAAGAAAACTACGGAAGCTACGCCTACACTTCTTTAAACGATGTTATTAACGGATTTATTGCGACCTACGTTGGTGAGCATAAATTAATAGGCGATGTTAAAAGAACAGATGTAATATTTCATGCTAAAAGAGGATTGCAAGAATTTAGTTACGATACTTTAAAAAGCGTTAAGTCGCAAGAAATAACTATTCCACCTAGCCTAGGTGTTACAATACCACAAGACTACGTAAACTACGTTAGCTTAGCATATATAGATCAACTAGGTGTAAGACACCCAATATATCCAGCAAACAATTTAACCAGTAGCCCATACGAAGTGCCGCTGCAGGATGAAGCAGGGGATTACACTATGGATAATACTGGCGATCTTTTAGAGGGTACTTCTATTACAAACGAAAGATGGGGCGAGGCTAATGACAGATTATTAAATGGCAATATAACATTTGACGATTACTGGGCTTACGGTAGTTACTTAACAGGTAATCCATTTTACGGGCAAAGATACGGTAACGATCCACAGAATTCGCAAAGAAATGGTTGGTTTAATATGAATGAAAGAGATGGTACAATAGCTTTTTCTTCCAACTTAAAAGACCGATTAATAATACTTGACTACATATCAGACGGATTAGCGTATGATTTGGATTCTAGGATACCTAAGATGGCCGAGGATGCATTATATGCACACATACTATATTCTATATTAGCGAGCAGAATTAATCAACCTGAGTACGTTATACAACGTTTAAAGAAAGACAGATCTGCTAAACTAAGAAATGCTAAAATAAGATTATCCAACATTAAACTATCAGAGATAGTACAGGTAATGAGAGGTAAATCTAAATGGATAAAATCATAATTTAATGGCACAAGAAATCAAAAACACATTTCTAAAATCCAAGATGAATAAAGATCTTGATGATAGAATATTGCCTAACGGCGAATATAGAGATGCTCGGAATATATCAGTTGGTAGATCCGAAGATAACGATGTAGGTGCCTTAGAAAACATAATTGGTAACAATTTAGTTACCGGAACAGACATAGGCAACGGTTTAACTATAATAGGTATTGAGGCAGATAACTCTACAGATAGATTATTCGTGTTCTTAACGGACTATGAAGATCCCGATATAGCCAACCCCACTAATGCCCCATCTACTTCAAAGCATTATATATATTCATATAATAATGCAACAGGGCAATACATTAGGCTTGTGCAAGGCGAATTTTTAAATTTTTCAACTACCAACAGGATAGTAGGTATAAACTTACTTGAAAATCTCTTGTTTTGGACAGACAACAGAAATCAACCTAGAAAAATCAATGTTGACTTAGCTAGGGCTTTTGAGCCAGGAGGAGTAGCAGCAGGAGAAGATTACTACAGCGAGGAACACCAAATATCCGTAGCAAAATACAATCCGTATCAAACTATTAAATTATACAACAGAGCTGATCTACAAGTTTTAGCAGGAGCTACTACTACGGTGTTTGAAATAAGCGGCCATAAAAGAACAGAGCTACTATCTCTTATAGAAGCTACTGCCGTTTGTTTAGAATCTTCACCTCCAACAACAGGTACTAATTACTCTAAGGTTGTTAGTATTACTAACTCTTTTGTTGCCCCTAATACAACAATAATAACTGTATCCCCCGCATTAAATACAGCTCCAACCGTAGGGCAATATGTATCGCTCATAAAATCAACAATGAGCAATAAAAATGACGACAATCAATGGCCTGGGGATCCAGATTATTTAGAAGATAAGTTTGTAAGATTTAGTTACCGATTTAAGTTTGATGACAATGAGTACTCTTTAATGGCTCCATTTACTCAGATAGCTTATGTACCAAAACAAAACGGATACTTCCTTAATGGGGATGAAAACGCGGCCTACCAGTCTACTATAGTTGGATTTATGGAAAATTCGATACAAAACATCGGGCTTGTGATACCGCTTCCTTCTTCTGCTAATAAGATAGTATCCGATTACAAAATTAGTGAATTAGAAATATTATTTAGAGAAAGTGATGGTACTGTAGTTAAGGTTTTAGAAAGCATTACAGCAGGTGAAATATCTGGGGCTAGTGGTGTTAACAACACCTATACCTACGAGTACCAATCAAGAAAGCCCTATAGAACATTACCGGAAGCTCAGACAGTAAGAGTATACGATAAAGTACCTGTAAGAGCGTTAGCTCAAGAGTCTTCAGGAAATAGAATTATATACGGAAACTTCGTAGACAAACAAACACCCCCTAACAATATAAATTATAATTGTAGGATAGCTAACAAAGCAACTACCGGAATATACAACAACTTCATTGAGTATCCTAATAGTTCTGTTAAAAGAAACAGGAATTACCAGGTTGGATTTGTTTTAGCAGACAAGTTTGGAAGGCAGTCTCCGGTTATATTGTCCTCAGTGGATTTAGGACTAGAAAGTAACGGTAGTTTTTATTCAGGATCAACCATATATAGCCCCTATGATTTAAACGCAGGTGATACAGACGTGTTGTCTTGGTTCGGAGACGCTATTCAAGTTCTTGTAAATGAGCCTATAACATCGGAGATAGATTCAGCTACAGGAACCCCTGGCTTATACGCAATAAACCAACAGGATTCTTCTACAGGCGAAGGCTTTGCGGTAGCCGCAGGATTTACCGGCACGCCCCCAACTATATTAGGCAATACGTATACATTTACTTTAGATGACACAGCATTCCCTAACAATACTAATATTCCTATAGTAGATAGAGGAAACTACATGAGAGGTGCTTATAAAGATTTTGTTAAAGTAACTAACGTAGTTAACACCGCGGGATCTATCTATGAAGTAACAACTGACGGACAAGTAAATGATATTTACTTAAGAACAGACAACTTACCCGCAGGAGATCCGGATTTAAAATTCGTGTATACCCTTAATGATTTAGGCTGGTACAGTTATAAAATTGTTGTTAAGCAAACAGAGCAAGAATATTACAATGTATATTTGCCTGGAATACTAAATGGTTACCCTGGACAAAGTAGTGACGGCGAAGAAAATGGCCCTTTTCCTGGAGACGAATTAAATTTGACAGCGCACACCGTACTATTTAATGATAATATACAAAAAATACCTAGAGATTTAGTTGAAGTAGGGCCCGATCAGAAGCAATATAGAAGCTCTGTAACCTTATATGGTAGAGTAACAAACACCATGATAGGGGATGCTGCGGCTTATAATCAGCAATACTATCCAAGGCTTAGCTACACAGGCAAAAATGCAGTTGATCACATGGCCACGACTATTGCAACCGCGGGTGATTTAGATATGCAATATGTTCAGCTGTCCGGTGACTCCGGATCTAAGCCTAGAAATGGTAACCTAGTATTCTATCAAATTGACACGAACCCGTTAATAGCTAGAATATCAACAACAGAAAAATCCATAGGAGCGACTAATATCAACACAGCCAGTACAGGAGCCCCGTACAATATGGTACCTTATCTTGCAATATACGAAACAGCTCCCGTTGAATCCTTTCTTGAGTTGTATTGGGAAACAAGTTCCGAGGGATTAATAGTAGACTTAAACGCTGAACTAGCTTCAAGTAATAGCGGAGCAGTAGGGTTTACAGCTATTGGATGGACTTTTGACGAAACAATTACTAGCGGCACAGCAGTTAGCGCTTGGTTTGAACCATTAAATAACCAAGGAGGAACTTACGTTTCCCCTACTTCTGCTGAATTGATTTCAGTTAAAAATGGGTTAGGAGCTGACGCGGATTCTTCTTTTAGTTTAAACACTGGAGTTATTGGAAGCGTTAACGAAGGTAAATTTCAATTACAATACGAGGACAGTGGCATAGTTTTTTTACAAGGCAGCAACATAACAGACGTTTATACTTTTGTAATACGTGTAACAACCGCAGAGGGAGATACAAGCGATTTAACCATAGGAGGCCAAACAGAAGGCGAAGGGGCTTTAAAAAATCTTCAGCCTAGCTTTGGTGTTATAGCTGACAAAGTTAAGACTATAAGTAACAAGGTTTTAATACCCGCATCTGATTGGGCGTCCGCGGTTAACGGCACTGCTTTAACTGGTGACAACGCAAGAGAACAACTAATATACACTTTTACTGGGTCTGATATTCCTGATAACTGGGTTATGGACCCCAATAGCGGAGAACTTACACAAGCAACTCCTGTAGAGGCTGGCATTGCTACAGAGTTTACAGGTAATCCTTTGGGAATTTTTAATATAACAGTTAGGCTTTCTGATGCAAACGCCATTAACTCAGTTAATGCTGCAAACGGATACACCTCGTTATATGCTGAACAGGATGTTCAAATAAGATTAGAGCCTACGGCTGTTAACCCAGGCGCATTAAGTACTTCTTGTGTAATTACACCTGCCTCCCCACCTGCTAATACTGTTATTGATGCAGCTACTGGCGTTGTGGGCCCATTTAATAATGGCCAAAAAGTTAGTTGTGTTTACTATATGTCCGCAACAGATTTGACGCAAAGCGATACAGACAACAGCGTGTTTTTTGATAATGGCATTCCTAATCCCGATGTTGACGAAGACATGAACACCGTTAATTATAGGATCGGCACAGATTGCCATAGAAAAGGCACTATTTCTTTCAGTTTAAATACTTTTTCGCCTTGGAATGGATCTACAAACAATATAAACTTGTTTTACACCCCTAAAATTAATTTTTATTATAGAGCCTTAGGAGAAACTACTTGGCAACTTATACCTAGAAACCTTGAGCAAAATAGAGTTGGATCTTCAGAAGCTTTAACAAGCCCTACATTTGATGGGCCTCAAGTAATACAGGATCTGATTACTGATGTAGGTGGCGTTACTGTAGTTACACCAAGAAATAATTTGGTTTTAGACTACGGACCTGATGACGTGTGGTTGCAAACAATAAGAGCTTTTAATTATGAAGACTTTAATATAACAGGGTCTGTTGTGGCGGGCTCTGCCGGAATAGAATACGCAATACTTGTAGATACCATTCAGCAATTAATACCAAACACAAAGGCAAATGGAATAGTTAGATTTTGGGCAGCAGCTGACGATTTAGAATATCCTACTTGTGTGCCATGGCAAGGTAAAAATGCTGTAACCGAAAATGGAGCTGTAGGAGATTTGTTTCAATACAGAAGATCTACTGAAAGTAATAATTCAACAGCCTACAACGCAGCAGGAGCTGGATTTATTTATGCCAGAAGCCCCTATGGTGATTACGTTAATGAGTTTTATACAGACGCAACTAATTTTACTCCTTACATTCCTTCATTGCCGTATATAAATACAACTTTAGTAAGAGCAATTGGTTCCACCTTAACTTCTTGGACTACATTCAATGATCCGCCATTACCAGCATACCCCCTTGCTCCACCCGGACCATCGCCCGCTACTGACGTAGAAGTACAATGGGTTGTTGGATATGGTACGAACAATGGCAAAAAATTAATAAATGCAGGTGTTACAGGCGTTAGCGCTAGACAGACTACGTCAAACACGGTATTTAACAGAACGCTAGGTACTTTAAGAGTACATAAAAACTAATATAGATGGCAAAAGTTATAGAATTAAAATACTTTAATACTTTTTGGTTAAAAAAGATTAAAAGCATTGCAGACGTTGAGCCTACTCTTGTTAGCGGAGTTTCCCCTAGTGTTACAGCTTTTGATCCAGCTACAAGAACTATAACGGTAGCGGCACAGACAGCAGATGTAATGAATGTAGGACAAGAAACTACAATTATATGGAATATTGGCGGTAATCCTGTGATATACAAAAGCCATATAGTTTCCAGAAATGCTTTAGGCACGGAATTTGTATTAGCTAGCGATCCGCCGTCACCTCTAGGCCCTTCTTTGCCCCAAAATGTAGTGCTAGGTAAAATAATAAACTTTGATAGTATACCTCAAGCGTACACCGGAGACAATAACAATGACTGGCTTATAGAAGAATCTAGAATTAGAGGAGGGTATAATAATACATCGGTTGATTATGGGGTTAAGGCTTATTTAGTAGAAGACGAACCTAATCAATCACACAAGTTTAGTTCGCTTATACATTCAGGCGTATTCAATTCAAGAACAGGTATTAACCAAACAAATCAATTTTCGGTTGGAGAGGACATAACAAGAACAATTGATCCAGCTAATGGCTCAATACAAAGGTTATATGCCGAAGACACTAACCTAATTATTTTCCAAGAAAATAAAGTAAGTAAATCTTTAATTGACAAAGACGCAATATACTCTGCGGAAGGTAATGCAAGTATTACTAGTAGGCCTTTAGTTATAGGGCAGAATGTAGCTTATGCTGGAGAATACGGAATAAGCACAGATCCAGAATCATTTGCTGTAAACGGATATAGAAAATACTTTACAGACAGAGATCAAAATGTTGTTTGCAGGTTGTCTATGGACGGCATTACTGTTATATCTGCTTACGGTATGACCGACTTTTTTAGAGATAAGCTATCTACAGCAACGGATAATATAATAGGTGGGTGGGATGCTCACAATAAACAGTACACATTGTCGATACCTCAACCCAGCATACTAGGAGAGCCGAAAAAATACGAAACACTAGCATTTGACGAAATATCTAAAGGGTGGACTAGCTTTTTTGACTACGCACCTAATCAAATTATTAGTCTTAACAATGAGTACTTTACCGCTTACACAGGAAAAATATACAGACACTACACATTAGCGCCGAATACGAAGGCCAGAGGAGTGTTTTACGGAGACCAAAACAACTCCAATGTAACTTTCGTATTTAATGGAGCACCATCTATGGTTAAAAACTTCCAAACAATAAATTATGAGGGAGACAGCGGATGGAAAATGGATAGTTTTAAAACAAACACAGACACAACGCTACCTATAACAAGTTCAGTTTTTGTTACTACATTGGAACAAATGCAAAACTCGTTATTAATAAACAGGTTTAAGTTAAAGGAAGATAAATACTACGCCGATCTAGTTAATGGTACACCCTCTCAAAACGGTGAGGTTGTATGGGGTAGCTCATCATCAGGTGTAAAAGGATTCTTCGGAGAAGTAACAATGTCAATAAATAATAGCAACGTCGGTAAAAAAGAATTGTTTGCCGTAAGCACAGGATTTGTACAATCATCATAATAAAATAAAGATATGCCATTACCATTAGCAGCCGCCGCAATAGGCGCAATAGGAAGCATAGCCGGGGGAATTATGGGCAGTAGCTCAGCAAAAAAACAAGCCCGAGCAGCCCAAGCAGAAAGAGATAGAATTTCACGTCAAATGGCTTTGTTTGAGCAAAACAGACAAGCGGTTATAAACCCTTATTCTGGAGTAACATCTTTATCTGGTTTAGTAGACGAAATGAGAGCCGATCTTAGCAACCCTTTTGCTAACCTAGGTGTTGCCACAAGCGCTGCGGAGATCCAGATGGAGCAAACAGATATTGCCTTAGCAAATACACTAGATGTGTTACAAGCAACAGGTGCGAGCGCGGGAGGTGCCACAGCGCTAGCTCAGGCAGCTAAGCAAAGCAAGAAAGAAGTTGCGGCTAACATAGAGCAACAAGAAGCCGCTAACGAAAAGTTAAGAGCTCAAGGAGAACAAGCTTTACAAGCTAAAGAAATGCAGCTTACGCAAATGGAAATGAGTGAAGAAGCCAGAATACAAAATGCTGAAGCGGCAGGAAAGCAATTTATGTTTGGCGCGCAAGAGCAAAGAGATATGGCTACATTAGATAGAATGCAAGGAGGTATCGACCAAGCCAACCAAAATGCAGCAAATGCGAATATGGCGGGGGCGCAATCAATGGCTGGCATGATAAGCGGTGTTACTAGTGTTATAGGAGCGGGGTTATCTTCTGGGGCATTCGATCCCGGCGCGCCAACTAGCCTCGGGAATTTTACAATACCGCCTACTCCAACTACTGAAGGCTATTCTAAGTTTAAATTTGAATTTTAAAACATGAGCTATAGACAACCAAAAATAATTGACGATAAATCTGGACTAGTGCTAGGACAAGCAATAGCTGCGGGAGCGCAGAATATATCTAAAGGTATAATTGCAGGTCAGGCTAGAAAAGAAAAAGAAGAGGCTAAAGCCAAGCTTGAAGCAGAAAAAAAACAGGCTAAAGAAGATAGGCGTATTTTTCAAACATCGAAAGCAATAAAAGACTCTTATGCGGATCAAGCTGCGTGGGCTAAAAAGCTCGATGGTGATTTAGAAGGGCTTAATGATTTTACTGTTCAGCAAATGAACGGATATATGGATGTAGCTAAAAACCTAGAGCTTGAAAGAATAAACGGTGCTTACGGACCGGATTATTTAAAAAGGCTCGAAGATAATCAAAAAAATATAGCCCGTGTTAACGAGTTTGCATCAGGAATCATAGGTGCTAGAGCAGATGCCGGGGCTGTTATAGACATGACAGAGGAGCAAAGGGATAGAGACACGGCTTTTATACCTATAACTATTGAAGGTGTAGCAGACAACGGGGAGCTGGCAGAGGATGCTGTTTATGCGATTGGCGGTTTAAAGGGTTACCATATTGGGTTTAGCGACAAAGGCGTTAAAATAACAAGGCCAGGAGGGGACGATGCCTACATAAGCATAGATACTTGGAATTCTATCTCAGGTAATCTTTACTATCACAGAAAAGATAATACCACTACAGACATGCAGGGAGCTATAGCCAAAGGCATGCAAATACCCGATGCTGCGGGCAAGAACGTTTTAGATCCTAGAATGATATCTACCACTCCTACAGGAATAGGTACGGAAACAGTTACCCCTGGAACTAAATTAGAGCCTGTCCCTATGGGTATAAATACCAGCGGATACTACACTTACAGGCAGCCATTTAATAAAGAAGCGGTAAACAATTTAAAAACCGAAGTATTAGATAGCGTTTTTGAAAAAATAGAATCTTTTGGCCCACAAGCTTATAAGAAAAATGTTTGGATGAAGGACTTAGAAAGAGGTGGATTTGATAAAGTTGCGTATAATAACATAGGGGGGGCTGAATACAAGAAAAAAAATCCTAATGCAACGGAAGCTGATATAAAAGCCGCAAAAAAACAGTATGTAGTGGATTCAGCTGAGGCCCAATTCCTATCTATAGCAAACCTTAAAAAAGACGGAGATGAATACTATAGAACAATACAAGGCAGAAAAGTTAGTTCTACAGACTCTAAAAAAGAAGTAAAACTAAGCGAAACGTATAACAAATATGCTACTGGGCTTTCTAGTATAAAAGCGCTTGAAACTAAACAGGAGAAAATAGCGGGAATAATTAAGCTAGCTGCATTAGGTGAAGGTGCTCAAATTGCTAAAGGGACTAGTTCCAAGTACGTAGGAAATTTAAGATTAACTAACGATTACATTGTGCAATTTGGAAAAGAGTTAACCGGTGGCGATAACCCAAAATATAAAGGCTATGATCTTAAAAAACCCGAGGAAGCAGAGAATTTTATTAGAAATAAAACAGGCTTGAGTGGAAAAAAATTAGACGTTTTAGTACAAGGCTTACTTGATATAACAACAAAAGAATAAAATTTAAAAAAATACAATATGTTTAAATACCTTATAAACAAAGAACTAGTTGTTTTTAACTCTCCTGAAGAAAGAGAAGCAGGGCTTAGCAATGCTGAAGCTAAAGGATATAGTATAGAAAGAGTGAGTCTTGATTACGAAGAAAAAAAAGAAAAAGAAAAAGAAGAAGATCCTATACTAAAAAGTATTGAAGCTAATACTCCGAAAGAAGATTTTACACAAGGCCCTGTAGAGCGTGCGGATGCAGCGTCGGAAACTGTAGCACAAGACGGTACGGAATTACCGCGGGAAGATGGTTCTTCGGAATTTCAAGGATTTCCACCAATTGATGATCAAGAAATTGATTTAGGAGGAGAAGTGCCGTTTACATTTAATGGCAAAGAAGTTACAGAAAAAGAGTACAAAGCTCTTAACGAAGCTATTCCTGAAGAAGAAAAGGACGCTGGCACAACCTTTGATCCGTGGGTATCTGATCCTATAGAAAGGAACGGAATAGAGGAAGAGCTAAGGGAAGTGCAAAACACTTTAAGTAATACTTTTTCAGCAAGCCCGGATTATAAAGAGTTAGCTAAAAGAGAAGCCCAACTACAAGCAAGGCTGCAGGAGTCTGAAACGGAACGTATGTTTGCAATCGAGCAGATGCCCGCCGGTAGTGACAAAGAGGTAGCGGAAGCAGGCCTTAGCCCGGAGCAAAAAGAAGTGTACACTGCTATGAAAAAAGTAGTAGAGGATACAAACAGCTATAGTGTAGCAACTGAAAAGGGCATTTTAAAAGATGTTCCTATGCTGGCTATGGCTTCTAGAATGGTAAATGAGTCCTTTGGTTTTTCTAAAGATACTCAGCCAGACCAAGTTTTAAAATACGATCAAGCCGTTTATAGCGAAGTGGCTAAAATTATATCTGAAGATAAAGTACTAAAAGGTAGGCTAAATTACAACACAGCAACGTTAGAGGTAAAAGAAAATCTATTAAAAGAAGCTCGCGTAAACGCATACAAAAAAGCGTCTAAAGATAACGCATATCAAGCAACTAACCTAAATGAAAACCTTGTTAAGGATTCAAACGACGCTACTCAGCAAATAGCCAAGCTAAACGCACAAATAAAAAAAATAAAGGGCACAAAGTCAAACAGAGAGCTAGATCAATCTGAAATTGATCAGATAAATATATTAGGTAAACAGATAAACAGCATAATAGCTGGATTTGATAGAAGGCAAACAGAGGCTGAGACACAATTTGAAAAGCTAAAAACAGACCAAACTACATTAGCTGGAGCGTATAAAATAGATTTAGCTGCCAATACAATAGGCAATGCTTTTAAGAAAAGCGATATAATAGAGGACTACAAAAAGGAAAGTAGCGCTGAGCTAGGTGGGTTTGCTAAAGGATTAAATTCTTTTTTACAAAGCACTTTTCAGTTAGCGGTGGAGGGCGAAATTGGATTGCCTACTGTTGCAATGGCAAAAATGGGATCTTTTGGCCAAGGGCTAATAGAAGGAGATACTGAGAAGTACAATGTATACGATGCGTTTTTTGATACTGTAAAAAACAACATGTCTTACGACCAGCTAGGCGTTGAAGCCAGTACCGTATTTGAAAATGGTAAAAGTTTTTGGGAACAAGATGGCTCGGAAATATTTGCTTTAGCTGGAGATGGAGTTGGATTTACTTTGCAGCTAATGAGAAAAGCAAAGCAGGGTCAGGTAGATAATTACTACAAGGCAATAGGCGATGTAACCAGCAAGACTAATAAATTTAAAAAAATATTATCAAAAGATAACATAGAGTTTATTACGGCAAAAGCAACAGTAGAAGCTGTTACTATGAGCAACTACGCTAATGCTTTGGATGCTGGAATGGATAAAAACACGGCTACAATATATTCTGCGCAACAGTCTTTAATGACTGCGGCTATCCAAATGATTTACCCAGACATCAAAATGATAACACCTAGCAAATCAATACTTACATCTATAAGTAAGTTGCCTGGAAATCTTCAAAACGCAGCTATAAAAAAAGCGGTATTTGGGGGTGGAGCAAAGCTACTAGGAGGCGTAAGCATGGAGTACCTGGAGGAATTAACTGAAAGCATTGGGGAAAGAGCGCTAAACGGTGCATTTGCTATCGCTAACAGTGAATTTTTAGGAGATCAATGGTGGGTTGAAAATAAAAAGATACTCTTAAGTACCATGTTAATAAGTGGCCCTTTAAGTGGAGTAGGGGCTACCAAGACAGCGATCAACACTTATGACAATTTTACAAACGTAGCTGAGTGGCAAATGAATATTGCCTTAGGTACTTTGCATGAACAAAAAAGGGCTATGCTAAAAGAGCAAAAAAAGCCTGGGAGTGGAATAAAAGCAGAGGATATAGCTAAAATAGACGAGGCTATAAGTTTTGCTAATAAAATGACTACCGCATTAAAAAATTCTCCTGCTAATGTATCTGGCGCAGAACTACAATTGTTGATTGAGAAGCAAGATTTAATAGAAAAGAACAAAAATCTAGATCCCGCTTTTAGAGGAGATAACGATGCCGCAATAAAAATACTAGACGAAAAAATAAAGGCTGCTAACAAAACCGGTAAAGCCGCTAAGTTTGTGGAAGAAGCAGCTACTAAGGATGTTGAAACAGCTAAAAAAATAAACAAAGCTTTAGATCTTGGTTCTGAGTTGGAGGCCTACGATACTCAACAAGAAATTGACGACCGTATAGAACAACTTAAAGTTGACGGGGCTGAGGATACCGATATAGATAAGACCGCGTACGGAGTTATAATCGGCATGAAAGACGGCAGTGATGTTATACTGGTGAACAAGGCAGCGGCCATAAAAGATGGTAGGATAAATACGGCAGCTCACGAGCTATTACATAGGTATTTAAAAAATACATTAAAGAACGACGCCGGAAACACTGCTGCAGTTGGTAAATCTTTAAACGAGTATTACAAAAGTTTAGGAATGGATTCTAACGGCGAGTTTGAGGCTAGAAGAGCACAAGCTGCCAGAGATTTTGGAGAAAACTCAAACAACTATAACGAGGAGCTAATCACTATGCTTAGTGAAGCTATGCTTGACGGGAAAGTAAAATCCAATCAGGGGAACATCGGCAAATTAATAGACGGAGTTAAAAGACTTTTAAGCGTAAACAAAGATATTACTTTAGATGATGGTAAAAGCGTATTTGATTTTGTAAAAGAGTACAACCGATCAATAAAGAAGGGTAAAGCTAGTAAGAAGATTCAAAAAGGAGCAGCTGGAATAAAAGGTAAACTTATAAAAGACGAAGGAACAAAGGCTACCAAAACAAATAAATCATCGTCAAGATTACAAGAAAGGTTTGACAAAGCGGAAGAGGCTTTAGACGATGCCGAAGATTTGTACAACCTAGATCAGTATGATCCTTCGTTAAAGAAGGCTGTAGAAGATGCTCAAAAAGAATACGATTTAGCAGAGGCTGCTTTAGATGCTGGAGTAGCGCCTGTTACGGAAAGCACTCCCACAAGCCCAGCTGCTGAGCCAGTAAAAAAAGAAAAGATAGTACGGCCTAAAGCAGACAAAAGCAAAAGAAAGTACTCTTTAGATAAGGAGGTAAAAAAAGAGCTTGAGCCTAAGATCGCTAAGGTAAGAGAAGCCAATAGAGCTCAGAGAGCGGCTGAAAAGAAATTAAACGAAGAAGCAATAGCGGCTATCAACGCAATCGACGACAAAGTTGAAAGCAGATCT
>Ga0209196_1000645_pt1 | contig 27581 bp, 22 predicted proteins | sample COGITO_mtgs_1105_5_FD_184801 | JGI IMG/M metagenome (GOLD analysis project Ga0209196, IMG submission 184801) | Pelagic marine microbial communities from North Sea - COGITO_mtgs_110509 (SPAdes) (version 2) | ecosystem: Environmental > Aquatic > Marine > Epipelagic ... | reverse complement strand
GTAGAGAAAAAGAAAAAGAAAAAGAAAAAGAAAGAGTAAAAAAACTGAAAATGAAACTGAAAATGAAAATGAAATAGGCATTAAAAAACACCTATCTCATTTTATATACCTACAACGTTCTCCCTAAATGCGTTTTTAAAACCAGTGGTGACCCCTTATTAAAGTCATCCAGTTTTATTAACTCATCAAAGCTCACTGGCTTAGAAAAGAAATAGCCTTGAATATAGTCACAGCCCATCAATTTTAGAGCTGACAACTGCTCCTGAGTTTCAACGCCCTCGGCAATCACTTTATAACCCATTGAATGAGACATATTAATCACTGCCTGCACAATGCCCTGGCTTTCAGTGCCTGAACCCACGTCATCAATAAAGGCTTTATCAATTTTAATTTTATCAATCGGTAACATCTGCACATAACGCAAGCTTGAATAGCCAGAACCAAAATCATCAATAGCAACGCGAACACCCATTTTTTTCAGCTGACTAAGTACCGTCGCAATACGAGTAATATTTTCTAAGAAGATATTCTCAGTCACTTCAACAACCAACATGGAAGGATCCACATTATGCTCAATCAACGCCTTAGAAATAAGCTGCGGGATGTCCTGAAATTGAAACTGCAAGGGTGAGACGTTAATGGAAACCCATTTTTTGACGCCCATCTTACTTAACTGGCTTATCTTTGCAAAAGCCATCGCAATAATCTGCTCACCCAAATCAAGAATTAAGCCGCTATTTTCAGCGACATCAATCACCTCTTGAATATTCCACTGGGCATCCATATCGGGCCAACGGAAAAGCGCCTCGCAACCAACAAAACATTCGTCTTCATTACACATAATAGGCTGAAACGCCAGATCAAAAGACTGCTTCTCAATAGCCAGCTTTAAGGCATTACGAATATCTTTTTCACGAAAACGCTCTCGCTCAATGGCTGCGTTATAGAGCACACAACTACTGCCAACATGTTTTTTCTGCTTACCCACTTGCACAGCCGAATAAACTGACTGCATTAAATCATCTAAACTACCACCGTCTTTGGGAAAAACAGCAAGCCCCATAGTCAAACTTAAACCGAGACGCTCACCATTTTGCAAAGACATGGTTGCACACTCGTCAATAAGCTTTTGGCATAATTCATGAGCAGACCATGTGGCCACATCATTTTTAAAAATAACAATATATTCATCACCTGAAAGCCTGGCAACATGACTGGTATGCTCAGAATACCCTCTTAACACATCGGCAAAATCACGTAATACGCCATCGCCAATACGATAACCATAAGTATCATTAATCTGAGTGAAATCATTAATATCAATCAGCGCCGTAGTAAACCCCTCACCCGAGTCCAAACTTTCGCTAGCTAGCACCGAAAACTGAGATTCAAAATGGTTACGATTAGGCAAGCCGGTTAATAAATCATGATTAGCTACGCGCCATATTTCTCGCTCTCGCTCAATCTGTTCATGCATGTCGATACAAGAACCAATCACGCATAATGAGTTCTTAGCGCCAAATGAACTCTTAGCACCAAATGAACTGAGCTCACCGTTAATTAAGAACCACCGGTAAGAGCCACAGCGACTCAGAATACGACAGCGTTTATTAATTGCCTTACCCTGTTTGAGCGAAAGGTTTAGCTCATCAATAAGTCCTGCGGAATCGTCTTCGTGAATGCGAAGTAGTAATTCATCGGCAGGAATACCTCTAGTAGGCTCAATACCCAACAAGCTCTGACTCTTGCCGGCTATATCTACGGTTTGATTTCGAACGTCAAACAACCAAGTAACCGCGTTAGCAATATCAAGCACTAAATTTAATCGGTTAACCGTATTTTGTAGCTCATCAGAAGTCACCTCTACTCGCTTAGTAGAGGTTTTTAATGCCTGCGTACGACGGGCCACAATAACATCAAGATTCTGATTCGCTTCTAGCAGCCGCTGATTAATACCAAACAACTCTGTACTTTTTCGCTCGAGCAATACTTCAGCTTGCATGCGAGCATCTTTTTCGCGACCAATTTTCTTCCGCAAATAACTGAGTTCTATTTCAATACTACTCTGCGTCATGACTGCCTCACAGAGATCAACGTGAAAAACTCAGTTTCGGTATTTAAGTGCTTCATGGAAACCGATAATTCTTGCTGGTAATACTCAGCGCAGCCATTAATAAGCCCTTTTGCCAAATGAGCAAAAGGTCGACAAGAGCGGTATTCCATAACAATTTCTTGGCTATTAATGTTTTGAATATTGAACGAAGGAAGCTCGGCGTCAGGATAGAGCTTGAGAACCTCTTTATGAATAATGGTTTCAAGCGAACAGAGCAAATCAATAGCACCATCAAACTTCAGCGACATTGATTCCATTTGAGCAGCCAGTTTTGGAAACAAAAATAGGCCATAGGCTTCGAGTAAATCAGACGCGGGGGTACCGGTTAATTTTTGTAGCTGACCAACAAGAGTAAGCACCTCTTGATGGTCATAGGTACCAACGGCTGTGTAGGCGCCACCAGAAGGAAGGTCGCAACCATCCAACAAGGCGGCAGCAATGCTGTAACCAAAGGTTGTTTCGACGAGCTCTATAAATTCTGTAAATATGATTCCTTTCATAGGTATTGCCCTCTCGGGAAGTAAGAAATCATATGTATTTTATCTTTTTATATAAACATCCATTTAGTAATAGAAATATGAATTGGCATATTTTAAAACAATTTTATTCTTATAAAATCAGCCTAAAACCTTTAAACAAATCGCCTAGACAATTTGAAACATACAGTCTAACAACAAGCTTAGACGAAACTTAAGAAAAGCGTTAGAGATTTTAAAGAAATAATCTATTTAAAATTAAAATTTAGCGCCTAGCACCAAAACTAACCATTAACCCACTCACATACTAGCCCTATCTTGGCCATTTAAAGCATTTTTTCAGTATTTTACGTTTTATATCTTTTAAATTGAGAAGCTTATCAGTGAATATGACATTTAAGTTATAAACAGCGGCACTTTTAGTATTAAGAATCAACTAGTATAAGAATCAATACACTCAAAACCAAAAAATTGAATTAAATCGTTAGGTTAAGTAAGAAAGTTATATGCACTGTGGTTATAAGAAGCTTTTAGCTCAGCGTTAATGCAAAAAATAGAACAAGCGTCTCTGCTGCTCTTTGCTTAAACCCTGCATTCGAACAATATTCCTCGCTGGGATATCATCAACGTCAGGATAGGCGTTAATCGCCTGCTCTAAACTCTCTTCTCGCAAAATATGCACCACAGGAAACGGCGCAGCATTAGTTAAGTTTTCTAGGTCAGCCGGTTCAGTACCGGCAAATTGATAGCGCGGATGAAAGCTAGCCAGCTGATAAACACCCTCCCAGCCACCCTCGCTAAGCAAATCATTAGCAATTGCCAAAAAATCATTAAAATCATAAAAGTCCTGCATCACTTTGGGCAGCACCAGCAATGTCGTTTCTAGCTGCTCAGCAGGCATATTATCAAGACGCTGACACTCAGACTGGATAGCCTCCCATGCTGTCGCTGCATCATCAGCCTGGCTAACAAAAATCCGGTGTCTAGCCTCACGAATAGGCTTAAGCGCAAAAGGACATAATTGCAGCCCAATAACAACGTCTTCTAGCCAAACATTAATCTTTTCTTCTACATCTTTAGACACAATATCACCTTCAAAAAAAGGGTGGCAACAAGCCATTTAAACCCCACAGCCGCTATTGTACGCCAGCCAAGAATAAGAGTATCAATAAGATAAGCATCGATCGCCCATAACATTGCGCTTTCAGGTATGACATTAACCATGGCCACAGGTATCATGAAGGGCATAAGGCCAATGCGTAATAACGCAACGCAGCCGAACCGAACCGAACTAATCAGAACCAAACCAAACAATGACATTTTGATCGATGATACCTTATTAAATGAGTCAAGCCAGCCACAACCAAGCCATTAACTGCACCAGTAGCCAGCAGCTAACCACCGACAAGAATGGCGGACTTCGCTCCTGTCGCTTTGAAGACATCTACTACACAGCAGGACAAGGTGCAGAAGAGTGTGAGCACGTCTTCCTAAAAGGCAATAACCTGCAACAGCGCTGGCAAGATGGCCGCGCGACTAGCGACTCATTTGTAATGGCTGAAACCGGATTTGGCACCGGGCTTAATTTTCTTGCCTGTTGGGATTTATGGCGCCAAGTGCACAGCGAGCAAACGCAAAATCAAGCACCCAAAACACTTTATTTTTATACGACTGAGCTCTATCCATTAACGCGGGCTGCGCTAGAAAAAAGCATTGCTCATTACAACCCTTACCCGCCACTTGCCGAAGCCTTGCTAAGCCAATACCCCGACCCTATTGGCGGCGAGTATTTACTCAGCTTTGATAGTGACACTCGCCACCCCGTTAAATTGATTGTTTTATTGGGTGATGCCACCGAGTGCCTAGGCCGACTTGAACACTACCCAGCAGACCAAAGCATCAAAAACGACAACCCTAGCAGCAGCGGACTTATCGTCGATGCCTGGCTTTTAGATGGTTACGCGCCAGCTAAAAACCCTATTATGTGGCAAGATGCCTTGTTCACTTTAATTGCACGACATAGCGCAGATGGCACCACTGTCGCCTCTTTTTCAGTGGCGCGGCAAGTCTGCGATCAACTTAGAGCCAACCGCTTTGTGGTTAACAAAACCAAAGGCTTTAAACGTAAGCGTGATATGTTAATGGCGCATTTTGATAGCCAACAAATATCTGAAAAATCGGACCCTATCACTTACAATCGAAAACGCTCTCGCAAAAATTTCAGCTTATCGCCTTGCTACTACCGACACCCTTCTGCGCCATTATTGAGAAATAAGCCGCGAAGCGCCCTCGTCATAGGCGCAGGCATAGCGGGCTGCACTATTGCCTATAAGTTGGCCCAACGCGGCTGGCAAGTGTCATTAATTGATGCCGAAAAAACGGTAGCTGGCGCTGCATCAGGCAACGCTCGCGCGGTTCTCTATGCCCGTACAGCACAGCAGCGATCTCACCTCGCCGATTTTCATGAAGCCGCTTTTCACTACGCCACGCGCTTTTATCAAACCGTGGCTGGCAGCGACCTAACACATGGCCTTAATGGCATGTTAAAGCTTAATGAGCAATTGAGTGACGAGATGCTGGCATTGAATCCCGAAGCTTACTCACGGCAAAATATTAGCGCCGAGCAAGCCAGTGAACTCAGCGGCATTGCCACCCAGCATAATGGCATCCACTATCCTGAATCTGGCTGGATAGATCCTTTGGCGATTTGCCAAGCATTAACCGAGCACCCCAATATTTGCTTTTATGGTGAAACAACAATCGCCGCGCTCCATCATCATGAGACAAGTTGGACGGCTGAATGCAAGAACGGCACGACCAAGAACCAAAATAGGACAGCCGATATTGCCATTATTGCAACCGGCCAACTCAGTCATCAATTTGAAAAAACAGATTGGCTACCGTTAAGATCTATGCGCGGACAAACCACAACATTGCCGGCAACATCGGCCAGCAGCGCGTTAAAGATGGCCGTTTGCCAGCGCGGCTACATAACACCTGCGACTAATGGCAGCCATTCTATTGGCGCCACTTATGCTATTAAAGATGACAACAGCAAAGTCTTAACCGCCGACCACCAAACCAATATCGACAATCTACTTATTATGCTTAGCGAGCATTCGCCCTGGCAACAAGCGCTAGAAAATCAGAGCGTCGATAATTTAGAAGGCCGCGTTGGCTTTCGTTGTGTAGCACCCGACTACTTACCCATTGTTGGTCCGATACCCGCAGCAGAAAAATTTAAGCAGCAATTTAATTGCTTAAAAAAAGATGCCAAACAAACACCGTCTCAACTCGCTTCGCTTGAAGACGGACTTTATGTCAGCACCGGCTATGGCTCGCATGGCTACACCACCGCGCCACTGGCCTCCGAAATTTTATTGGCGCAAATTGAAGGCAGCCCCATGCCTATTGGTGATAAACTGCGACAAAGTATTGCTCCCGCACGCTTTTTGGTGCGTCAATTAATACGTGGCACATAAGCTCATGACTGTTTCAAAAATACCCACAAGGTTTTTACTAACGCTCATTCTTGTTTGCGGACAAGCGTTTTCTTATGCTGCGAAACCTTCCCCCTCACCTATTCACTGCAATGCCGTTAAGACTGACTCCGCGCTTAGCTCTTCAAGCTCTTTACCCAGGACTGCACCAGCAAACTGGCAAGTTAAAGTTCACAACACTTACCCTCACCGCAGCAATGCCTTTACCCAAGGGCTTTTTTATCACCAAGAACAGCTCTTTGAATCGACTGGTCATTATGGTCAATCGAGCATTAGCCAAATTAATATCAACAGCGGTGAAATTATTCAACACCGAGCACTCAATAAAAACGTATTCGGCGAAGGCATAACCATCTGGGACAATGAGCTGATTCAACTCACGTGGAAATCAGGGCAAGTTTATCGCTACTCACTGCCTGATTTTTCTTTACTACAGACGCAAACCATCTCAGGTGAAGGCTGGGGCTTAACGCATAACAATCAGTCTTTAATTAGCAGTAATGGCTCTGCGCAGCTCAGCTTTCGTGATCCAATTTCGTTAGCAGTAGAATCCACTCTTAATGTCACCTATCTTGGCCGCCCGTTAAAAAATCTCAATGAACTCGAATGGGTTAATGGCTGCATATTGGCCAATATCTGGCAAAACCACTCTATCGCCATTATTGACCCCTCAAGCGGCCAAACCACTGGTCTTATAGATCTAAGTCGTATAGTTGCGCATGAGCAAAAAACCGGCACAAGTGAGGTTGCTAATGGCATAGCCTGGCTAGCAGAGAGTCAGCGACTGTTAATAACAGGCAAATACTGGCAGCGTATCTATGAAATAGAACTGGTTAAAACGCCAGCCTCAAAATAAAGCGTAAAAGCCCTAAAGTATGCCTATGGACCTTTGGCCCACCTCAAAAAACAGCTATACTGTTCAACTAATTGGCGAGCCTCTCTACCATGATATTTGTGGCTGACTCACCACAGAAAGCACACATCGACATCAGCGCCAATAATATTTTCTTAATTACTGTTCAAAGCAAAAAGAAAACCAGACTTTATGAGCGAACTACCTCCCTGCCCTAAATGCGAATCTCCCTATACCTATGCCGATAGAGATTTATTAATTTGTCCTGAATGCGCACATGAATGGTCGATTGATGGCAGTGCGAGTGAATCTGAAGACGCACTTAATATTAAAGACTCGAATGGCAACCCCTTAACCGACGGTGATTCAGTTACCGTTATTAAAGACCTTAAAATTAAAGGCACATCACTGGTTGTTAAAGTGGGCACTAAAGTAAAAAATATACGCTTAGTCGATAGCGATCATGATATTGATTGCAAAATTGATGGCATTGGTCCAATGAAATTAAAATCCGAATTTGTCAAAAAAGCTTAATGCTTAAACCCTTATTTCTCATTAACGAAAAAAGAATCGCACAACTATGAATGCAGACGTATCCGCTTTTACATTAGTTAAAACAACCACTATTGAATCATTGAATATTCAGTACGAAGAATATGAGCATCTCACCACCGGTGCGCGTCATATTCATTTAGCGTCCGACAACAATGAAAATGTATTTATGGTGGCACTGCGCACCGTCCCTACCGACTCCACTGGGGTGGCGCACATTCTTGAACATACAAGCTTATGTGGCAGTAAACGCTTTCCGGTACGCGACCCTTTCTTTATGATGATTCGCCGTTCATTGAATACGTTTATGAATGCCTTTACCAGTTCAGACTGGACGGCTTACCCCTTTGCTAGCCAAAACAAAAAAGACTTTAACAACTTGTTAGAAGTTTATTTAGATGCGGTATTTTTTGCCCGCCTAGACCCTCTCGATTTCTCACAAGAAGGCCATCGCTTAGAATTTGAAGAGCCTACTAATCCTGACAGCGACCTAGTTTATAAAGGCGTTGTCTTTAATGAAATGAAAGGCGCAATGAGTTCTATTTCTTCACAGCTTTGGCAAGCGGTTGGCGAATCATTATTTCCTGATACCACTTATGGCGTTAATAGCGGCGGCGAACCCGAAAACATTACCGACTTAAGCTATGAGCAACTACAAGAGTTTTATCAAACGCATTATCACCCTGACAATGCCACCTTTGTGACCTTTGGCGATATTAGCGCCAAAGAACATCAGTTTAAAATTCAAGAATTTGCGCTTAGACATTTTGCGCCGTTAAACAAACGTATCGAAGTGCCGCTGCAAGACAAGTTTGATGATGCTATTCGAGTCACAAAACAGTTTCCAATTTCAGAAGAAGAAGCCCAAGGCGATAAAACCCATTTAGTGATGGCTTGGGTATTAGGCAATATTCGCGATCCGCTTGAGCTAATGTCTACGCATTTACTCTCTGCGGTATTATTTGAGAATAGCGCATCGCCGTTGCAACTCGCATTAGAAACTACCGACATAGGCACAGCGCCATCGCCATTATGTGGAATGGATGATTCAGGCTTAGAAATGGTATTTGTCTGCGGTGTTGAAGGCAGCAGCGAAGATAAACTTGAGCAACTAGAAGCCCTCGTTCTAAATGCCCTGCAAGGCGTTGCCGATAACGGTGTCGATACAGCGCGCATGACGGCATTACTGGACCAACTAGAACTGCAACAACGAGAAGTCGGTGGTGGTGGCTATCCCTATGGCCTACAAATAATGCTTTCATGCCTACCCACTGCCATTCATCGTGGTGATGCCGCAGCTGCATTAAATATTGATCCTATTCTTACTCAGCTTCGAGAATCAATTCAAGATCCAAACTTTATTAAATCGTTAGTTAAGCGACTTTTAATAGACAATCAACACCGAGTGTCATTAGTAATGACGCCAGACACTAAGCTTAGCCAGCAACGTATTGAAGAAGAAAAGCAAAAACTAGCGGCCATTAAAGCGACGCTAACTGAAGATGAAAAACAAAACATTATTACCACGGCAGCAGCTCTTAAAGAGCGCCAAACCGTTGATGATGATCCTGAGATTTTACCTAAAGTGGATTTAAGTGATATTCCCCCTGTCACCGATACTCCGACATTTTCAGAACAAAAGATTGCTAATCGAACGGCCACTTTTTACCCTCAGGGCACTAATGGTCTTAGTTACCAGCAAGTCATTACCCAGTTACCAACATTAAACGAACAGCAGTCGGCGCTGCTTGGCATTCACAATCGTGTACTCACCGACTTAGGTGTGGGCAGTAAAGATTACCTCGCCACCCAAAACTGGCAGACGCAGGTCTGTGGTGGCATCAATGCACAGAGTAGTATTCGCAGCAATCTCAACAACGAACAAAACGTCAGCGGCTACTTTACGCTATCGGCTAAAGGCTTAAACATCCATAACGATGCCATTAGTGATTTGCTCTATCAAACCTATCAACACGCTCGCTTTGATGAGCCACAACGTATTCGTGAACTCATTGCTCAGTCGCGTGCGCGCGCTGAACAGTCCGTCACAGGCAATGGTCATAGCTTAGCAATGGCGTTAGCTTCACAAGGTTTTAGCCCCACAGCCAAACTGAGTCACGCTAGTAGCGGTATTCTTGGCATACAGAATCTAAAAGCACTCGATGATTCCCTCGAAAACCCTGCATCGTTAAATGCGCTAACGGAATCATTAAGTGGCATCCATCAAGCTATTATTAGTAACCCACAGCAATTTTTAATTATTGGCGAAGAGCAAGCCTCTGCCGGTATTCTGTCGCAGGTTGGGGATTTATGGAAAGATAGTACAGCCGCAACGAATAGCTTATTTACTTTACCGCCCATTAGAGAAAATACTCGCGAGCTATGGCTGTGCAATACACAGGTCAACTTTTGCGCCAAAGCCTACCAAACGGTTAATGGTGGTCATGAAGATGCACCAGCCCTCACCGTTCTCGGCGGCGTATTACGTAATGGTTTTTTACACACCACTATTCGCGAACAAGGTGGCGCCTATGGCGGCGGTGCCAGTCAAGATTCGAGTATTGCGGCTTTCCGTTTTTATTCTTATCGTGATCCACGCCTTGGCGAAACATTGGATGACTTCGATAAATCCATTGCCTGGTTATTAGAAAAAGACCATGAATGGCGCGCGGTAGAAGAAGCAATTCTAGGTGTTATTAGCTCGCTAGATAAACCTTCATCACCAGCGGGCACAGCAAAGCTGCATTTCCATAACAATTTATTTGGCCGCACACCTGAATACCACAGCGCCTTTAGAGACGCAGTACTAAGCGTGACACAAGCCGACTTAAAACGAGTAGCAGAAAAATATTTACGCCCAGAGCAAGCGAGCATTGGTGTGATTTCACATAAAGGGGAAGAAGCTAACTACAAGAAAGTGTGTGAGTCTTTAAACCTGAATATCAAACAGCTTTAATTTTTATTGTAAATAATTAATTAGAACCAACATTAAAAAATCCCTAGTTGCAAAGCAGAAGCCATGGTCTGACCAAGGGTTTTGCAAGCTTCTAGGGCGTCGGCGTCGACCTTGCCTTTAACTACCAAAGGATCGGCGACCTTTTTCATGGGGTAACCTTTTAATATTCTATCAACTTCTCTCACCGCCCCACTGCCATCATTACCCGCGCTAACTAATAACGCATAAGGAGTACATAGCTGTAAGGGTTGAGCAGCATGAAAGGTTCGATCAAAAAAATCTTTTAATGCACCCGACATATAGCCGAAATTTTCTGGCGTACCAAAGAGTATGGCATCTGCGCATTCAAGGTCTTTAACATCCGCATCAAAAGCTCGTTTAACAATTAACTCAATGTCAGCTTCTAATGCTGCACCGGCAGCAACCGCCTCAACTAATTGAGTCGTCGTTTCTGATTGGCTATGATAAATAATAAATAGCTTTTTCTTTTCCACGACAACTCTTTTAATCAAGAAGAATGTTAACTACCGTTTTTAGCTAGGGTCTTTCTCTGATGGTTCATCACTGGCTTCTGATTTATCTAAACCACCTGCTTTGTCTAAATCACCTGCTTTGTCTAAACTACCTGCTTTGTCTAAACCAGCTGCTTTGTCTAAACCAGCTGCTTTGTCTAAACCAATAGGCATAAAATAAATTTGGCCGGCAAGCATCAACACAAAACCCACACCAAAAGTCAGATATTGATTTAAGGAGCCTTCTTCAAATTGCAAATAACCCAATAAGAAAATAATACTTCCCAGCGCAATAGCCTTTAAATAAGACTTCCAAGTTACACGCAATTCCGCACCACAAGCCTCACAGGGCATCGCAGCAAGCGGACTTAAAAAAGCTTTTTTCCATATAGGCATTGCATTGTTATTACACTTAGGGCAAATCGCTGACACGTATTTATTCTCTCAAAATGGAACGTTAAAAATTCAAAGTGATCGGTAACACTCTACTACTATCTAACCCAAGCTAGCTTTAAACCGCAGTAGTTGTTAGGTCCGGACGCTTTGAATCCTATTTATTAGTTATAGTTTAATTGTTGAACGAGCAGGATAAACAGAATCCCCTCTATAGTTATAGCCTAGCCATTGGTATTTTGTCCAATGCAAATGTATCAAACCCCCCCGCCTGGCTAAAAAGCAATCAAAAAAGAAAATAGCCAAATCTCTTGCTCTATCTTAAAAGCTGGATATAATTACATACTGTGCATTTAAACAGTTATCTATTGTTGCAAGCCTAAAAGCAGCAACTGAATAACCGGCCCATACATTGCGAGGCGAAAGCCCAATCAGGTAGGTATAAGAATGAAATTAACCGCTAGACAACAGCAAATACTCTCGTTAATTCGATCGCACATCCAAGATACTGGTTTTCCCCCTACCCGCGCCGATATTGCTAAAGAATTTGGCTTTAAATCAGCCAATGCCGCCGAAGAACACTTAAAAGCCCTTGCAAGAAAAGGCGCTATTGAAATTATCCCTGGCGCCTCTCGCGGCATCCGCCTTATTGATGAAACCCCTAATGGCCTGCCTTTAATTGGCCGCGTCGCTGCCGGTAGCCCCATCTTGGCCCAAGAGCATATCGATGATTACTGCGATATCTCACCCAGCTTCTTTCGTCCTAGAGCCGACTATTTACTGCAAGTAGTTGGCGAGAGTATGCAAGATGTTGGTATCTATGACGGTGATTGGCTTGCCGTGCACAAAACCACTGAAGCAAATAATGGCGATATTGTTATCGCGCGTGTTGATGAAGAAGTCACGGTAAAACGACTGCGTAAAACCCGCAGTAAGCATTTGGTTCATTTAGAGCCAGAGAATCCAGAATTTAATGTGATTGAAGTCGATTTACGAGAACAGTTTTTTGCTATTGAAGGCTTAAGCGTTGGTGTTATTCGACGCTAAACAGCAATTAAGCAGCCATGATGTCGTCCAATAAATTATTAGTAGTCCTTGGTTCGCGTCATTTTTTAAACGAGCGCTGAGCCAGCTTTCTCGGAGTAATTAATCATGGAACGCGTTAAATCCAACACTCCAAAAGTAGTGCTTTACACCTTCGCAGCCAGTCCATACGGCCTTAAGGTCCAAGCTTTTCTCGCTTATAAGGGAATCCCTTACGAAACTGTCTATGTATCTCCATTTAACATGAGCGAAACACTGCCCGTGGGAAATACCGTCCCCGTTTTGACTATCGACGGTGAGAGTAAAAATAATTCACAAGCCATTGCGCATTGGTTAGATGAACGCTTCCCGAAGCGACCGTTGTACCCCGAGGACGCGCCTTCATGTGTTAGTGAGCTTGATAATTGGGTGCACCACTGCATGATCCCTGCAAACTTTCGATTTGCACGTCCGTCTTTGTCGTTTGCCCTTCCAGTACAACTGCTCAACGCGTGGCGCCTCGGCAGCGTGATGTATCGAACGGTCCCGAATAAAGCGATCGGAGCATGGCGTTTCGCTTGGCCTTTATTCCTTAGCTGGACACCTTTTGTTCGAAGGGAAGCAGAGAATGCACCTGGTCGCAGTCTATTAGATACGGCGCGCCATGTCGGTTCACGTATTAACAAAGAGCTTAACGAGGGGCCTTTCATGTGTGGTCGTAGTGAATTGAGCGTTGCAGACCTCTCAGCCTACGCACTTATTACCTTTGGCTATGAAGCTGGGCTTACCGGAGGAGATGGCTTATTGCGCAAACGTAGGATTCAAGAGTGGGCGTTGCGAGTGAAAGCCAAACTCGATCCTTCCCTGCCTTTGGTACCCGACAAGATTCGAGTTCGAAGTTTAGGAGACTAACAATTGAATCGCTATAAAACGGAGAACTGAAGAATAAACGCTTTGTCGTAAAACGTTTTAGTAAAAGACCTTAGTGAAGCACTCTAGGAGAGTCGACTTCCATTTCATCATCATCCATATCAGATCGAACAAACTGCATTTCTGAAGCTGTTTCAATACCCGCATGAATCATCGCTTTAGCTACTTCTAAACGGCCATTCGGCATATAGTCTTTCGACTCATCCGAAAAGCGAATCGTCATCAACGCCTCACCATCACCGTCTGCACGTTGCAAAACGATATCACCGTTAACTAATTCTACGATTTCAAGAAAAGAAGACACTGACAACCTCACTGCTTTAAAGAGTGGCTAGTCTAGCATTTATCATTATTATTTACAGCAGCTTATGCCATTGAGGAGGGTTAAAAGGGTAAAAACAGAGCCGTTTAATCTTAAAACTTAGCCATTCAAACGCATTACCAAGCGAGACTCAGACTAGAATTCAGCGCTAATGCCTTGTACTTTCAGGAATAAATCAGCAATTAACTGCTGCCAACGCTCACAGCTATCTACAGATAACGACAAGTCGACAACCGCAATCGCGTCTTTAGGGGCCGCCTGACGAACGGCATTATGTGACCAAATTGTCTGTCGCGCACTCAATAGAGTGGCCAGTGAATGAGGATCTTCAAGCGCCTGAATAAGACTATCGACTTCAGCAATAGGGTTTTCTTGGTAGGCTAACCTTAAACGGTTAAGCAATTGATTGGGCTGTTGGATTAACTCGCTTCTTAGCGTGCCTTTGTCGAGCAGCTCAATCGCTAAAAAGAAAACCGCCCTGAATAAGCAATCGGCAGAGGCCTCTAAAAAACACTGCTGCTGTTGACGCGAAAACTGTGGCTGGCTAGACGCACCCGCCACTAAATCACGAGCGCTGTCACAATGTAAACGCGCAAAATACAGCGACTGATTAATTTTACCCAGCACCGCTCTATCTATCATTACACTGCTCTACCTATCATTACACTGCTTTATCCATCATTACACCGCTCTAGCCGTCATGACTTGCCCTAGTTATTAAGACAGGATCGCCGTGGCAACATTATGAATCGCTAGCGTCGCTTTTCTTTTTAACCACTTTACGCTTCACAGCAGCTTTTTTAGCAGGCTTTTTGGCGGCTTTCTTGGCCGTCTTTTTAGCGGGCTTTTTAGCAGCTTTTTTAGGCGCTGATTTTTCAGTTATCTGCCAAGCACCGTTTTCAAAATCAGCACGCCAGCCCGTGGCTTTACCATCAACGTCGGTCATTAAATATTGCTGTTTGGTTTTTCGCTGGTAACGAATCTGCACACGAATACCATCGGTATCGGTAACCGGCCCTTCCATTAAAAAGTGATACTTAGGATCAATGGCGGCTTTGTGCGGCAATATCTCATCGACATAAGGCGCTCGCGTTTCACGATTTTTCGGAAACTGACTGGCAGCAAGAAAAATACCGGCAGCACCATCTCGTAAAATATAAGTGTCATCTACCTTATTACAGACTAACTCAGGCATCGGCACAGGATCCATTTTGGGTGGCGCAGCTTCACCGCTTCGCAACAACTTGCGCGTGTTTTTACAGCTATCATTCATACAACCAAAATACTTGCCAAAACGGCCCGACTTTAATTGCATTTCAGAACCGCATTTATCGCACTCAAGTACAGGGCCTTCGTAACCTTTAATTTTAAATTGGCCCGCCTCAATTTCGTAGCCATCACAATCAGGGTTGTTACCGCATATATGTATTTTACGGCCTTCATCAATAAGATAGCTATCCATTGCGGTATTGCATTTAGGACAGCGACGTTTATTAATCAGTAAACGTGATTCTGCTTCATCATCCGCATCGGCGCTCACAACTTCGTCGCCAGAGATCAAATTAACCGTTTGCTTACAACGTTCTTTTGGTGGCAAGCCATAACCTGAACAGCCTAAGAATACGCCAGTACTCGCCGTTCTTACCTGCATAGGACGCGCTTCACAATCAGGGTGTTCACACCGAACATCATCAACTGTCGTAGGATCATTATGACGCATACCGCCATCACCCACTTCACCTTGAGCCGTGGCTAGCTTGTCACTAAAGCCTTTATAGAATTCGTCCAATACGACATGCCAAGATTTTTTACCATCAGCAATTTCATCAAGCTTCTCTTCCATTTCGGCTGTAAAGCCGTAATCCATTAAATCACCAAAGCTTTCATTGAGTCGCTCAGTAACAATATCGCCCATTTTCTCAGCATAAAAACGACGGTTCTCAACGCGTACATAACCGCGATCTTGAATCGTAGAAATAATCGATGCATAAGTCGATGGACGACCAATACCGCGCTTCTCTAACTCTTTCACTAATGCGGCTTCTGAATAACGCGCCGTCGGCTTAGTAAAATGCTGACTAGGATCTAAAGCTTTAAGCGTTAAGCTATCGCCTTGTTTAAAATCGGGTAGCAAACGATCTTCTTCTTTTTTGGCTAACGGAGTTTGCACACGAGTAAAACCATCAAAGCGAATCACACGGCCGCGAGTACGCAACTCAAAATCACCGGCTTCAACCACAATACTTGAACTAGTAAATTCCGCCTTTGTCATTTGACAGGCAACAAACTGACGCCAAATTAATTCGTATAAACGCACACCATCAGGATCAATTTTATCCAGATCACTCGGCATAACCGTAACGTTAGAAGGACGAATAGCTTCGTGCGCCTCTTGCGCCCCCTCTTTACTGCTGTAGCTTATCGGCTTTTCTGGCAAATACGCTTTACCGTATTTAGCCTCAATATGAGCACGACAGTCCGCTATTGCATCGGCACTTAAGTTAGTCGAGTCAGTACGCATATAAGTGATGTAGCCGCCTTCATACAAACGCTGGGCCAACATCATGGTTTTCTTAACGCTAAAGCTTAGGCGTGTACTGGCGGCCTGCTGGAGCGTTGAAGTAATATAAGGCGCTGTAGGCTTAGTCGTGGTGGGTTTATCTTCACGTTTAGCAACAACAAAGTTAGCGTCTTTTAGCTTGGCCAAAGCCGTATCGCTAAGCGCTTGACTAGTGGGACGGTATTTTTCGCCATTGGCACGCGTCACTTGCATGCGCACATCGCCAGCATTGCCATTTAAATCGGCAAATAAATCCCAGTACTCTTCAGGAATAAAGGCACGTATTTCGCGCTCGCGCTCGGCAACTAACTTAGCTGCTACCGACTGTACTCGACCCGCCGATAAACCTCTGGCCACTTTAGCCCAAAGCAGCGGTGAAACCATAAAGCCCACAACACGGTCAAGAAAGCGACGTGCTTGCTGCGCATTAACTCGATGCATATCCAGCTCACCGGGTTTTTCAAAAGCAGCGTTTATGGCTTTTTTAGTAATCTCATTAAACACCACACGTTGATAGCGAGATTCATCACCACCAATAATTTCGCGTAAATGCCAGGCTATCGCCTCTCCTTCTCTATCCAAATCCGTCGCCAGCACTATGGTGTCAGCATCTTTGGCTAATCGACGTAACTCATCGACAACCTTTTCTTTACCCGGCAAAATCTGATAATTCGCTTCCCAGTTCTTGGCAGGGTTAATCCCCATTCTCGCCACTAACTGCTCGCGCGCTTTCTTCGCCTTATGAATAATTTTTTTAGCCGGCGATAACTTTCTGGTTTTCGCCGCCTCTGCTGCTCGCGCTTTCGGATCGACAGGCTTACCGCTACCGCTCACCGGTAAATCACGGACATGACCTACACTAGACTTAACAACATAGTCTTTGCCGAGGTACTTATTTATGGTCTTAGCTTTCGCTGGTGACTCTACAATAACGAGTGACTTACCCATTCGTATATAAACTTCCTAATAGATTGACTATGTACCATTAATAAGCGCAATGCTCGCACCTAATACCTAACAAGAAAGGCCTTTGACCTCTCTCAACGTTGTTTTCGTCGGACGTATCCTCAATGTTCATAGGCCTTCACAGCGCTTTTGCGACAACTCTGATCACGGACATTACGACGAAGGGCGACATATATAGAGAAGGAAGAGCGGCGGGTCAAGCTATTCGTTCAAAAATTTTACCTATGGCTGCGCCTTTACCCCTATAGTGAAATCGTCCTAATCAGGTCAAGTTGTCGGTAAAAGCATCGAACAGGTCGATAGAAAGTCACCTTTTAGCACTTTTGCGTAGACAAAAAAATAATTAGAAAATAATCAGTGACCGGTAGGCAATTTACAGATTACGGCAAGAATCGATGCTAGTATGGGTTTTGATTACAGCTGAATATTCATTCAAATAACGGCTGAAAATTGAGTTACTTTCCAACGAATAAGGTTTAAACGACAACACGCTCATGTCCCTTTATAGTTTTATGCTAAGCAGTCATTCATTGAAAACACTAACGATTGGCACTTCCCCTTTATCGGTTAGTCAGCGCTTTCAACAAGCGAAAGGCTTTAGCCACCTCGCCTATCAGCGACTGCTCAACTTAGCCATCATATTAGTGACTACTCTGCTAGCCATAAGCAGTAGTTATGCAGAAACTTCGTTTAGCACTTATGAAGTCAGCGAGCAGACACAAAAACAGCGAGAGCTATACAGCCAAGCCAAATCGCTACTCGAAAAACCGCACTCAATAAACGCCTATAAAAAGCTACGCTTATCTTTAGACCACTACCCACTAGCCGGTCATTTAGACTACCTGTATCACCGACAGCACTTGAATAAATTAACGCATAAAAGCTTACAAAGCTTTAGCGACACGCATAACAATTCATTACTTAGCAATAAACTTAAACGCGCCTGGCTGCAGCATCTGGCCAAACGGAAACAGTGGTCACGTTTTACTCTCCACTATGACAAAGCGCTCGCCAATAGCAACATGCAATGTCAGCATGCTTGGGCGCTTTACCAAACGGGAGAACAAGCTCAAGCTTTAGACGAAGCCAAAGCCCTATGGATGCATTCAGAATCACGACCTAAAAGTTGTGATGCTATTTTTCATTTACTAATAAAGACAGAAAGCATTGATAGTGATTTAGCTTGGCAGCGATTTATTTTAGCTTTTAATGCTCGCCAGCATCAGCTGTCTAAATACTTAACCCGCCTGCTTGATGGCCAGCAATTAGCTGATGCCAATCGACTGCTTAAACTTTACCGTCAACCGAAAAAAATCCCTAGCCAATGGCAAGCCGTTAGTCTTATTCCCGGACAAGCCGTTGATTTATTCGAAAGCAAGTATCAATTATTAAAAAAACTCGCTCGCGCACATCCAGAAAAAGCGCGTGATTTTGTATTAGAGATTAAACAGCAGCAACAAGACCAACCCCTAGCCGATAAATTAGCGGCTTATTTAATTCAGTCACAAGCTATTAAAGGCTATGCCACACTGCCTCAAGATTATGTTGCACTTGGCTCGCCAAAAGATAGCAGTTCACTGCAATGGTTGTTGCGCGCCCATATTGCGCAAGCTAACTGGCAAGATGTTATTGAAACCGTTAAGCAATTACCTGACGAGCTAAAAGAGCATGAGCGCTGGCGCTATTGGTATTACCGAGCAAAATCACTCTCAGGCCGTCTCACTTTATTAGAAGAGCAAGAGCACTATAAAGCAGTGGCAAACAAAGCCAGCTTTTACGGTTTTACTACGGCCGAGAACCTTGGCCTACCCTATGGCTTCGAGCCTATAGAACATACGCCCAAGCCTGAGCATATCGAGCTGATGCGTAACAATCCCTATATGCAACGCGCTAGCGAGCATTTTGCACAACAAGAATACAGCCTTGCACGCAGTGAATGGCGCAGAGGCAGCCAGAGCTTTAATAGCGCTATGCAAATTGACTCTGCCTACTTTGCTCAATCACTGGGCTGGCACCATCAAGCCATTAATACGGCTGCACAGGCCAAGGCATGGCAGCATTATCAATTACGTTTTCCCAATCTTTATACCGAGCAGTTTGAACAGCAGGCTTCTGCAACTAAGCACTCTAATCACTGGCCAGCCAACTGGCCTTACGCCATAGCACGACAAGAAAGCGCCTTTGCCAGTGATGCGCAATCGGGTGCAGGCGCCATGGGTTTAATGCAAATACTGCCGTCGACAGCAAGAGAAGTTGCGCGTAAGAGAAACGTTAAATATCAACGCAGTAAACTTTTTAATGCCGATTACAATATTGTTTTAGGCAGCGGCTATTTAAAGCAATTAAATAAGCGCTACCAGCATCGCGCACTCACATCTGCCGCTTACAACGCCGGCCCTCGCCGCGCAAATAAATGGCTTAAAAACATGGAGCAACCCCTACCCATAGATGCCTGGATAGAAACCATTCCATTTTCAGAAACACGCCAATATGTACAAAATATTTTTAGCTTTAGCTTAATTCACAGCTTACTTTATGATGACGCTACGCTGACTAACACTGACACTAAAACAGATAAAAAACGACCGCCATTTATTCATCTTCATGAACAAATGATTTACCCTAACAATATTCAGCCAGACATTAACTAGAGCAAATAACCATTGATTGATATAGGCGCAAACCTTAGTAACCCTACTTTTGATAATGATTTAGCTGAGGTATTACAGCGTGCAAAAGACGCTAAACTTCAAGCTGTTATCGTAACGGGCACCAGCGTTGAAAGCAGCAAAGCCGCCTTAGCGCTAGCTGAACAACAGCCCAACTTTCTATACGCCACCGCCGGTGTGCATCCGCATGATGCCGACAGCTATAACAATGATATTGAGAAACAAATAAGCGCTATGCTAGGCAATTCCAACATTGTCGCCGTTGGCGAAACCGGTTTAGATTTTAATCGCAACTTTTCAACACCAGATAACCAACGACATGCCTTTGAAGCACAAATAGCCTTAGCGAATCACTATCAAAAGCCCTTGTTTTTGCATGAACGCGATGCCTTCGAAGACTTTCACTCTATTATATTGGCCAACAAAAATGAGCAGACACAAGCCGTTGTGCACTGCTTTACAGGCAGTAAAACAGCACTCAAGGCTTATTTAGATTTAGGTTTATATATCGGTATAACGGGTTGGATTAGTGATAAAAAACGCGGCGCGAATTTACGTGAAATCATCAAATACGCACCACTAGATCGCTTAATGATTGAAACCGACGCCCCCTATTTAACTCCGCAGCAAGCCGGCTTAAAAAACCAACTCAGCAAAAAGAATCGTAATGAGCCATGGACATTGCCATACACGGCAGCCACCCTCGCAGAGTGCCTAGGCGTTAAAACAGAAGTATTAATTGAAAAGACAACAGAGAACACCAACAACTTTTTTAACTTAGTCAGTTAATAAATCTTTAATACGGCTGGGAGGAAAAGGCCAGTTAAGCGTAGTGGCTTCAGCACTAGCGTTATGAATACGGGCCAAAACAGGAATAGTAAAACGGTATAGCTCAGTGAGCTGCGGATCAGAATCAATATCCACTTTTTCAAGTTGCCAATCACTGCCTGCAATAACCTGCTCGATTAAAGCCTGCGCTTGATCACAAAGATGACAATCTTGACGAGAATATAAGACAAGATGGCGGCTGTTAGTCATTTGTTATTTACCGCCATACTTTTTATACCTACCATAACAGCTGATACTGCCCTTAGTGGCGCGTTGTCCAGCTATGTAAGCTTTTAGATATTACTTTATCAAGGCTCTTTTCCACAGCCATTTGAGCAGAAACGCCCAGCTTTTCTTGCCAAGATTTTTTCTGCACATACTTCACTTCAAACACAGAAGCCTCTTTAACGCGTTGAGAAATATATTCATCACTGGTGCTAATACCATCAACCAACAGTTTCTCAAGCGCCACTTTACCGTACCAAGTTTCGCCAGTAGCGACTAATGGAATATCTAGCTTAGGTCTAAATTCACTCACAAAGCCTTTAAATAATTCATGCGTTTCTTCAAGGTCATCAATAAATTTCTGACGACCGGCTTCTGTATTTTCGCCAAGCATCGTTAATGTGCGCTTATATTCACCTGCCGTTAGAACATCATAATCGACATCTAACTTCTTCAATACTTTATTAAAGTTAGGCAAGCTGGCAACCACGCCTATAGAGCCAATAACAGCAAAAGGTGCAGCCAATATTTTATCGGCAATACAAGCCATCATATAACCGCCACTGGCGGCAACTTTATCGACACAAATAGTCAGTGGGATATTTGCCGAACGAATTCTTGCCAACTGCGATGATGCCAAACCATAAGAGTGGACCATACCGCCTGGGCTTTCGAGACGAACAACTACTTCATCTTCAGGCTTAGCTAAGGTTAATACTGTCGTTATTTCTTCACGGAAATTTTCAACTTCTGAGGCTTTCATATCACCATCGAAGTCTAATACATAGACGTTACCTTTAACGGGGCTAGCACCTTTAACAGAATCAGTACCGTTAACAGAGTCAGTAACAGCAGCATCGCTATCGGAGTCGGTTGATTTTTTAGCATTAACTTTAGCCAACTGTTTAGCTTCTTTCTTAGCCGCTTTATCTTTTTTCTTTTGGCTTTGCTTTTCGGCTTTTTCGCGCTGCTTAATAACATGCTCATCAAGCACTGCATGCTGCATTATTTCTTCCATTTGCTTGTAGCGATCATTGAGCTTTTTCACTTCCAATCGCCCTTCACCTTCACCGCCACGCTGACCCGCGTTAACAATGACTGAAATCAATAGAACAATGGCAATCAAAAATGTAGCAATTTTGGCGAAAAACAATCCATATTCAGCAAGTAATTCAATAAACACAGCAAAACCTTTTTAACGAGTGAGTAAAATGCGACCATCTTTTAATGTTGGACGCTTTAAAATAAGAGCTATAAAACAGCTACCATCTGGATATTCCAGTAACGGCTAGGTTTTAGCCACTTTAAGCGAACACGATTAAACAAGGATTAAGGGAGGATGTCTAGCGGGTTGTTGTCTAAATAAAGCCGGCCAGACAAGGGTTTGGGTGATTCATAAACAAGTTTTAGCCGAATTTTGGGGCCGTTATACGATTATCTTACACCCTAGAGAATTATTGTTAGGGGTGAAAGAAATGGACTCTAGCGATTAAGCTCCTTTGCCAGCGCTTAATTTTAACATTCAAAAAAACGCTTCACTTTTTTATTGCAGCGCCAACACACTATCATCAATCAATTTATCCACCATATTATCGACGGCTCGCCCAGCAGCTAACTCCTCCAATAAATACTCAACACTGACTAAAGCATCCGCCAAGCGTTCCAACCAATCATCAACTACCCCTTCATTGGAATTACCTTGGTAAGCTGTATTCAATAAGACAGCACAGCGATTCATTAATATCTCTGCATTCTCAATACCTATTATGCTAAACGCACCACCAATACTCTCCAAACAAACAGCTACATTAGCAATATGCTCTCTATCATAATTCGAATCGATATAGGCAATGACCGCTCGCTTGGCCAAACCGATATTCGATTTTGACTCTTCATATAAATTCATTTGTGCTTGCTGCAATAATCCCTTAGCAACGGTTGATTGTGCTTCTTGGCTATCAACGCTATCTAGCAGAGAACCGGTCAACAATGCATTTTCAATATAGAGAATCATATTGGCTACATGCAATAAGGCCTCTTGGTCCGGCGACTCAATGCGCCAGCTATTAATTTGCTCAATGGATTGATCAATTGGCGCGGTTGCTGCCACATAACCACTGACTTTTAGCACCGCCGATATACGCTCACAATTGGTGACTAAGGTATTGATATCATCCGACTCACACAAGCCGCTCTCGGACATCATATCGAGAATACGTTTAGCGCCTAGCAACTCATCCTTAACCACATCCAACATTGAGAGTAACGCTTTGTATGTGCTGCGCTCCATCGCCTCGCGATGCGCCACTAAGGCTTTGTCATTCCAAGGGAGAGGCGTAAACCGACCTAATTGATTGAGATCTTCATCGTTAACATTTTGAGGCTCAGCCAATAATAACAATAACGTTAACTCAGCTAACACTGCTGTATCTGGCAAACTGTGCATACCGTGCAAAGGGTCTTTCTCTAAACGTTTTAAACTGCGATCAAATTTAGTGAAAAAATGTCTGCGTTGCGGCGTTAACTCAAGCGTTTTGCTATTAAAAGCCGCGACCAGCTTCTTGACCAGCCGCCAAACCGCTGCATTAACGCTACCATGACATAAATCAATGGCCCGCTCCGCAACCCTATCAATCAACACTAACTTGGCGCTCACATCACTGTCGCGTAACAAACCAATCAAGCCCGTTTGATACATTTGACGTAAGCGCCTAAAGGTTTTTTGCTGCTCTTCAATGTTATCAACTACAGGCTCAGTGATATCTTCTTCAAGACTACTCGCCTCACTCTCGTCTTCAGCATTCGCGAGAGGCACCAACGTCAACTCCATCACTTCAGGAGCCGTTGACACTAATAATGTATTATCAGACGGCTTATTGTTCGCCTCGACCCAATCATTAAGCTGATACTCAAATTCGATTAATGTGCTTTCGGTGACAAATGATGATAAACCCGCACTCGCCAAGGCGTAGAAGCAAGGCGCTAATAGCAGCGGCGAGGCAACGCCAGTGGTTTGTACATATTCAAAAAACCGCGGTAACAAATAAACGCATTGAAATAAAGCATCAGACTCTCTTGCGGTAATTCCGCCGTTCTCATCAGACCGACCTTGATACACGCTCTCAACCGCTTGCCCTAGCTGCACCGATAAATCAGCCGCTACCGATAAACCCAGCAACGAAAAGACACCCGCCACCTCATCTAATTGTGACGATAATTTTTTGATTAAGGCATCCGCGGGTGTAGCATCATTAAGGCTTTGCTCCACCAGTAAATTTAACTGCTCAGAAACCCGCGACAAGGCTTCGACCAGCTCAGGCTCAACGACATCAAAAGCACTTTGCGAAGAACGAAACGGCAAAGGAGAAGCGGCTTTTTTAATAGCTGTATTAGTCTGATTCACGTGTGGTCTCTCTTTTTTGTGGCTGCTTACGATTGGCTTACGATTGGTTTACGATTGATAGCACCGCTGATTTGTAAAAACAGTTGTGAAATAGTCACTCACTTTGAGTATAGGTAATAAGACATCGCACGCCTGCCAGACCCTTCTAATCAATAGATTCAGCCGCCTAGATGTGACCGAAGTCGCCTTTTACAACTCGGTTATAGCCCTGTTCCAGCTGCGTTATGGCGCCGCCATAGCACTGTCTTCGCACTTTTAGCGACAAGCACCCAGAATAAACCCAGCTCAGCCAAAAACATTAGATTACCTAGCTACGAATTAAGCGGCGCGCACTTGCCTCAAAACGTCTAATGAAATGAATTGTTCTTTATACCGATTATGCTTATTAAAGCCCCAAAAGCAGCCATAGACGGTCTATAATTTGCAGGCTAGCCTCAGGCAATAGTAGAGCTCGCTAGTAACCACAAAAAAACACCGACTAACAATGCATTCAGCCATATATTTCACAGGATTTATTTCATGCAAAGCGTATCAACTGGCCAAGCCCTCTACCGTAACTTTTTGGGTGACGCCCCTTGCTGGTATAAAAATACGATTATCTTTTTCTTAATCGCCAACCCTTTCTTATTAAATATCACCGGTCCATTCGTAATGGGCTGGTTATTAATAATACAGTTTATTTTCACCCTTGCGATGGCACTGAAGTGCTACCCATTGCAAAGTGGTGGCTTACTGGCCATGGAAGCGATTATTCTCGGCATGGCTAGCCCGCAAGATGTTTACCATGAAATACAACTCAACCTGCCTGTCATTTTACTATTAGTGTTTATGGTGGCCGGCATTTATTTTATGAAGGACTTACTGCTCTTCACCTTTACCAAACTATTAACCAATGTGCGCTCTAAAGTCTGGCTATCTCTTTTGTTTAGCTTTGTTGCCGCATTTTTATCGGCGTTCTTAGATGCCTTAACCGTTATTGCCGTCATCATTAGTGTTGCCGTTGGCTTCTATGCCATATTCCAAAAAGTCGCCTCAATAGAAGGCTACGATGAAAATGAAGATGACGATGATAAGCATGAAGACAGCAACATCCATCACCTCCACCGTGAAGATCTCGATCAATTCCGTGGCTTTTTACGTGATTTAATGATGCATGCCGCCATTGGTACCGCGCTAGGCGGCGTATGTACACAAGTAGGCGAACCTCAAAATTTGGTTATCGCTGCGCAATCTAACTGGCAGTTTCTTGAGTTTTTCTTACGCATGTGCCCGGTTACTATTCCTGTATTAATAGCCGGTTTATGCGTAGTGGTATTACTCGAAAAAACCGCTTGGTTTGGTTATGGCTGGCAGCTTCCAGAATCCGTTCGTAAAGTGTTAGTTGAAGATGCCGAACAACAAGATGCCAATCGTAATCATCAAGACAAGATGGCTTTAGTTATTCAAGCCTTAGTCGCTGTTTGGTTAATCCTTGGCTTGGCCCTGCATTTAGCCGAAGTTGGCGTAATTGGTTTAAGTGTTATCGTATTAGCGACTGCGTTTAATGGCATCACGAGCGAGCATGCACTTGGTAAGGCCTTTGAAGAAGCATTGCCCTTTACCGCATTACTTGTCGTGTTCTTCGCTATTGTTGCTGTTATCGACAAACAAGGCTTGTTCACCGGCATTATCAATAATGTCTTAGCCATGGATAAAGATGTGCAAGTCCCCATGTTTTACTTAGCCAATGGCGTATTGTCGGCCATTAGCGATAATGTATTTGTAGGTACGGTTTATATTACCGAACTCAAACAAGCGTTAATTGACGGCACAATTGATAGATCACAATACGATTTACTTGCAGTAGCCATTAATACCGGCACCAACATCCCGTCTGTTGCCACACCTAATGGCCAAGCCGCATTTTTATTCTTGCTGACATCATCACTAGCGCCGCTGATTCGTTTAGGCTATGGCACTATGGCTTATAAAGCTCTGCCTTACACCATTGTATTAACGATAGTAGGCTTACTCAGCGTTATCTATATATTGCCGGGCGCCACAGACTATATGGTTGCAGAAGGCATTATTACGAATTTACATACCAACGAGGTGTATATTGAGACGAATAACTCAGGGCATCATTAAAAATAATAATTTAATCTGCAGCTAATTTTATTGTGAAAACATTTATCGTGACATGGCTATTAAGAGTAGTCGCCCTCCTACCCCTATCGGTTGCTCGGACAATCGGTAGAGGAATTGCTTATTTATTATCGTTGACTAACAATGATATTTATCGGCTAAGCCGCATCAACATTGCGTTAACACATCCACAACTGGACAGTGATGCTCTTGATAAAATAACAAAAGACAGTGTTGCGAGTACCGTTGTTAATGCTTTTGAAATGCCCATTGTCTGGCAGCAAGATAACGACTGGATTGTCAAGAAAACGGTATCTATTGAAGGTGAAGCCCACTTAACTTCAGCCCTTGGCAGCAAAAAAGGTGTCATTATTATTGCGCCACATATAGGCAACTGGGAAGCACTTGGAAGACATTTGCCTGTGCATGCACCCACAACTAACCTTTACCAGCCACCCAAGCTTACAGCGCTAGAGAATATCGTTAGATCTGGTCGAGAGCGTTCGGGTGCCAAACTTGTGCCGACGAATCAACGGGGTGTTGCTGCTTTATTAAAAGCGCTAAGACGAGGCGAGTTAATTGGTGTTTTGCCCGATCAGGTGCCGCCTAAAAACTCTGGTGTGTTCGCCCCCTTCTATAACGTGCCTGCTTATACGATGACGTTGGTTTATAGTTTGATTCAAAAAACCGACTGTCGTGTGGTGTTGGGTTCTGCGTTACGTGTTCCTGGTGGTTTTAAAGTGATTTATGCTGAGGCGCCTGAGGCTATTTACAGTGCGGATCAGGCGGTGTCTTTAAGGGCGTTGAATTTGATGGTTGAGATGGCTATTAATAATGATGTGGCACAATATCAATGGGCTTATAAGCGGTTTAAGAAACAGCCTGAGGGTGTTGAGAAGCCTTATTGATTTGAGGATGAGAGTTACCTAGGATAGGCCGATAGCCGGAATCTAGATCTTTAAGCTCCATCTGATAGTGTTCTTATATTCTGGATTTTTATTTTCATTGTTTGAGTTTTCAGTTCAAGACCGTCGGGGGTGGCCCGACACGCCAGTCACTTTTGTGATTCGCTACGCTCACCCTACGGGACGCCTTGCAGGCGCGCAGCAAAAAGCGCTGTGCTTGTGCAAAGAAAAGTAACCAAAAGAAAGCACACAATCTGACGAAGATTGACCC
>Ga0209196_1000631_pt1 | contig 27770 bp, 26 predicted proteins | sample COGITO_mtgs_1105_5_FD_184801 | JGI IMG/M metagenome (GOLD analysis project Ga0209196, IMG submission 184801) | Pelagic marine microbial communities from North Sea - COGITO_mtgs_110509 (SPAdes) (version 2) | ecosystem: Environmental > Aquatic > Marine > Epipelagic ... | reverse complement strand
TATTTTGCTGCACAAAAAACAATGTCAAAAGTGTCTTTACCTTTTTTATAAAATGGTTTCTCTTCGATGTTGTTATTAATTGAATTTTGAGGAACTACACAACCAAATATCAACTCAATATCCTTTGGTTTACATAAAGATTTTTCAATAAGGTAATCTCTAGTGAACTTTTGGGTCACAATGACTTTTCTAAACATTGGAGAATTAAAAACTGTTGTTAATTTCTCATCAACAGATTCAGAATTAACCTGAAACCCTCCACCCGGATATAATGTGAATATGAAAGGTGTTTTATGACTCTCTAGCCAGCTTAAATTGGTAATAATATTGTTTAGAAAAACACAATAAAATAGCTTAGCATTAATATTATTAAATCTTTTAAGCTGAGATATTCTGCCGACTAAACTATTTTTTTTTCTATATAAGTCTTTTACATGATTTACGTGTTCACTTTTATTAGAGCCTACTAAATGGTATGACTTGGGATGAACAATGATTTTTGAGTTTCTAAATTCACTTAGAATTTCCTTAAATTCTTCATATCTAAAGCCAGAAATTGGATGAGGAAAAATATCATCCCAAATAAGAATATCAACTTTTTTTAAGCCTTTGTAAAACTTTAAAATCTTAGATATTTTTGATGTTATAGACAAATTGACTAATTATTAGCAATTATATTATTTTCCCATTTTAAATCTGGTCTCACAATACCTCCCCAAAATCCGAAATAATTTTTTCTATTTGTTCCTGATTCATCTACATCAACTACTAATATTTCATCTAACTGCGCTAATATCTTGTAATTATTTCCAACTAATAATATTGTGAAAAAGTATTTTCCTGTATTTAGAAAATCTTTAGGTATAGTCAAGATACTCTTATATAAGCCTTTATTTAAAGGTTTCCTATCTAAGTTAGGTGAAGAAAAAACATAAACCCCGTTTTCATTAAAAACTGAGACAGAAGCATTCAATACTTGTCCGTTCAATAGATTTAAATACTCAATTTCTACAAAGATTTCATTTTCAATTTCGAATAAATTATTAGCTGTAGATAACTTGACAGATTTAATTTTTGTGTTTAAATCACCTGGAGCATCACTTTCACCCCAATTAACATGAGTAACTGTATTCTCTACCTTCAGTAAATAGTTCTTTATTGCTTCTTCAGTATCCCCATTAAATACAATATGTCCATGTTCTAGAACCACAGTTCTTGTGCATAGATTTTTTACAGCATTCATGTTATGGCTAACAAAAAGTACTGTTCGACCATCGCCTCTACTTATATCTTGCATTTTACCAACGGCTTTTTTCTGAAATTCGGCATCACCAACGGCTAAAACTTCATCAATAACCAAAATATCAGGCTCCAAAAAGGCTGCGACAGCAAAAGCCAAACGTACCGTCATACCGCTGCTGTATCGCTTTACTGGTGTGTCTATATAACGTTCACAACCAGAAAATTCTATAATTTCATCTATTTTTTCTGTAATCTCAGCTTTGGTCATTCCCAAAATGGCACCATTAAGGTAAATATTCTCTCTACCTGTGAGTTCTGGATGAAAACCTGTCCCTACTTCGAGTAAAGAGGCAATGCGCCCTTTGGTTTTTATCTCTCCTGTAGTTGGTGCTGTAACCCGAGATAATATTTTAAGTAGTGTCGATTTCCCTGCACCATTCTTACCTATAATACCAAGGACTTCGCCTTGTTTGACTTCAAAATTAATATCCTTTATTGCCCAGACATAATCGCTGTCTGCCTTTTGACTTCTGTCATTGACGTCTCCAACTTTTAAGAATGGATCTTCCTTACCTCTAATTTTATACCAAAAGCGTTTTAAATCGTCTTGTATGGTACCAGTACCAACCAATCCTAAACGGTATTGTTTGCTAAGATTTTCGACTTTAAGTATGGTTTTATTTTCTGACATATACAATTACACAGTGTCTATAAAATTCTTTTCTGTTCGGTTAAAAATAACAAGTCCTAGTAACAAAATAACAATAGTAGCTATACCAGAAAACAATAGTCCTTTGGAAGATATATTCCCTGTAGATAATAACATATAACGTGCTGCCTCAATAAAATAGGCTATAGGATTATATTCTACCAACCAAGCAAATTGGGGTAATTTCTCTCGCATTAAATCTAGCGGATACATAACCGCTGATATATACATTAGTAGCTGAATTCCAAAATTGAGTAAGTATTTGATGTCACGGTATTTGGTGACCATAGAGGATATAATCATACCTAAGCCTAAACTTAAAAGTGCCATAAACAAAATTAGTACAGGAAACAATACAGCGGTTTTATCTAAAGAGATAGCTGCTCCGTTTGCATAATAGTAAGAATAAAATCCTATGAAAATTAAAAGTTGAATCACCAATTTAATAAGATTTGACACCACAACCGAAAGCGGAGAAATCACACGCGGAAAATAGACTTTACTATAAATACCTGCATTACTATTAAAAGTTGAAGATGTGGCGGTTAAACAGTTTTTAAAATAATTCCAAACCGAAATCCCTGCTAGATTGAATAAAAATGGCGGTACGGTTCCTGTTTCTATATTAGCCACTTTATTAAAAATAAGTGTAAATGTGAGTGCTGTAAACAAAGGTTGAATAAGATACCACAGCGGTCCTAAAACAGTCTGTTTATAAACTGTAACCACATCGCGTTTTACAAATAGAAACAACAAGTCTCTATACTGCCAAATTTCTTTAAAATTAAAGTCAATAAGTTTTTGCTTTGCAGAAATCGTATAGAGCCAATTATCGTCTGTTTTGGTCTTCAAGCCAATATTTATTTAGGGTTAGGCTAATATAATAATATTTACTCCCTAATAAAATGATTGTATAAAAACATACTAACGGATTATTAAACAGAAACACCAACGTCACTTCGAGTGATTTGTGAGGAACGAGTAAATATTATCTAGAAGATTAGTAACGCAAACCGTTCTCAATACACCTCGCTAAAAAAAGCGAGCCACTCGAACTGACGAAAGAACTTGTAATATTTAATTTTGTACTCAAAACAAAAACTGAAACAGCGGCGTCACTTCGAGTGATTTGTGAGGAACGAGCAAATAGTATCGAGAAGCTTAGCAACTAAAATGGTTCTCGATACACCTCGCTAAAAAAAGCGAGCCACTAGAACTGACGCATTGAGCAATATAGCGTTGAATGGGAATAAAACGACTAGCGCTTCAATAGACGTTTTATCTTGTAAAAGAAACCACGCTTTTCATTTTCTAGATAAGAATCACCATAGGCACCATAACCGTAGCCATAACCGTAGCCATAACCAGCACCTTTTTTATGGCGATAAAAGTTAAGCAGCAAATTAACATTTTTTAATTCGCCTTTCTTATACTTTGAATTTACCATGGACAACATCCCTTTTTTGGTATAATTTAAGCGCACCATATAAATGGTAGCATCTGCATGTTGCGATAATTCTAAAGCATCCGTCACCAAACCTAATGGCGATGTATCAAGAATTATCATGTCGTATTTCGTTTTTAATTCTGCTATTAAAGCACTCATACGCTTACTCATCAAGAGTTCTGATGGGTTTGGAGGTATAGGTCCAGATAAAATGATATCCAGATTTGGAATGTGGGTTTTGCGGGTAATATCTTCTAAATTACCATCATTAATTAAATAATTAACTGCTCCTATATCATTTTTAACATCAAAATCATCAAAGATTTTGGGTTTCCTTAAATCCAAACCTACGATAACAGTTTTTTTTCCAGAAAGTGCATAGACTGTAGCTGTATTAATGGAACAGAAGGTCTTTCCTTCACCACTAATAGAAGAGGTAAACATTAATGTTTTAGAACCATTAGCATCTTTTTGGTTTTTATAAATAAATTGTAAGCTTGAACGTATGGCTCTAAAAGACTCTGCAACTGCAGACTTCGGTTTTTCAAAAGCAACCAAATTATTTTTGTAAGTATATTTACCAACCAAACCGATAACAGGTAGTTTAGATAAACGCTCTACATCTTCTGCAGTATGAATATTTCGGTCTAAGATAAATAACAAAAAGATAATTAAAACAGGAATTATGCCACCAACAACTAAAGCCATCATATAATTTAAAGACTTTTTAGGGCCAATGGGTCCATTGCCAATATCTTTGGCTGGGTCAATCATCACGATATCTGAAACATTTGCTGCTTTGACGATTTCTGCTTCCGATAATTTGGCCTGATAAATATTGTATGCCTCTTGGCTAATATCCAATTTGCGTTGAATTTTCAAAAACTCTTGTTGTTCTTGAGGTAATTTTCTTAGCTCCGCTTCTAATTTAGCAATAGAGGAATTTAAAGCACCAAGTTGTAAATTAACACCTCGTCTTGCGGCATTTATCAATTCGAAAACCACATTTTTTTCAGCGTCAATTTGCGCGTCTAATCGTCTTAACAAAATAGATCCTTCTCGAGCTGTTTTGGATTGATTTTCGCGCTCAATGGCTAGCGTTGTTAACTTACCTATACTCGTCAACAAACCCGTTTCTTCTATACCTACAGAAGTTGGCGCAGCAATGTTTGTATAGTCTGTTTTATTTTGAAGATAGGATTCTAAATTGTTTAAATAATTAATTTTAGTACGTTCAACCTCTCGACTATTCTCATATTCTTTAAGTTGTTCCGACGTATTAGAAATGTCTTCGCTGACATTAAAAACTTTATTAGATGAACGGAAATCATCCATTTCTTGATTGACATCTTTAAGGTCTGAATTCACATTACCCAAAGTGCTATCAATAAACGCAATGGTATTAGTCGCATACAAGTTCTTGGTTCGCAATTCGGTTTCTCGTAAAATCTCTGCAGTAGCATTTAAATAATCTACAATTTTAGCTTTATTATTACCAGATTGCGCTAGCGATAAAACCGTAGAGCTACCTATAAAAAAACTAACATTTACACTGTTTTGAAAACCAGAAACCAATCCGTCAAAATTTAAAAAATGAATAAAATACTGGTTTTCAGTATCAGGGTTTTTTCCATTTCGTTTTTTTACAACCCCATTAAAAAAAGGAAGATTTACGGGTTCCCCATAAGTAAATACACGTTCAACCACACCTGGATTTACGGCTATGCTGGTGGTAGACCTGTCTGAATACCGCTGACAACTAACACTTGTCGTTTCTTCAAAGTCATGAATAATTTGAAATTGATTATTATTCAAATGCTTAAGTTCTATTGGTCTACCAAGCATTTGATATTCGCCTTTATTTATTTTCACATTAAAAGGTGACGCTTTATAAATATCTAATAAATGGTATTTACCTTGCTTTAAATACTGCTTATAAAACTGAAGCGAATCTATAACCAACTCATTATGGCTTCGTGTTGCTAAAGTGGTCATCACTTTACCAATCTTCCCCGATACGCCGCCCCAATTAAAAGAGATACTCGTATTGGCCGTAAAGAATGGGTTTTGCTCAGACTCTACAGAAACAAGGGCGTTTAATCGGTATATGTTTTGCTTTCTAACATTGATATAATGAGCAACTCCTAAAGCAATAGCAATTGAAATCGCTATTAGAATCCAGTTTTGAAGTATCTTAAAAAGAAATCCTCGAAAGTCAAACGTTAGTCTTCCACCTGCATCATCAAATTCAATATCTTGGTCTAAATTTGTCATTTACTAAAGTCTATCAATCAATAATATTGTACTTGTAATTACGGTAACTACACTTAAAATAGCTGTAAAGGTCTGTAGTCCATTTGTTCCTGTTCCTAAAGACTTTTGTACCAAAGGATCCACAATAATCACGTCATTAGGTTGTATGTAATAATAGGGTGATTCCATGACTTTAATGTCTGTCAAGTCTAAACGATGAATTTCTTGACCATGAGGATATTGCCTCAATATACGTACCTCACGTTTGTTGCCTTCAACTGGAATATCACCGGCATTGGCAATAGCTTCTAAAATGGTCGCGCGTTCTTGAAAAATCACCTGTGAACCCGTAGTACCAATTTCTCCTAAAGTGGTATAGCGTAAGCCAGCTAGTTTAACAGTTACAAAAATCTGTGCAAATTCTGTAAATTCTTTTTCTAATAATTGTTTTTTAAGTACTGCTTCAATTTCCTCAATTGTTGAATTTAAAACTAAAAACTCTCCCAACTGCGGTACACGAATATTACCTCTCAAATCTACTGTAAAGCCGTCAAAATAGGCACGCTCTTGAGAACTCGCATCTAAACTTCCTTCTCCTGTGGGATTAAAAATGGTTGCATTCTCTTGATTCAAAACCTTAATCCTGATGTTCAAAATATCATTAATCTGAACACGATAAGGCTTTTGCTGCTCTACTAAACTGGGTATAACTTGGTTAGAATTGCCTTTGTCTTGCAGGTAAATTAAATCCTTCTGAGGTACGCAAGACGTACATAAAAAAAGGCCCAAGCAAATAATAGCCAATAAATACCGAGTCATATAAAAGAGGTTTACACAAATATAATCTAACGTTAGAAATAACAAAACTATTGAGTTGCTTTTTGGATTAATTCTCATATTTGCAAAAAACGATACAACTTGAATTACCTTAACGTTGAAAATATATCAAAGTCTTATGGCGAGTTAGAGCTATTTAGCGATATTTCATTTAGCATTCACAAGGACCAAAAGATTGCTTTTGTTGCCAAAAATGGAAGTGGGAAATCATCTATTTTAAATATTTTATCCGGTAAAGATGTACCTGATTCCGGACAAGTTGTTGTTCGCAAAGGTTTACGCCTTGCATTCTTAGACCAAGAGCCAAATCTAGATAGTAAGTTAAGCATCGAGGAAACCATTTTTGCCAGTGATTTACCTATTCTAAAAATCATAGAGACTTACGAAAAAGCATTACAAAACCCTGAAGATACAGAAGCATACCAAGATGCTTTTGAAGCTATGGACAGACATAATGCCTGGGAGTTTGAGACGCAATTCCAACAAATACTATCACAATTAAAGCTAGACGATTTAAAAGCAAAGATTAGTTCGCTTTCTGGTGGTCAGAAAAAACGTCTATCATTAGCTCAAGCTTTAATTAGTAAGCCAGATATTTTAATATTAGACGAGCCTACCAACCATCTTGACTTAGAAATGATTGAATGGCTCGAAGATTATTTTGCTAAAACACAACAAACACTATTTATGGTTACCCATGATCGCTATTTTTTAGAACGTGTGTGCAACGAAATTGTAGAATTGGACCATGGTAAAATGTACACCTACAAAGGCAACTATTCTTACTATCTAGAAAAGAAAGAAGAACGTATTGCTAACGAACAAACCGAAGTCGGCAAAGCCAAACAACTCTTTAAAAAAGAACTCGATTGGATGCGACGCCAACCTAAAGCACGTACCACAAAATCTAAAAGTCGTATTGATGATTTTTTTGAAATAAAATCTAAAGCACATCAGCGCAGAAAAGACCATGTGATTCAGCTAGAAATAAATATGGAACGTTTGGGTAGTAAAATTGTAGAACTGCATAATGTTTCAAAATCATTTAAAGACAAAGTGATTCTTAATGGTTTTGATTATAACTTTAAAAAAGGCGAACGTATAGGTATCATAGGAAAAAATGGTACTGGTAAGTCTACTTTTCTTAATATGTTGACGCAATCCATACAACCAGATGGTGGTAAGATTGTTCTTGGAGAAACTGTTAAATTTGGCTATTACACGCAAGGTGGTATTAAAGCTAAGCCTAACCAAAAAGTGATTGATGTTGTTAGAGATTATGGCGATTATATTCCGTTAGCAAAAGGACGACAGATTAGCGCACAACAATTATTAGAACGCTTTTTATTTGACCGAAAAAAGCAATACGATTTTGTTGAAAAATTAAGTGGTGGTGAGCAAAAACGCTTGTACCTATGTACAGTTTTAATTCAGAATCCTAACTTTTTGATCCTCGATGAGCCAACGAATGATTTAGATATTGTAACACTTAATATTTTGGAAAGTTTCTTAATGGATTTTCCAGGTTGTTTATTAGTGGTCTCGCACGACCGCTATTTTATGGATAAAATTGTGGACCATTTGTTTATTTTTAAAGGTGAAGGTATCGTTGATGATTTTCCAGGTAATTACTCTGATTATCGTGCTTATGAAAGTAGCCAACCTAAACAACAAGCTAAATCTGAAAAACAAGAAAATACTACAGTTGTAAAACAAAATCAGACGAACAAATTATCTTACAACGAACAGAAAGAATATAAAAACTTAGAGTCAAAAATCCGTTCCTTAGAATTGGACAAAAAAGCAAAAGAAGCTGAGTTTTTAAACGCTGACTTATCTCAAGAAGATATTGCAAAACTTTTAGAAGAGTTACAAGTGATTAAAGACACCATTGAAGAAAAAGAAATGCGATGGTTTGAATTAGCAGAAAAGTTTGAGGGTTAATTTATGTGCCAAATAATAGCTTATATAAAATTCCTTCTTAAATCCACCAACGAACATGGTGTCCACTCGCCTTTTGTCTATAATTTTATAACAAAATGTCTTTACGACAAAAAGAAGTATAATAACTATGATGATTTAAAAGCCTACAGAAGTCAATTATTAAACTCTAAAGAATCTCTTGAAATTACTGATTTTGGTGCTGGCTCAAAACGTATGAGTAACAGTAAACGTCGTGTTTCTAAAATGGTAAAAATATCAAGTAGTAGTTTTAAAGACACCCAGTTATTATTCAGAATATCTCAATATTTTAAATTTAAAAACACTTTAGAACTAGGCACTTCTTTAGGTGTTGGGACGCAAGCATTAGCTTTAGGGCATTCAAAAAATAAAATTACCACAGTAGAAGGTTGCCATAATACATTTCAATTTTCTGAAAAAAATTTGAAAGCATTACATCTTTCAAATATAATTTGTAATAACTCAGATTTTAGATCAGCTATTTCGCAGTTACACCAAGAAAGTTTTGACTGTATATACTTTGATGGTCATCACAATAAGGAAGCTACTTTAGCGTATTTCAACTTACTGATATCAAAAGCTCATAACAATTCGGTATTTATTTTTGATGACATCTATTGGTCGAGAGACATGACCCAAGCCTGGGAAACTATTTTAAAAGATCCTAGAGTCATTGTATCAATTGACTGTTTTATTCTGGGTTTTATTTTCTTCCGTAAGGAGCAACCAAAACAACATTTTAGAATTAGACTGTAACAAGATATAGATTTTAACGTCTTATTCAGATAACAGCTTTTAATTTCTTTTATCTTGCGAAAGATTTAGCTAAAAGACTAACATATATGAGTGACAACGTCATTGAAATCAGAAATATAATTCGAGATTTTAAACTCGGTCAAGAGACCGTTCACGTCCTTAAAGGCATAGATTTAGATATAAAACGGGGTGATTATGTTGCCATCATGGGACCTTCTGGTTCTGGAAAGTCTACCCTTATGAATATTTTAGGCTGTTTAGACACACCAACAGCAGGAAGTTATAATCTTAATGATAAGGACGTAAGCAAATTGAGCGATGATGATTTAGCTGAAATTAGAAATACGGAAATAGGATTTGTATTTCAAACTTTTAACTTGTTACCCCGAACAACTGCTTTAGAAAACGTTGCACTGCCAATGATATATGCAGGTGCTTCTAAAAAAGAACGCATAGCTAGAGCCTCTACAGTACTAACTGATGTAGGTTTAGACGATCGTATGGATCATAAACCTAATCAACTTTCTGGTGGTCAGAGACAACGTGTGGCTGTCGGTCGTGCATTGGTAAATAAACCTTCTATTATACTTGCAGATGAGCCTACAGGAAACTTAGACTCTAAAACATCTTTAGAAATCATGCAGCTTTTTGACGAAATTCACGACAAAGGAAATACGGTGATTATGGTAACTCATGAGGAAGAAGTTGCAAAACACGCCAGACGCGTTATTCGTCTTCGTGACGGCATGATTGAAAGTGATAAGTTAAACTAAGATTGAAGTTAAATTCGTTAACTTTGTCTTATGAAAATTTACACAAAAACTGGAGATAAAGGTACTACAGCTCTATTTGGTGGTACTCGTGTTCCTAAACATCATATTCGTATTGAGAGTTATGGTACTATTGACGAGCTTAACTCTCATATAGGTTTAATCAGAGACCAAGCCATTGACCCAATTCATAAAAAGATCTTAATGGAAATCCAAGATCGTTTATTTACCGTTGGTGCTATTTTGGCAACTGACCCAGAAAAAGCAACACTAAAAAATGGCAAAGACCGTTTAAATATTCCTAAAATATCAGAATCAGATATTAAGCTTCTAGAAGATAATATGGATATTATGAATGCTGCTCTACCTCCAATGACCAATTTTGTTTTACCTGGCGGTCATCAAACGGTGTCATTCTGTCACATAGCCCGAACTGTATGTCGACGTGCAGAGCGTTTAGCGAGTCACCTTAATGACATGGAGCCATTTCAACCTGAGACTTTAATGTACATCAACCGACTATCTGACTACCTTTTTGTATTGGCACGGAAGTTGTCTCATGAATTACAAGCCGAAGAGATTAAATGGATTCCTAAAAAAGAGTCTTAAGTCTTATTTACTTAGGATTAGCAAATGCAATACGCCAATCCGAAAAGTTACAAGATTACGCGTTCTTTTATATTAATGAAATACAAGATTATGAATCGTTTTTAAAACTAAATTCATAACAAGCATTAAATAATTTAATTTTTTCTTGACTTTTTAAACTAAAAAATTATTTTTGCAAAAAACAAAACGCAATAGCAAATGTATTGGACACTAGAATTAGCATCGCATTTAAGTGATGCACCTTGGCCAGCAACTAAAGATGAGTTAATCGATTATGCGATTAGAACAGGCGCGCCTTTAGAGGTTACTGAAAATTTACAAGCTATAGAAGATGAAGGTGATTCTTACGATTCTATAGAAGAAATTTGGCCAGATTATCCAACTGATGAAGATTACCTCTGGAACGAGGACGAATATTAATATTATAAAAACATACTAAAAAAAGTCTCTTTCGTTTTTGACGATATTGAGACTTTTTTTGGTTAATAAGGTTTTATTGAACCTAATACAAACCGTATATTTGAAACCCTTCTAAGGGACAGATAAAAGACTAACCTAAAAGTAACTTCTTAAGTTCGCTTTTTACAAAATATAAACCAAAATGGGATTACTAGATTCAGTACTTAAGGTTTTTGTTGGAGATAAATCCAAACAAGACGTTAAGTCTATATCACCTATCGTTGATGAGATAAAAACTTTTGAAAAAGCTTTAGAAGCTTTATCTCATGACGAATTAAGAGCAAAAACAGTTGAGTTCAAGTCAAAAATAGCTGATGCTCGTGCTTCCTTTAATGCACAAATTGATGAACTAAATACCAAAGCTGAAAATACCGAAGATATAGACGAACGTGAAGATATTTATCTAGAAATTGATAATATCAAAGACGAAATCTATACGGTTACAGAAGATGTATTAAACGATATTCTTCCTGAGGCTTTTGCAGTCGTCAAAGAAACTGCAAAGCGATTTGTAAATAATACTGAGGTAAAAGTAACGGCAAATGCTTTTGACAGGGAAATTTCTGGTGATAACGACTATGTAACCCTTGATGGTGACCAAGCACTTTGGGCAAACTCATGGGATGCTGCAGGAAAACCTATCACTTGGGATATGGTACATTACGATGTACAACTTATCGGTGGTATTGCGATGCATCAAGGTAAAATTGCAGAGATGCAAACTGGTGAAGGTAAAACATTAGTGGCGACACTACCTGTTTACCTTAATGCTTTAGCTGGTCGTGGTGTTCATTTGGTAACAGTAAACGATTACCTAGCAAAACGTGATAGTGCTTGGATGGCACCAATATTTCAGTTTCATGGCTTAAGTATCGATTGTATTGACTATCACAGACCTAACTCTGATGAACGTCGTAAAGCCTATAACGCAGATATTACTTACGGAACAAATAACGAATTTGGTTTTGATTACTTACGTGATAATATGGCACATTCGCCAGATGATTTGGTACAACGTCCGCATCACTATGCGATTGTAGATGAGGTGGATTCTGTATTAATTGATGATGCACGTACACCTTTGATTATCTCTGGGCCTATTCCTAAAGGTGATGAACACGAATTTGATGCTTTAAAACCTAAGGTTCAGCAAATCGAAGAAGTACAACGTAAGTATTTAGTTGGTGTTTTAGCTGAAGCTAAAAAATTAATTTCTGCTGGTGATACTAAAGAAGGTGGTTTTCAACTACTACGTGTTTATAGAGGTATTCCAAAAAATAAAGCATTAATCAAGTTTTTATCTGAGGAGGGCATCAAACAACTCCTTCAGAAGACTGAAAACTTTTACATGCAGGATAACAATAGAGAAATGCCAAAAGTAGATGCAGAACTCTATTATGTTATTGACGAAAAAAATAATCAAGTTGAATTATCTGATAAAGGTGTAGAATTTTTATCTGGTAAAGACGACCCAAATTTCTTTGTGATGCCAGAAATGGGAACCGAAATTGCAAAGATTGAAAATAAAGGCTTATCGTCAGAAAAAGAAGCTGCCGAAAAGGAAATATTATTCCGTGATTTCTCTGTGAAATCAGAACGTATTCACACCTTAAACCAGCTATTAAAAGCATACGCACTTTTCGAAAAAGATACGCAGTATGTGGTTATGGACAATAAAGTCATGATTGTCGATGAGCAAACTGGTCGTATTATGGATGGACGTCGTTATTCTGACGGATTACACCAAGCGATTGAAGCTAAAGAAAATGTAAAAATTGAAGATGCTACGCAAACTTTTGCAACGGTAACACTACAAAACTACTTCCGTATGTACCGCAAACTATCTGGTATGACAGGTACAGCCGTTACAGAAGCTGGTGAGCTTTGGGAAATCTATAAATTAGATGTTGTAGAGATTCCGACAAACAGACCAATTGCACGTGATGACCGTGAAGATTTAGTATACAAGACTAAGCGCGAAAAATACAATGCTGTTGTAGATGAAGTCACTAAACTATCTCAAGAAGGAAGACCTGTATTAATTGGTACAACTTCTGTAGATATTTCTGAATTATTAGGAAAAATTTTAGCACAACGTAAAATTTCACACAACGTACTAAATGCCAAACAACACAAACGTGAGGCAGATATTGTGGCAGAAGCTGGTAATGCTGGTCAAGTAACAATTGCAACAAACATGGCAGGTCGTGGTACGGATATTAAATTATCTGACGCGGTTAAAGCCGCTGGTGGTCTAGCTATTGTTGGTACAGAACGTCATGATTCTCGACGTGTAGACAGACAGTTACGTGGTCGTGCTGGTCGTCAAGGAGATCCAGGAAGTTCCCAGTTTTATGTCTCTCTAGAGGATAATCTGATGCGTTTATTTGGTAGTGAGCGTATTGCCAAAATGATGGATAAGATGGGCCTTAAAGAAGGTGAAGTTATTCAGCATAGTATGATATCTAAATCTATTGAGCGTGCACAGAAAAAAGTAGAAGAAAACCAATTTGGTGTTCGTAAGCGTTTACTAGAATATGATGATGTGATGAATGCACAACGTGAGGTTGTTTACAAACGTCGTCGTCATGCATTGAACGGTGTAAGACTTCGTGTGGACTTGGCGAATATGATTTTTGATACTTCTGAAATCATTACAGAAGCTAACAAAGAAGCTAACGATTATAAGAATTTTGAGTTCGAGCTAATTCGTTATTTCTCAATGTCATCTCCAGTTTCTGAAGATGATTTTAATAAAATGGGGGCTCAGGAAATTGCAGGTATCGTTTATAAAACTGCTTTTGCACATTATAGAGAAAAAATGCAACGTGCAGCAGATTTAGCGTATCCTGTAATCGAAAATGTTTACAATACACAACGTGATAAATACAAACGTGTCGTTGTACCTTTTACTGATGGTACAAAAACGCTTCAAGTCGTTACAGATTTAGAAAAATCTTATCAAACTAAAGGAAAACAGTTGATTAACGATTTTGAAAAGAATATTTCTTTAGCTATTGTCGATGATGCTTGGAAAACACACTTGCGTAAAATGGACGAATTGAAGCAATCAGTACAATTAGCTGTACACGAGCAAAAAGACCCCTTATTAATCTATAAATTTGAAGCTTTTGAGTTATTTAAAGTAATGATTGACCAAGTAAATAAAGAGGTAATTTCATTCTTATTTAAAGGCGAAATTCCTCAAGACACCGCTAACAATCTTCAAGAAGCTAAAGCGCGTAAGCAAGTAAAAACGAGAGAACAAAAAGAAGAAATTCAAAACATGGATGAGCGTGCAGCAGAAAGCCGCTCTGTTGGTGAAGGCGCATCACATCGTCAACAACAAGTCGTTGAAACTATAGTACGTGAGCAACCAAAAATTGGACGTAACGACCGTGTGACTATAAAACACGTCATGAGTGGTGAAGCCAAAACAGTAAAGTATAAGCAAGCTATTCCGCTAATCGAAAAAGGCGAATGGGTTTTGGTAAATGAATAATCACCAAACCATATTTGGTAATAACCTTTATAAATTAAAATCCTGATACTAATGCATCAGGATTTTTTTCTTAATTTAAAGCCACTAACTAATCTTCTTAATCATGAAAAACGTATTGGCAACCATTTTAGGTTTTATTTCAGCAGCATTTATGGTTTATGTCTTTGAGACACTTATTGGTCAAAGTTTATTTCCATTACCGGAAGGCGCAAATCCAATGGACATGGAATGGATAAAAAACAATATGAATCAAATTCCCATGGGCTCCAAAATTTTTGTTGTCATTGCCCATTTTATAGGTATAATATTGGGTATGCTTGTAGCCGCTAAAATTTCTAAAGTAAGTATGATTCCTAGTTATATTGTTGGTGCTATAATGTTAGCTGCAACTTTTTTTAATATATATGTACTTCCAAAAGAATTATGGTTCACGTTTTCTGATGGTATTCTGGTTATTTTAGGTTTTATAATTGGTAAATCTTTTGGAATGAAGCAGTTGACTACAGAATAAAAAACTGCCTGATATTGTATCTATTAAGGTTTTTACTGAAACGGTTTTGACAAATTCTTAGAATAATCTTAAAAGTAGATTAGGATTTGGACAATTGGATTTATAAAATTTTAAATCCTTTTGACTAGAAACACCTGGATAATCACCTGAGTAATCTTCAATATCTTTTATAATTTGAAAATGCAAGTGTGGTGGATAATCACCATTTTCTTCTGCTTTACCCAAAGTGGCTATTTGTTGACCTTTTGTGATAGTCTCACCCAATCGTTTTTTGTTTAAAGATCTTGAGCTCAAATGCCCATAAAGTGAATAAAATTTAACACCGTTGAGTTTATGTTTTAATATCAATGTTGGTCCATAATTACCATAACCTGTATTATCTTTAAGACCATGAACCACTCCATCTATAGGCGCATAAATTGCAGTATCTTCTGCAATCCATAAATCCATACCTAAGTGGATATTACGTTCGGTATATGGATTGTCTTGATTAAAATGCCCACTTCGGTTGTAAATACCCCGTTTTTCAATATAACCGCCGTACGCTATCGTTCCGTTATTGGATTTTATATGCTTCCAGATATGAGTTTCTAAATCATCAGAAGACGATACATTGACAGTTTGTAAATCAGGATTATTTACTGACAAATCCAAGGGCACATAATCGCCATTTGTGTAAGAATTTCCTAGAACAGGAAAAGGATCTAAAGATTGTAAAACACTTTCAAAAGTTAGAGTTGGCATAAACTAAAAATTTCCATAAAAATACGAATGTATTTAATGGAAAACAGGAAAGAAATGATATGATGTTAAGCTTAGACCATATCTATATTTAAAAAAGAAATGGTCTAAGATTAGTTAGTTGTTACGCTGCTATATTTTGCATTGATGACAATCGACTTACCAGAATCACCACTAACAGTCTTAGTCATAGTAATTTCGTTATTAAATTTTGAGCGTTCACCTTTAAACATTAATATATAGTCAACCTTTGGTAATTTTATCCATGCATCACTATTTTCTAAAACGATATTAAGATTACTAAATGTATCTAATATGCTGTGTATAGTTAATTCACCAAAACTACCATCGATAATATTATTACCTGACAAATAATCTATATTGATATTAGATGAGTTTGAATTTAAAGTTAAACTCTGCACGTTTTTAATTAAAGCATTGTCAACATATTTGAGACCCAGAGTACCGTTTTTCCAATCGTTAACTAAAACATCAGAATAAGATACATTGATGGAAGTATCACTTCCATCAATGTCTTTTGCTAATAAATTTGTGTGCGATATATTACCTGTTGCATTGAGTATTGCAGAGACAATCTTTAGATCTCCATGTCTTACATTAAGCTTTAGTTTTGCCTTTTTAGGCATCTTAATTTTAATCACACGTTTTACTTGACTATTACCACCACGATAACCTCTTATAACAATAGATTCTCGTCTAGTTTGCATCTCATCTCTGCGTTTAGCAAGCTCTTCTGCTCTTTTTAGACTCTGCTCGTTTCGTTGTTCCATCTGCTCTGCTCTTTGCTCCATTTGCTTTTCAATGCGTTCTCCAAGTTCCTCACCCCATTTTTCCATATCCTTACCAAACTTCTCACCAAATTCTTCGCCCCATTTTTCCATGTCTTTTCCAAAGCTTTCACCAAACTCTTTTCCAAATTTCTCTCCCCACTTCTCCATATCCTTAGCCCATTTGCCTTCAAAACGCTTACCATATTCTTCTCCCCATTTGGCCATTTTTTCTTCGTAACCAGAATCTGCAAATTTCTTTGCCCAATCTTCCATACGCTTCTGTAATTCTTTTCCGCCTTCTTTTTCATATCTCTTACTCCAATCAGCTAAATATTTTTCACCGTCTTTTTGATATTTATCATAATCAAACTTAATGGTATTTACGCCTTCTGGTAACTCTGGAAGCATAGGTAATTCTGGCATTTTTGGCATGTTGGGCATTTGCGGTAAATTCTTAAGCGATGGCATATCTGGTAAATCTGCTAAACTAAATTCTAAGTCTTTTAAAATGTCATCGTAAGAACCCTCAGAAAATAATGCTGGTCTTCTGCCACCTTCTGACGAAATGATTACATTTTCCATCGAAGCATCTATATTAAGATTCCATGCCTTTAAGGATTTCTTCAGTTCTTCCTCTGACAATTTAGTACTCTCAACGTAAGCTTCGATTTCTACAATGTCTTTGTTCCACGTATCAATTTCAATTTCGACATAATTGGTATTTAAATCTACTACAACATCTTTGTTGACTTTAATGATCTTTGTTGTTTTACTTTGTTTGTTTTGTGCAAAACCTAATGTGGTGATTAAGCACAAGGTTAAAATTTTGATTGTTTTCATTTTTGTTTGGTTTTAAAACTGTTCGCTTTTTGATTTATAATTGTGATTAGATGCTTACTTCTTTAAAATTATCTTGACTGAACTCTTGTAATTTTTGTTTTAGCTGCATGACCAAATTCAGTCTGAATTTTAGATTATCTATCAATGCATCCAAAGTTTCTTCATTCGGTCCGTTTTCATTAAGCTCTATAGTTAAGTTATCGTATTCTGAATTTAATTCCTTAAGCCTTTCTATATAACCATCAACTAAGTCTTTGTTATCAGGTGTTAGGTTAACTTTAGATAATTCTAGATTAATGCTTGCTAAGTAAAAATCTTCGACCTTTTTTAGGTCAGGAGAAATATCTCCCATCGTTTTTATCTTATCTACTGTAACTACTTCTGTTGGCTCATCAGGAGGTAATGGATTATTAAAAAACTGAAATGCGCCATAGCTTAATCCTAATAATACAATAACACTTGCTGCAATATTCAAAAATCCAAAGTGGTTAGACTTTTTCTTTTGTGGTAATGCCTTATCTAGCTTTTCTAAAAAGCGTGCTTCATGTCCTTGAGACATTTTAACACTCTCATCATGAGGCTGATTTTTAAATAGGTCTTTAAGATTCTGTCCCATTGTTGTCTAGATTTAAAAGTTCTTTTAATTTTGTTTTCCCTCTGGATAATTGCGTTCTGGATGCAACTTCTGAGATATTTAATATTTCTGATATTTCTTGATGGTCATAACCTTCAATTAAGTACAACATGACCACATACTTATATTTTTCTGGTAATTTTTGTATCGCTACTTTTACCTCATCAATAGTTAAGGTGCTATCAACATTCCAATCATCGTCTTCATCGACCACTTTTAATTGTACGTCTTCTAAGTCTACCAATCTTTGCTTATTAGACTTTAATGCGTCTATACTTTTGTTAATTACGATTCTTTTTAGCCAAGCTCCAAATGTCACTTCAGCTTTATACTGTTCGAGTTTTGCAAATGCTTTTATAAAAGATTCTTGCACAACATCCTCAGCTTCCATCGTATTTTTCACAAAGCGTTGTGCTACAATGAGCATACCATTACAGTACTGATTGTAAAGCTTTAGTTGTGCTTTTCTATCATTCTGTCTACATTTTTCAACAATATCTACTTGAAACATGCTTGGCTAGCTTTTGATTGGTTTTGATTGGTTTGTCTTAAAGACGACACAAAAGAAAGAGTGTTGCAAAAATTTAAAAAAAAATTCAAAATATTTTATTTAAGATAAAATTAAACGGCCTTAGTTTATAAATTTAGGGATTTCGATTATCTTTAGTTTTTAAAATTGTTTTCGCCTTTAAATTTATGTTGAAACGCATCCTTATTTTCCTATCCATTGCAGCTACTGCGCTATTATTATATTCTGTATTTGTCGAAAATATATTCTCGCCGCCGCTGAGTCCAAATGATTCTGCAGCAATAGAGTTGAATGATTTAAAGTTAAAGGTTGAATATAATAGACCCTCAAAACGCGATCGTGAAATTTTTGGTGCCTTAGTGCCTTTTGATAAAGTTTGGAGAACTGGTGCCAACGAAGCGACTACGTTTTCTACTAACAAAGACTTAATTATCCAAGGTATGCTGTTACCAAAAGGAAAGTATACGTTATGGACAGTACCAACGGCAAATTCTTGGAAAGTAATGTTTAATTCTGGACAGTACAAATGGGGTGTTGACGAAAAGATGGAACCTATGTGGGACCCAAATTATGACGTCATAGAATTAGAGTTACCAACCCAAAAACTTGGTGATACTGTAGAAAAGTTTACTATAGCTTTTGATAACACTACGGGGAGTTTAAAGCTGGCCTTGGCTTGGGACACTACAAAAATTGAAGTCCCAATACAAGAAGCTAGCTTAGGTAGTAATACTAAAAGCATAAGACAGAAACAATAAATTAATCTAAGTGGCAAAATCTGATACATCCAAAGCATCTGCATTAAATGAGAAGGAAGGTATAAAAGCACCTGATACTTTAAGTTCAGCTTCAGCCAAAGCCATAAAGTCCAAACGGCAAAAGCAACCTTCTGTTCCCTATTTAGTCAAAGGAATTACTGAAGGAAATATTACTGCATTAAGTCGTGCTATTACACTTGTTGAAAGTACTAACCCAAAACATTCCGAAAAAGCCAACAAAATAGTTACATCTTGTTTACCTCATGCTAATAAATCCATTAGGGTTGGTATTACTGGTGTGCCTGGTGTTGGAAAAAGTACGTTTATAGAAGCTTTAGGAAAGTATCTAACCGAAAATACCAAAAAAGTAGCCATATTGGCTGTTGACCCAAGTAGCTCACTGAGTAAAGGCAGTATTTTAGGTGACAAAACACGTATGGAAGATTTGGTAAAAATCAAAAATGCATTTATAAGACCTTCACCATCTGGCGATTCTTTGGGAGGTGTAGCTCGTAAAACTCGGGAGACTATTATTTTATGTGAAGCCGCAGGTTTTGATACCATTTTAATAGAAACTGTTGGTGTTGGTCAAAGTGAAACAGCTGTACATAGTATGGTAGATTTCTTTTTATTACTAAAACTTGCCGGTGCTGGAGACGAACTACAAGGTATAAAACGTGGTATAATAGAAATGGCCGATGCTATTGTTATTAACAAAGCAGATGGTGAGAATGTAAAAGCTGCTAAAGCTGCTAAACTAGAATTTAATCGTGCATTACACCTTTATCCTGAAAAACCCTCTGGTTGGACACCAAAAACAGCTTTGTGTAGTGCTTTACAAAATGAAGGTATTTCTGAAATTTGGGAAATGATTACCAATTATTTTACAGAAACAAAATCTAGCAACTATTTTGAAGCACATCGTACTGAACAAAATAAGTTTTGGTTACTACAAACCATTGAAGAGCGCCTAAAATCTAACTTCTATAATAAAACTGAAATAAAATCTGAACTACAGCAACAGATTGAACTTATTGAATCTGGCAAGACCACACCATTTGCTGCTGCTGAGTATTTATTGAGGCTTTAAAAATTATAGACAATTATCCTTGAACCACTTTACCTGAGCTTTTACACTCTGAAATAATGTTGTTTGTGGATTATACCCAAGTAGTTTTCTAGCTTTATCAATATTAGCTTTAGTCCGCAATTGGTCACCCGTACGTTTTGGCTTAACTTCAAGTTTAATAGATTTATCAATTACTTTTTCTACAGCCTCAATACCCTGCTTTGTAGTATACTCTGCTTCTGTCCCGAGGTTAATAATTTCGCCGTTGACTTTATCTTCATTACCTATAACGCTAATAATACCATCAATGATGTCACCAACAAAAGTAAAACTTCGTAAATGTTTTTCGCTTCCTTCAAAAAGTGGGAATGATTCGCCTTTTAATCCCAAATCAATCAGTTTGGTATACATTTTTTCTGGACGCTCTCGTGGACCAATAACAGAATACAATCTTAATGAGCAAGCTTTAAAAAACTTATTGTAACTATTTTCTATAACAAGTTGTTCAGCCTTATACTTTGTAACACCATAATCTGATGCTGGTTTAGGAGTAGCATCTTCTGGAAATGTCGCTTCTAAACCATAGATTGAGGACGTTCCAATGTTTACAAACAACTTTAAGTTCTTACATTTTTTTGAAAAAACAATTAGATTTTGAGTACCAATGACATTATTTGAATAGTAATCTTCGTATGTGGCCGTTTTTGATAAACCTGGTTGGGCCGCAAAATGAAATATATAGTCAAAATCAGAATCTATATCATCTAAAGCATATAAATCACGTAAATCTATAGTCAGAATTTCTCCACCACTGGCTTTGACAGCTTCAGCATTTTTAATCTTTAAGTCTTTACTGTAATAGGTAGAAAAATTATCTATACCCACAACCTTGTGTCCCATATGCAAAAAGCGTTCTGCGCAATGTGATCCTATAAATCCGGCTGCTCCTGTAACTAATATTTTCATTTACTTCAAACGAATGATACACAAATAAACATCTTTTTTAGTATTTAACCTATGGTAAAACAAGTTAAGTAAAAACAATACTTTTGTATCTGTTGACTAATAACTACTTATGCAATACTCATTAACCATTATTATTCCTGTATACAATGAAGAAGACAATCTTCTTAGGGTTGAAGAAGCTCTATTAAACTACCTGAAAATAGCATCGGTAAAAACATCAATACTCTTTGTGAATGATGGTTCGACTGATAAAAGTCTTCAACTTATTGAAGAAATCTGTGATAGAAACAGTGTTTTCAATTTTATATCACTGAAAGAAAATAAAGGCTTAAGTACAGCAATCAAAGCTGGTTTTGACACTGTAGAAAGTGACTTGGTTGGTTATATTGATGCTGATTTGCAAACATCTCCAGATGATTTTAATTTACTTTTAGAACACATCGACAATCACCAATTAGTTACTGGTGTAAGAGCGAATAGAAAAGACAGTTTTATAAAGAATATATCATCAAAAATTGCCAATTCAATTCGCAGAATTTTTACAAAAGATGGTATGGATGATACAGGTTGTCCATTAAAAATTATACATACTAATTATGCCAAACGTGTACCAATGTTTAGAGGTCTACATCGCTTTTTACCAGCAATGGTATTGCTTCAAGAAGGAACAATAAAACAAATACCTATACAACATTTTCCTCGTATCGCTGGGCTAGCAAAATATGGTTTAATAAACAGGATTTTTGGATCTTTGGCAGATTGCTTTGCCTATCTATGGATAAAACGAAAGTATATTAATTACCAAATAGACAAAAAGTCTTAAGACTTAATAAATCGTTTTATTAGTACTCCTGAGAGTTTAAAAAAACCATAACCAGAAAGTGCACCAAAAGCCATTCCGCATATAATATCAATAGGAAAGTGTACACCTACATAAATTCTGCTATAAGCCACCATTGCGCTCCAGAACAACAGAATAAATATTAGATTTTTAAAATAAGGACGAAGAATAAGTCCTCCAAAAACCGCAGCTGCCATTGAGTTAGAGGCATGTCCAGAAAAGAAGCTACGATTAGAGCTACAACGCTCTGCAATGAAACGTATAGAGTCCATAATATCATCGCAAGCACATGGTCTAAATCTTAATACTGAGCGTTTGACAACATTTGTCAATTGGTCAGTAAAAGTTATCATAGCGGCAATAACTATGGCTAACAGTAATAATTTTTGCCAACCATATTTTTTGTAAATTAACAGTAAAAGAATTGCATACAAAGGAATAAAAGTTAGCTTATTAGTCACTAATAACCAAAAGCCGTCCCAAGTTTCGTTTCCTAAACTATTGAGAAAAACAAAGAGTTCTGTATCGTATTCTAGCAGTTGCTCTAACATTAGTCTTCGTATCTAGCTACTTCTCTATCGTAAAATTCTGTGGCTAAACGAATATAGTTTTCGGTTTCAGTAGCCAATTCTTTTTCATCATGCTGGTCAAATTCTTCAAACCACTCTACTTCATCATTTTCTAGGTTAATAATAAATCTAGGAAACTCTGTATGTACAATAAAAATAGCATCTGGATAATCGGTATTATCGCCAAGTATAAATTTTGGTAATTCCATCTAATTAGTTTTGGTCTTGCAAAATTAAACGCTTTGTTAAATATTGAAACCTAATATACAATAAAATAGCTGCTGAGCTTAAACCTGCTAATAATCCAAGCCAAATACCTAGACTACCATAAGCATTGGACTTACCTAAATAATAGCTAATAGGAAAACCTATAAGCCAGTATGCAATGAAGGTAATTAATGTTGGTATGTATACATCTTGAAGTCCTCTAAGCGCACCCAAAACAATAACTTGCAGACTATCTGTAATTTGAAATACTGCAGCTGCTAATAATAATGTTGCAGCAATTTTTACAACCTCAGCTGTATCTAAAGCATCTGTTGGATTATCCAAGTCAACATAAAGTGTTGGTAACAGATCATGAAACATTACAAAAATCAGTGCAAAAACAACAGCAAAAATAAACCCAAGGAAAAATATAGATTCGGCAATACGTTTTAAAGCTTTAAAATCTTTAAGCCCTTTTTGATTACCAACGCGTATCATCGCAGCAACACTTAATCCCATAGCTACCATAAATGTCATTGAGGATAAATTAAGTGCTATTTGGTTTGCGGCTTGAGAGTTACGACCCAATGTACCACTTAGCCAAATCGCAGCTGTAAAAATACCAACTTCAAAAAACATTTGCATGGCACTTGGCAAACCTAAGTTGGTTAGTTTTTTTAAAGCCTGTTTTGTTAAAGTAAAGAATTTAATTCCTGTCACATAAAGTCTGGATTTCTCTCGTTTTGATAACAAAAACCACAAATAAAATAACATAATAAATCTAGAAACTAAAGTACCCACTGCTGCACCTACAATACCCATTTCTGGGAAACCAAACTTTCCAAATATCAATATATAATTGATAATAACATTTAAAATATTAGCAATTATTGTAGCATACATTGGGTATTTTGTTAAAGACAAACCGTCGCTAAACTGCTTAAATGCTTGAAAAACAATCAGTGGCACCAAAGAAAAAGCCACTAAATCTAAATATGGTAATGCTAAAACAACCACTTCTTCTGGCTGATCCATAATATACATCAAGGGTTTGGCTAAAAGTAAAAGGCCAAAAAGTAAAAGTGATAAAACAGTACATAAAAATAAGCCATGCTTAAAAGCAGATTTACCTTTATCAAAATTACCTTCTGCATCTGCTTCTGCAACTAATGGTGTAATTGCTGTTGAAAAACCAATACCAATAGACATAGCAATAAAAATAAAACTATTACCTAAAGATACTGCGGCTAACTCTGCTGCACCTAATTGTCCAACCATAACATTGTCTACAAAGCTAACAAAGGTATGTCCGAGCATACCTAAAATTACCGGATAGGCTAACTTTAAATTGTATGAAAACTCTTTGGTGTAGTTGCTAAAAACCATTGCGTAAAAGTAGCTGTTTGGTTTTACTTTGTTTTAAGAAAAATATTGAAATTTTAGAGCTCTGTATCTTGTCATTGTATTTATCAGTCTAAAAGCTAAAATGAATCAACTTGTATTTTAGCTTCATTAAATTCTACAACCATTTCATCAACAATTTCAGCCACAGGTTTTATATCATGGATAAGTCCAGCAATTTGTCCAATCTCAAGTTCACCATCTTCTAAATCACCTTCAAACATACCACGTTTGGCACGTGCGCGCCCTAACAATTCTTTGAGTTGCTCAGTAGTTGGTCCAGTTTTATATAATTCTTGTAGGTCGTTGTAAAATTTGTTTTTTATTAATCGTACAGGAGCTAGTTCTTTTAAAGTGAGTTGGGTATCACCTTCTTTGGCATCTACTACAACTTGTTTAAACGCTTGGTGTGCAGAAGATTCTTCACTCGCCACAAAACGACTTCCCACTTGTATAGCGTCTGCACCCAAAACCATAGCTGCAAGCATGGCTTTTCCAGTGGCGATTCCACCAGCAGCAATTAAAGGAATACTTAATTGCTCTTTTACCATTGGAATTAATGTCAATGTAGTTGTTTCGTCTCTTCCATTATGGCCACCAGCTTCAAAACCTTCAGCAACAATAGCATCTGCACCAGCAGCTTCAGCTTTTAACGCAAATTTGACACTACTTACCACATGCACAACAATAATGTCTCTGTCTTGTAACCACTTTGTCCATGTCTTTGGATTGCCAGCAGAAGTGAAAACGATTTTTACATCTTCTTCGACTATAATATCCATTATCTCTTCGATATTTGGATACAACATTGGCACATTGACACCAAATGGCTTATCTGTAGCTGCTTTGCATTTTTGTATATGCTCTCGCAATACATCTGGATACATAGATCCTGCGCCTATTAAACCCAAAATTCCTGAGTTACTTGCAGCAGAAGCTAGACGCCAACCGCTATTCCAAATCATTCCGGCTTGGATAATTGGGTATTTAATATTAAAAAGTGAGGTGATTTTATTTGTCATTAACTTTGAATATTTGATAGTGTAAAGTTAATGAAAAGATTTTTCGACAATTCAAGAATATCTGTCTATGAAATAACTCCAGAACCTATCAATTCATCATCGATATACCAAGCAACAAATTGGCCTTCTGTAATTGCTGATTGTTTGTTTTCAAATTCAACATAAAGTCCAGATTCAACTTTATATAGTGTTGCGTTTTCTAAAGCTTGACGGTAACGAATACGTGCTTTTACTGACATGTTTTCACCTTCAGATAACTGTAAATCTTCTCGCACCCAATGTAATTCGTCATTGTTTACAAATAATGTTGAACGGTATAATCCGCAATGTTTATTGCCTTGACCTGTGTAGATAATGTTTTGATTGACATCGGTATCAATAACAAAAAGTGGTTCTACAGTGCCACCAACTGCTAATCCTTTTCGTTGGCCTTTTGTAAAATAATGAGCACCTTGATGCTTACCTACTACCTTACCGTCTGAAACTGAATACTCAAATTTTTGAGCATAAAATGCTAACTCACTTTCTTTGGAATCAAAACGAGGACTAGATTTGTGGTAACCATCAAAAGAATTAGGAATTTCTACGATAACACCTTCTTTTGGTTTTAGCTGTTGTTGTAAAAACTCTGGTAGTCTAACCTTACCTATGAAACAAAGTCCTTGAGAGTCTTTCTTTTCGGCGGTAATTAAATCTTGAGCTTTTGCTATTTTTCTAACTTCTGGCTTAGTTAATTCTCCAATAGGAAATAATGCTTTAGCCAATTGTGTTTGTGATAATTGACACAAAAAATAGGACTGATCTTTATTTCCATCAACACCTGCTAACAGTTGATGAATCTGTTCTCCATTTTTCTCAATAATAGCTTTACGGCAATAATGTCCAGTAGCAACATAATCTGCTCCTAGTTCTAAAGCAATATCCATAAAGACATCGAATTTAATTTCGCGATTACATAATACATCAGGATTTGGAGTACGTCCATTTTCATATTCCTTAAACATATAATCTACAATACGTTCTTTGTATTGCAGACTTAAATCTACAGTTTGAAAAGGGATACCAAGCTTGTCAGCAACTAGCATAGCATCGTTACTGTCTTCTAACCACGGACATTCATCTGAAATCGTTACAGAATCGTCGTGCCAATTTTTCATAAATAGCCCAATAACATCATACCCCTGCTCTTTCAGAAGGTATGCAGCAACACTGGAGTCTACACCGCCAGAAAGTCCAACTATGACACGTTTTTTATTCATTTAATCTACTAGTTAAAAGCATGCAAATTTAAAAAATAAATGCCCATAATAGGCATTTTTTTGTATAGTATCTATAAATCTAAAGTATTGAGAAATACTATTGTTTTTTAAAAAGAACTTTGTCGTTATCGTGATCTACTTTTCTGGTCAGTATTCCGTTCTTAAAGTATTCCCAAACGCCAGTTTTAAGATTAGCCATAAAATTACCTGAAGCCTCTACACTCCCATTTAAATCGTAATAGGTAGTTTTACCGCTTAATTTATCGTCTTCGTAAACAGACTCCTGCAAAAGCTTGCTAGATTGTGAATAAATTTTGAGGAATCCATTTTTCATTCCTGATTTATACTCTGTAGATTCTGCTAAAACAGAATTTATAAAGAATACTTTGCGTTTACCTTCTAACGTTCCTTGAGCGTTGTAATACTCTTCAATCATGATTCTATCAGAGTTTTTGTGATAAAAAAGCCACTTACCAATAAAATTTTTACCATCCATTTTACCTTTACTGACTATACTACCGTTTGAAGCCATAAATAAAACTTCTGAGGTATTATCATTAGAATTAAAAACCTTAACCGCACTCAAAACACTCTTCTTACGCTTAAGTTTATAGTACTTAAATGTATCTATTTCTTTTCCGTGATTAAATTTTCCTTCGTAACGCAATTGATAGCTATTTGGATAATTTTTACGCCATATACCGTGTCTTTCTCCATTTTCATCAAATCCATTCAACTCATTTTGAGCTGTAAGCGATGTTAAAATTATTGTAAAAATAATACTGAAAATAAGTTTTTGTTTAATCATTTTATAAATTTGTTGAACAATTTGAACAAAAAGTAGTCTTTAAACTCAAAAAAATGAAAAAAATATCAAATTACTTCAAATTACTACCAGTATTTTTATTGATTTTAATGTTAACTGCATGTAGTGATGATGACTACAACAATCCCCCAACTACAACTACAGTTGTAGATGTGCAAACATCAAACGGAGTGATACACGTTGTAAATGCTGTTTTATTACCAGCATCTTAAATTCGGAAAATCGGGGCTGATTACCTCATTTTTATATTGATTGATTTA
>Ga0209196_1000624_pt1 | contig 27843 bp, 18 predicted proteins | sample COGITO_mtgs_1105_5_FD_184801 | JGI IMG/M metagenome (GOLD analysis project Ga0209196, IMG submission 184801) | Pelagic marine microbial communities from North Sea - COGITO_mtgs_110509 (SPAdes) (version 2) | ecosystem: Environmental > Aquatic > Marine > Epipelagic ... | reverse complement strand
CAAATCCCAACTATGGAACCGCTGATTATAACAATATTTTAGATGGTCAAGGATTATATGTTACCAGAAGTGATGACAGTTATATTGGAACCTTTTTATTCGAAAATAATGTTTGTGTGAACAATGGAAAAAATGGAATTAACTTTGATAATTCTCTGGGAGCATCAGCTATTTATCAAAACAATACTCTTTATTACAACGGAGTTCATGAAATTATTCAAGATTTATCTGTAGCCGAGGGTAACCCTCCTCACCGTGGTCAAAAAGTTGGAGGAATTAAAGCAAATAAAGTTCAAAATGCTACTGTAGTAAATAATATTGTGGTTACAAGAGATAATGAATTTTCAGCATTAAGCTTGAATAACATTGATAATCCTAATACTGAAGAACCTACAAACGATGGAATAAAAATAGCAACAAATAATATTTTCCTTAATGGAACCGTTGCCTATCCGGGCAACCAAGAACCTGCAAATTTAATTAATATAGATCCTGGATTTATTAATGTACCTGCAGTAGTTGACGGAGCTATAGATATCAATCAAACTAATTTTAAATTAGCAGAAGGCTCACCAGCTATTGATGCAGGAAACCCAAATTATTCACCTGTAACAGATATTGATGGAGAACCTAGACCAGCAAATATTACAGATGCAATTTCATATAGCAGTTTTGAAAATTCTACAGATGGATGGACACAGTTTGGTGCATCAATAGCAATATCATCTGATGAATCAGTTACAGGAAATAATAGTCTTTATACAAGTGATAGACAATATAATTATTCAAGCCCAAGACTTTTTCTTGATGGCTTTTTAACTATTGATGAAACTTACACATTTTATATAAACGTGAAATTAGCAGAAAATGCTACTGGAACCTCAGATATTACGATTAAAAATACTTTGAATGATGAGGTTACCTATACAAATTTACTTGAATCACCAACTACAGTTTCAGACAATGAATGGACGGCATTGAGTGGAGATTATACGTATACTGGTTCTGATCAAATATTTGTTTATGTTAAAGGTCCAACTCAAGCTCAAGGCGGTGGAGATTTTTACATCGATGACTTTTCTTTGGTCCCTCAAGGCTCACCCCCTGTTAACTTCAATGATATTAGTGATGTAGTTGATATAGGTGCTTATGAATTTTCGCCAGCATTATCTTTGGATGATACATATTCTTCAATACCCCCAGTTATTAATGCCTATCCAAATCCAGCTACAAATAAAATTACACTTTCAGAGAAATTCAGTAAAAATCAACTTATACTATTTGATTTATTAGGTAAAAACTATCCAATAAAACTTATGGATAATTTTAATTCCTCAACCAATATTGATATAAGTAATCTTTCAAGTGGTCTTTATTTCGTAAAAATTATAAAGGATAACAGAGTTAAATCAATAAAATTTATTAAAGAATGATATTTGATTATAAAATAAATAAAGTGAAAACATTGAGTAAAGTAATAAGCCTAATTATAATTCTATGTCTGTTTAGTAATGGAAATTTAATTACAGTATCAGAAAATAGTTCTAAAAAGAAATCATTAAGTGAGAAGTTTAAAAACTATTTTTTTGTGGGTGCCGCTATAAATAGAGACCAAATTCTCCAAAATGATAAAAAATCAATCTCAATTATCAAAAAAAACTTTAATACATTATCTCCAGAAAACGTCATGAAGTGGATGTTTGTTCAACCAAAACCAAATACATTTTATTTTGATGATTCAGATAAATATGTACAATTTGGATTGGATAACAATATGCACATTGTAGGCCATGCTTTAATATGGCATTCCCAAATTGCTGACTTTATGAATTCTATTAAAGATAGAACTGAAATGATGCATCATGTTGATAATCACATTAGCACCCTGGTAAATCGATATAAAGGGAAAGTAGATACCTGGGATGTTGTCAACGAGGCTTTAAATGAAGATGGAACATTGAGAGAATCTATATTTCTAAAGGTTTTAGGGGAAAATTATTTGGAAACTGTTTATAAATTGGCTGAAAAACATGATTCAAATGCCGATTTAGCGTACAATGATTATAATTTGTGTGAACCTAAAAAGAGAAAAGGAGCTATTAAACTCATAAAATCGCTTCAAAAAAATGGAGCAAAAATTAATAGTGTGGGAATTCAAGCTCACTGGCAATTAACAAGTCCTTCTCTTGAAGAAATTGAAACTAGTATTCTTGCTTTTTCGGAACTCGGTGTAAAAGTAATGTTTACAGAACTTGATATTTCAGTACTCCCAAGTCCATGGGATCAAAATGGAGCAGAGGTTTCTCAGAATTTCAAAAATTTTGAAGGAGACAAAAAAATGAATCCATTTCCAAAAAATTTACCAAATTCTATGAAAATAAAGTTAGCAGAACGCTATGAAGATATTTTTAAATTATTTACAAAACACAAAGAAAAAATAAGTCGAGTGACCTTTTGGGGCGTAACAGATAAATTTTCTTGGTTAAATGATTGGCCAATTAAAGGGCGCACAAATTATCCATTATTATTTGATAGAAATTATAAAGAAAAAAAAGCATATCATCGAATTATGAACTTAACTATGCCAAACAATTAAATACAATACCTTTCACTTATGACTTCATATTCGCAAAAATTATCTATCAGAGAAAAAGTTGGTTACAGTCTTGGAGATTTAGCTGCAAATCTAGTGTTTCAGACATTAATGACCTATCTCGCTTATTTCTACACTGATATCTATGGTTTAGAAGCTAATGATGCAACTGCCATAATGTTTGCTGTTGGAACTATTGCTGCATTTGGGTTTAATCCTATTGTAGGAGCTATTGCGGATAGAACAAATTCTAAATGGGGAAAATTTAGACCTTGGATATTGTGGACAGCAATACCTTTAGGCATTATTTCTGTTTTAGCATTCAGTACACCAAATTTTGAGTATCAAGGCAAAGTAATTTATGCTGTAATTACTTATACATTATTACTATTGTTATATGCAGGAAGTAACCTACCCTACTCTGCTCTTAGTGGAGTTATTACTGGCGACATGAAAGAAAGAAATAGTATTTCTTCTTATCGATTTGTTGCGGTTATGTTTGCACAATTTTTTGTGCAAGTTTTTATGCTACCAATAATTATTTATGCTGGTGATGGAGACAAGGCAATTGGAATAGAAATTGTAATGACGTGGCTGGCTGTTATAGGAACTATTATGTTACTGATTACCTTTATAACAACGAAAGAACGAATTGTTCCAAAACCTGAGCAAAAGTCAAGCATAAAAGAAGATTTATTAGATTTAGTAAAAAATAAACCATGGGTAATTATGTTAATTCTAACAACATTAACATTTATAACTCTGGCCATGAAAGGAGGGTCTTATATTTATTATTTTGAAAATTTTGTAGATGAAAATCACCTTACAAACTTTATAAGTCCAATATTAGATTTCTTATCCTCTGTAGGTATTAACTTTTTTGGAAATGACCCTATATCTGCAGGATTTGGATTATTTAATGCAGGAGGTATTATTTTTATGATTTTTGGTATTGGTTTATCAAAAAATCTTGCAGATAAATATGGAAAGCGAAACGTCTTTGGCTTCTTTTTATTTATCTCTACACTTTTTATAATTTTATTTAATTTCCTAGATAAAACCTCTGTTCAACTTATGTTTGCTGCTCAAATTTCACATGGTTTCTTTTACGGAATCACAATTCCTTTATTGTGGGCTATGATTGCTGATGTAGCTGACTATTCTGAATGGAAAAATAATCGTAGAGCCACTGCTATTATTTTCTCAGCGATGATGGTGGGTTTAAAACTAGGACTTACTATAGGAAGTTCTTTGGTTGCTAAAATTCTAAGCGTATATGGTTATATTCCTGGTAGTGAAAATATACAAACAGAATTTGCAATACAAGGAACAAAAATGCTAATCAGTATATACCCTGCAATACCTTTTTTAATTGGAGTTTCCTTGTTATTCTTCTATGAAATTAATAAAAAAATGGAATTGCAAATTGAATCCGATTTAAAAGCTAGAAGAAACTAAAAATATAAGAAAATGCCTGAGGATAGTATAGAACATATCAATTTTGAAGATTTAAATAATAGAGCCATTTCTAAACCATTAGTTGACCATATCTTCACTGCGGACCCTTCTGCTCATGTTTTTAATGATAAAATTTACATATATCCATCTCATGATATTGATGCTGGAGAAGCATTTGACGATCTTGGAAGTCATTTTGCCATGGAAGACTATCATGTTTTTTCTATGGAAGATATAGACAGTGAAACTAAAGATCATGGTGTTGCTTTGCATGTTGATGATGTTGCGTGGGCAAAACAACAAATGTGGGCACCTGATGCGAATGAAAAAAATGGAACCTATTACTTATTTTTTCCAGCAAAAGATTATAAGGGAGTTTTTAGAATAGGGGTCGCCACAAGTGAATCTCCTATAGGTCCTTTCAAAGCAAGACCAAAGCCCATTGAAAATAGTTTCTCCATAGATCCTGCAGTTTTTAAAGATGATGATGGAGAATATTATATGTATTTTGGAGGACTTTGGGGAGGTCAATTACAACGATGGAGGGAAGGAGTATTTAACAATAACGAGCCCAATAGTCCAACGGCACATATCCCAAAAGATAATGAACCTGCTTTACTTCCCTTTGTTGCTAAAATGGCTGCTGATTTATTTGAATTTGCCGAAGCACCAAAAGAAATTAAAATTCTAGATGAGGACGGTAATTTAATCTTAGCAGGAGACCATAATCGCCGTTTTTTTGAAGCTGCATGGTTACACAAACGTAAAGGAAAATATTATTTTTCATATTCTACAGGAGATACTCATTTTATCTGTTATGCCGTAGGAGATAATCCTTACGGACCTTATACTTACAAGGGTAAAATCTTAAATCCTGTTGTTGGTTGGACTTCTCACCACTCAATCTGTTCAATTAAAGAAAAAGATTATTTATTTTATCATGACTCCTCTCTATCAAAAGGAGTCACTCATTTACGATCTATTAAAATGACTGAAATTAAGTATAGAGATGACGGAACCATTGTAACAATTAATCCCTACAATTAAACTAACTTTAAAAGATGAATTTTCGACTTTTTTATTTGTTATTATTTTCCAATTTATTAACTGGTTTTTCTCAGGATTTAATTGGTGGAATAGGGAGTTTTACAGATGATTCTTCATTTAGCAATAATTGGTATAGTGAAACAAATAGTAAAGGGTCATTCAGCACAACAACCAATGGATATTATTATGGTTCTGCCTCTTTAAAAGTTGAGGTTACTTCAAATAATACCTCTGATGTAAGAATGCACAACAGAGCTGCCTCATATTTTAACGTTACAGATAGTGGTAAATATACTATATCCTTTTACGCAAAAGGAACTGTTGGTAATGATTTTAGTATTACCCTTATGAATGGTTCTACGAATGTAGTTACAAGTGACACCCAACAAATTGGATTAGATGAATGGATGTTTTACACATTAACCTTAACCTCTAACGTAACAAGTTCAGAGGGTAGAATTAAATTTAATTTTTTAAACGAAGGAGTATATGAAATAGATGAATTAATTGTTAAATCCGGCGGTTTCGATATTTGGTATGTTGATGATAGTGGTAATAATTCTAATTCAGGAAACGATATCAATAGTCCTTATCTAACAATAAATAAAGCAATCAGCTCGTGGACCTCTGGAGATCTCATTTATGTTAGAGGTGGAATCTATCAAAATAGTGATTATAATTCAGGAAATTTAACTAATGGTTCAGTTGTTTATATAAATAAAGCGGGAAGCTTAAATGGCCCGCTTGTGATCAGAAATTATCCAGGTGAAACCCCAATCGTTCAATTTGATGGATCAGGGGGATTTATCTGTGGCACAGGTCAGTACTTAGAAATTTCAGGTTTTGAAATTTCAGGCCCTAATGCATCAATCGAAAAATCAGATGCAGAAGCCGAGCGTGCGAGTGTAGTTGCTGGGAATACAGCAAATAATTATTATAAAGGAAGAGGGATTGCTGTTTGGGCAGGTTCAGGAGGTCATCATATTCTCTTACATTCAAATAAAGTACATCATACTCCTGCCTCTGGAATCCGAATTAATAATTCAGATTATTGTACGATAACAAATAATGAAGTATACGAATGTACTACGTGGTCTCATGCGGCAGAAAGTTCAATTGTTCTTGCTCAATCAAAGCAAATAGATACTGACACTAAAATAAAAATGCGAATCACCAAAAACAAGACTTATGACAATGTAAATAAGATTCATTACTTTAATTCCTTTTACGCATGTTCAAATAATACAGACTATGGTTGCGAAAATTATCCTGATATCATTGATGGATCAGGGTGCTATATCACCAGAAATAATGATAGAGGTACTGGAGCTAATGATGAAAACCCAAACGGACAGTATGTAGGATATTTTTATTTCGCTAATAATATTTCTTATGGAAATGGGATCAATGGTCTAGTTGTTCATAAATCAGACAATTCAATTGTTATGAATAATACGATTTATAATAATGGCGCAGTTCCACTCGATGAGGGTCGACAGTCAGCCGGAGGGATTACTGTTAATAATTCAACTGGAGTTAAAATGTACAATAATATCAGTTGGACAAGATACAATACCGATTATGGCTATAAGGTATACGGAACAACTTCTGTCGACGGAAGTAATAATTTATTATTTAATGGATTGTCTGATAATAATAGTTTAACAAATATGATTATCTCAGATCCTTTATTTGTGGATACCAATAATGCAGATTTTAGATTAAATACAACAAGTCCAGCACTTCATTCGGGAGTAGAAAATGCCAATATTTCTCTTTTATCTGGAACTGTTATATCTGAATATACCCCCTCTTTTGATTATGCTAATAATAAAAGAGCTTATTATGGGACAGATATTGGAGCTCATGAATCAGTTATTTCCACATGGTCTGGAGCAGCAGGCGACAATCCAAATAATTTAAATAATTGGTCTGATAGTAGTGTGCCTGACAGTTTAATAGGACTTGTTGATATTGATTCCAATGATCAAGTGACATGGAATGCTGATTTTACAACTGGAGCAATAAACATTTCCTCAGGAGGGACCCTCGTAACCTCTCACAATATTACTGCAACCATTAATTATAGTAGAACTTTAGGAACTAACAAATGGTATTTGGTATCCTCTCCAGTTGTGGAAGAAACGATAGAGGATGTAATTTCTAATCATGATTTTGCTACAGGATCAGAATCCAATATTGGATTAGCCACTTACACTACCTCTAATGATACTTGGAGCTATTTTACGTCTTCTACAACAGGAACAATTTCGTCTGGGACTGGCTATGCGGTGAAGTTAGCTTCTGCTGGAGACATCTCATTTTCAGGAACCATGAAAGTAGATGATACCAGTATTGAACTAACTACCTCAGGGAATGGATATAACTTGATTGGAAATCCTTATCCTTCATACATCGATAGTGGTTCAATATTATCAAACAGTTTCAGTGCCCTAGAAAATCAAACCTTATGGATATGGAATCAATCCAGTTCTAGTTACGATGCAAAGGTGACAATTGATGCGTTTAAAATTGCTCCAGGTCAAGGGTTTTTTGTCAAATCAGACGGTGATGATGGAAGTATTCTGATTGATGAAGATGACCAAAGTCATCAATCTTCAGATACCTTTCAAAGAACTGATCCTAGACCAGAAATTCATCTAACGCTATCTGATGATTCAAACTCTAAACTAGCAAAGATTTATTATATAGACGGAGCTACCACAGGTTTTGACAATGGTTATGATGGTCCCATGTTTACTGGTAGTAATAATAGTTTTGCTGTCTACACTCACTTAGTCAGCGATAGTGAAGGAGTCGATTATCAAATCCAATCCCTACCTCCTGATGACTATGGAAATATGGTGACCCCTATAGGAATTAATGCCGTTTCTGGTTCAACTATTAGCATTGAAGCTTCAACCTTCGACTTTCCTGAAGGAATGAATATCTATTTAGAGGACAAAGAGGATAACAGCTTTACGCTATTAGATGGGGATGCTAATTTTACCACCACACTAGAAAGTGATCTTAATGGAATCGGTCGTTTTTACTTGCATACCACTACTGGTTCTCTAAGTGCTGACGATCTTTCGATAAGAAACAATATTAGTATTTATAACTCTTCTAAGGAGAACTTACGAATTGTTGGAGTAAAAAACGGAACTAATGCCAAGGTTCATCTGTATACTATACTAGGGAAAGAAGTTTTTACGACAAGTTTTCAAGGAGTTAGAGTAAATGATATTCTATTACCAAAATTAGCAGAGGGTGTATATATCATCAAACTTTCAACAATGAATAGTAAGACTATCAAAAAAATTATTTTGTAATAAACAAAGTAACCAGAGTTAATTTTATGCAATCAATTGTTTTAAAAAAAATAGGGAAAGATGGTAAATTTATCCCTATTTGTATATTTTTAGCCATTATACTTCTCAACATAAATGAGCATAAATATCTAGTTTTTAGATGAAACTTCTTCTCAAATCCCCAATTTACCAATTCATTAAGTTGTCCTGTTGAAAAACAAATATCCTCAATATGAGTAGGTTGCTCGATAGGCCAAAATCCAACTTTCCAAGCAGGATAAACAGACAGTTGAATTCCGGTATAATTCTCTATAATAAATTCGCGATTTTTAGTTGCCTCTGTTCCACGGAGTAAGGCTTTTTTTTTCTCAGATCTAACTTGGGAAGATATGATAGTGGTTCCAGCGAAATCCTTGAAATTTTTTTGATCTTGTCTTTGGCTAAAAGAGGATTTTACGATAAATTATAATAAACCAAATTATTTTTTTCCGTAAAAATTATTGAACTAGAAATTTATACGATGTTTTTGAAGAATAAATCTCACCTGGACATAGAACAACAGAAGGAAATTGTTTTTGATTAGGCGAGTCTGGATAGTGCTGTGTTTCTAAACAAAACCCTGTCCTTTTTTGATAGTCTCCATTTAAATGATTCCCCGAATAGAATTGAACTCCCGGCTGATCAGAAAATACCTCTAAAAGTCTACCGCTTTTTTTATGGTATGCAGAAGCAATCTTTCTTACTCCTTTATCTGGGTAATTTAAGCACCAACAATGATCATATCCTAAACCTAATTTTAGTTGTTTATTATCGGCGTAAATATCTTTTCCAATAGGTTTAAAAGTTCTAAAATCAAATGGTGTATTTTCAACTAGATCCATATCACCAGTTGGGATTAAAAACTCATCAACAGACAATATTTTGTTTGCATTAATTTGTAAATGGTGGTCTAATATATCATTACTGAAACTTCCAGATAAGTTAAAGTAAGCGTGGTTTGTTAGATTTATAATGGTTTTTTTATCTGTTTTTGCCTCATAAACAATTTCTAAACTGTTGTCTGAAGTTAAGGAATAGCTAACTTTAGTAAGAAGATTTCCTGGAAAACCCTCCTCCATATCTTTACTAAAGTAATTAAGTACTAAAGAAACAGAATCTTTATTGATTTTTGAGGTAGCCTTCCATATCTTTTTATTAAACCCCATATGACCACCATGTAGATGATTAGGAGGATTATTTTTAGCTAAAGTGTACAAGGTATCCCCTAAGATAAATTTTCCGTTAGCGATTCGATTCCCATAGCGCCCAATAATAGCCCCTAGATAGGAATTGTCATCAATATAGTGTTGAAGTGAATCATATCCTAAAGTAATATTTTCTATACATCCTCTCTTGTCTGGTGTTTTTATAGAAGTAATAATTCCACCGAAATTCAAAATTTTCACTTCAACACCTCTTTTATTTTTTAGTGTAAAAGAATAGATAATTTTACCATTGTTAAATTGAGCGTATATTTCTTTTTGTATCGTCAATGTAATTTTCTCAAGATGTCTTATAAAAAAAACTAAATTTATTCAACTTATAAATTTCTAAAATCTTTGAAAGAATAGCCAAATATCATTAATCATTTGAGGGTTTAATAGTCCATGTCCACCATTTTCAACCCTCAGATATCTAATTTCTTTTCCATTGTTGCAATCTTTAAAAATATACAAAGTGTCTTCTCCTATATTTTCTACATCTGGTGTTGAGTTACAACTAAAATGATTGGACCACAATTCAGCACTCTCAAGGGCATCTAAAAATAAATGTCCAAACCTTGGGCCTCCCTCAATTGGTATTACTGAATCTGCTGCCCCATTAATTTGGAATACAGAAATAGGCTGAGTATTTGATAACAAAGGACTACTTTCCATTAATTGAGAAACTACAGGAGCAATTGCCTTAAAATAAGGCGTTTCAATCCCCAATTTATTTACCATCCCTGAACCATTTGAGGTTCCAATTGCATACATTTTATCAAAATCTAAATTATTATAATTTTGTAATTCCTCGATAATTAAATCTACAAAAGCAACATCGTCTGCATTAGACGCTTCTTGTCCTAAATTCCATGATTGAAGAAATCCTTGAGGATATATGCCAACAAACTCACCACTATTCGTATAACTACTGAGTCTGTTTACCCAACTTCCATTAGTTCCTCCATTTCCATGAAAAGCGAAAACAATAGGGTAATTTTTTGCGGGGTTAATAACACTAGGTGCTTGAATAATTACGGGCCTTATTTGTTCAAGACCATCGATAACTTGAGAAATAGTAATCGTTTTTGTTGATAATGGAACAACAACAGGATCTGGGTCTATATTATTCATTGAATCAATACCTTGATCACATGCATAAGCATTAATTAACAATGAAAAAATAAACAGTTTAAAATTAATTTTCAAATTCATAAAATTTAAAATTATTTACAAAAAAAGTAATCGATTTGACTAAAATTAGGTGAAATATGCTAAAATTCCAATTACTAAAATGATAAGAACTATAGATAATAGTATATCAATTGTATCATAACTATTCTTATGTTCTGCTTTTTGCTCCTCGGTTAGTGTTCCAAACGATAAGCCAATAATTCTTTTATAATCTGGTGGGCTGAATGCTAAACTAACTGTAATACAAATTACAACAGAAAATAAAAACATAAAAATAGCCATATGTGCAAAATTTATTGTGGCAAAAGCATAAACTAAATTATCTATATTTTCCCCTGACAAAATTTCTTTTTGATAATAAATTTCTGAACCTAACCTTAAAATCAAAAGGCCAAGACCCATTAATAAAGTTGTAATTGCAGCTTCTGAATTGACACGTTTCCATATAATACCAAGAAGAAATACGGCTGTTACTGGGGGTGCAATGTAAGATTGTACATTTTGAAGATATTGATACATAACTCCTCCTCCAATTTTTTCCATGATTGGAATCCATATAATCCCTAAAACAACAATAAACCCTGTGGCGATTTTACCTGTGTTGATAAGCGTTTTTTCAGATGCATTTGGTTTCAATTTCTTATAAATATCAATCGTGAATATGGTAGAACAAGAATTAAAAACTGAAGCAAGTGAACTCATTAGAGCAGCCATTAAACCACCAGCAACTAAGCCTTTTAATCCAACAGGCAGCAATGTTTTAACCAACATTGGAAAGGCACGGTCTGCTTTTTCAATAGAAAATATTTCTGGATTTTGAATTGATAATGCAAATGCAATAATTCCTGGAATTAAAAAAATTAAAATGGGCAATAATTTCAAATAAGCTCCAAAAATAGCACCTCTTCTTCCAATTTTAATATTATTTGCTGCGAGTGTTCTTTGAACAATATATTGGTCTGTACACCAATACCAAATTCCAACTATTGTTCCGCCAAATAAAAGACCGGTCCAAGGAAATTTAGGATCGTTCATAGGCCTCCACATGTTAAAATGATCTGGACTTACAGAAGTAACTGTCTCTCTAAGTTGATTCCAACCACCAACTTCTTGTAATCCCAAATAAGTGATAATTAAAGAGCCTAAAATTAATATGATAGTCTGTAATGTTTCTGTATAGATTACTGCTTTTAAACCTCCTATAACAGTATAAATTCCTGTAAAAATTACAATGCCTATAGCACCGTACCAAAAAGGAATTCCAATCAATTCTGAAACAACAATACCTCCAGCGTATATTGTAACTGACACTTTAGTTAAGACATAAGCTAACAATGAAAATAACGACAGAAACCATCTAGATTTAGCATCAAATCGTTTTTCTAAAAACTCAGGCATTGTAAAAGCACCACTTCTTATATAAAAAGGGAGAAATAACCACCCTAATAATAAGACAATCCAAGCATGTAATTCATAATGAGCCATGGGGGTACCAGATTCAAAACCTGTACCGGCAAGTCCTACAACATGTTCAGATCCAATATTTGAAGCAAAAATAGAAGCACCAATAACAAACCAACCTACGTTTCTTCCTGCTAGGAAATAATCTTCAGTATTTTTATTTTTTTGTAGAAAAACCCAGACTGCAACTGCAATTAAAGCTAAAAAATAGATTCCCAAAACAACCCAATCAAAACTTTCTAGAACAGAGGCAATATTTCTTATAAGGTAGTTCATTTAAAATAGCTTCTAAAAATTAAATATATTGGTTGATGATGTTTTCAAATAATTCTTGCTTACCACTTTGAAGTATTAATTCACCATTATCTCTAGCAATGTCATATAAATCTAACAATTCAAGTTTCCCATCTGCAAATGCTTTACCTTTTCCAGAGTCAAAAGAACTATACCTTTTTGATCTTAAAGCGCTATATGAAGAAGATGTTATTATTTTATCTGCAGTAATTAAGGCTCTAGCAAAAGTATCTGCCCCACCAATATGAGCATGAAAGATATCATCCATATCTGTTGAATTTCTCCTAATTTTTGCATCAAAATTAATACCACCTCCTTGTAAACCACCTGCAGCTAAAAATACCAACATTGCTTCTGTGGTCTCCTGTATATTATTCGGAAATTGATCTGTATCCCATCCGTTTTGGTAATCACCTCTATTTGCATCGATACTTCCAAGCATTCCTGCTTTTGCAGCAACAGCTAGTTCGTGTTGCATGGTATGTTGAGCTAATGTAGCGTGGTTTACCTCAATATTCATTTTAAAATCTTTTTCTAAACCATAAGTTTTTAAAAATCCTATGGCTGTTGCAGAATCAAAATCATACTGGTGTTTCATGGGCTCCATAGGTTTTGGCTCAATAAAAAATGTTCCTTTAAATCCTTGAGCTCTTGCATAATCTCTAGCCATGGTTAAAAACTGAGCCATATGATCTAATTCTCGTCCCATATCGGTATTAAGTAACGACATATAGCCTTCTCTACCTCCCCAAAAAACATAATTTTCTCCGCCTAGTTTAATAGTAGCATCTAAGGCTAATTTTACCTGACCTCCTGCTCTTGCAACGACATTAAAGTCAGGGTTAGTCGAAGCACCATTCATATAACGTGGGTTTGAAAAGCAATTAGCAGTTCCCCACAATAATTTTATACCACTTTCTGATTGTTTCTCTTTTATATAATCTGTAATGATATCTAATCTTTTTTCTGATTCCTCAAAAGTTGCACCTTCTTGAATTAAATCATAGTCATGAAAGCAAAAATAATCGAAACCCATTTTAGTAATAAATTCAAATGCTGCATCTGCCTTGTCTTTTGCAGCTTGTATAGGATCTGAAGATTTATCCCAAGCAAAATTTTGTGTACCTGGGCCAAAGGGATCACCTCCTTGACCACAGAATGAATGCCAGTAAGCTATTGCAAATTTAAAATGCTCTCGCATTGTTTTTCCGGCCACTATATGATCTGGATTATAATACTTATAAGCCATTGGGTTGTCTGATTCTTTTCCTTCAAATTGAATTTTATTAATTCCTTTAAAATATTCTTTACGTGCCATTTATTTAATTTTTAGTAGTGAGGCTATTAACGATTTATTTTTATTTTCTTAATGTAAGTTCTAATTCTTTTTTCCAGGTTTTAAAGGCATCTATATAAGGTTGCTTCTCTTTAAAAGGCATGTAAGTCATTACATGATCATTGTCCATGATTGATTTTCCAAAAGATTCAAAATCACCTGTATGTAAATTAGCTGCTCTTGCAGCTCCTATCGCACCAGTTGTATTAAAAATCTCTATTTCTTGTTCTATTAAAGTTGCTACTGTGTTTGCAAATATTTCAGAGCGAAATAAATTATCGTTTCCAGCTCTAATAACACTTGCATCAATACCATCTGATTTTAAAATTTCCATTCCATAAACAAATGAGAAGGCAATTCCTTCAAGAGCAGCTCTACAAATATGTCCTTTATGGTGATTATTTAAATTCATATTAACAATTCGAGTTCCTATTTCTTTATTATTAAGCATGCGCTCAGATCCATTTCCAAAGGGAATCAAACACACACCATCTGAGCCCACGGGTACCTCTGAAGCCAAAACATTCATTTCTTCATAAGAACTTACTGCTAGATTGTTTAATAACCAACGATATTGAATTCCAGCACCATTAATACATAATAACTTTCCAATTCGTACTGATATGCCTTTTTGATAATTAACATGTGCAAAATTATTAACCCGAGAACTTTCCTTGACTGATAAATTATCGGTAACTGCATAAACTACTCCAGAAGTTCCACCAGTGGCAGCAACTTCTCCGGGTTGAAATACATTAAGAGATAATGCGTTATTAGGCTGATCTCCGGCTCTATAATAAATTGGTGTTCCAACCTCAATACCACTTTCCTTCTCTCCTTTTTCGTCAACCAGTGATTGCTCACAGAAGGTATCAACGATGTCTGGAACTAGTGAAGTATTAATTCCAAAATTCTCTAAAAGGAAATCAGCAATTTTTTGTTTTTTAAAATCCCAAAAAATTCCCTCTGATAATCCTGAGATTGTCGTATTTATTTTATTTGAGAACTTAAATGCTATATAATCTCCAGGAAGCATAAATTTATAAATTTGATTATAAATTTCTGGTTCGTTTTCTTGAACCCATTTTAATTTTGAAGCAGTAAAATTGGCTGGAGAATTTAATAAATGAGTCTTACAAAAATCTTCTCCAATTTTATTAAAAGCATTATTTCCTATTTCAACAGCTCGACTGTCGCACCAAATGATACTTTTCCTTAAGTTCTTACCAGATTTATCAACTAACACTAAACCATGCATTTGATAGGAAATACCAATACCTTTAATTTGAGTTCTACTAATATTATACTGCTCCTTTAGACGTGTAATTGCATTACAAGTGTGCATCCACCAATCCTCGGGTTTTTGTTCTGCCCAACCATTTTTTTGAGCCAGTATACTCATTTCTTCTTCAGGTTCTTGAACAACTCCTAAAGATTTACCTGAGGAAATTTCAACCAAAGCTGCTTTTATAGAGGAACTACCAATGTCTAACCCTAAATAATACATAATTCAATGCTTGTTATATATACAATCAAATATATTATTAAAATAAAAAACATCAATGTTAAAAATGAGGCAATAAATAGTAAACTTGAAGCAAGATTATACTATATAAAATCAAGCTTTTTGAATGTTTTATTTAAAATAGATACGTCATCAACTACTAACCATTTATCTAATATTGATGCATAAATTGATCTAAAATCTACTGTGTGAATGATATCACCATTTTTGTCTAATCTTAAAAGGTCTGGAGCATCATTATAAAACCCTTTATTTTTTAAATTTTCTCCAATAATATATACATTATTTGCTGCACCGTGATCAGTACCACCTGCACCATTTTGTTGAACACGTCTTCCGAATTCTGAAAAAACAAGAATTAAAGTGTCTTTAAAAGTATTATTTTGCTTTAAATCTTTTACAAATATTTCCATAGCAGAACTAAAGGTACTCAATAATCTATCTTGCCTATTAAACTGATTTGCATGAGTATCAAATCCACCCATAGAGGCATAATAAACTTTACTATCTAAATGAGAATTAATAAATTCTGCTGTAGTTTTTAATTGTTTACCAAACGGATTTTTTGGATAATCTAGCGTACTTTTATAGGTTTTGGAAGTTTCATAAATATATTTTGCCGATGATCTTGCTTCAATCATTGTTTTGTATAAATACCCCAGGTTATGTTCACTTAGATGTTGATCACTTTGATAATTTAACACCTTTTTAAAGTAAGGAGTTTGGGTATTACTAAAGAGTGTTCTTGGATTTTTTGTGGCAATACCATTTATCGTTTTCCCTTTCATTATTAAAGATAAACTATCATCTATCTCAATTCCTGAATAAGGAATTTTCCCATATTTTTCAATATACCTCCCCAACCAACCTGTATCTAAATACTGATTAGAGTCACTCGCGGTTTGCCAAATATCTGTTGATCTAAAATGTGATCTATTTGGATTAGGATAACCAACGTTATTAATAATAGTCAAATAACCTTGATCATAAAGATTTTTTAAAGGTGCTAGACTTTTGTGAAATCCAAGTTCATCAGTAGCTTTGATAAGATTATTTTTTTTAATAGAAATTTGAGGTCTATTTTTATAATAAACATCATTGGTGTATGGAATAATACTATTTAAACCGTCATTACCTCCAGATAATTGAATAATTACAAGTTTTCTAAACCCCAAATTATTTATAGACTGACTTTCAATATTTTTAATGAAATTAGGTACAAAAAATAAACCACTAGCTAAACTACTTCGTTTTATAAAATCTCTTCTTTTCATGATATAAATTTAACAAAGTTGATATTCTGGGATAGACATTAATTGGATACAATAATCTTTGTTAGAATTAACTCTCAACTCATTTAATAAGTCAGCAGTATCTTTGTCTAGCTTTGAAATAATCAATAAATCTCTTAACTCATTAGGTTTGAGTTTTAAATGATTTTTTGTAAAAACATCCCAATTCTTAATCGTTTTTATATATTTATTTCTTTTTCTTTCTTTATTATAATATTTATTAAATGAATCCTCAAAAGCTCCTTTTTCTTCTAGATTAATAACGGCATCATTTAAGATTAATGAAGCTAATTTCATCCTAAACATAAGTGTATTAGAATCTATCCAGTTTTTACCACCCTTCCAACCCGATACATTTTCAGGATATAATAAAACTTGACCCATCATTTTTTGTAAATAATTGAGCTGGTTTTTTTTCATAAAAGTAACAGGAACAACTCTTCTGATTCCTACCAACAGCTCAACGGGTGATTTTATCTTAACACCTATATTTTTATCATTATAAAACCATTTAGCACTAAAAATATGCACCATTAAATTATTAATATCATAATCTTTATAGAATATCGTTGTAATTTCATCTAAATGACTTTCGTCAATAATGGGATTAACAAAATACCTGTAGACCTTATCACAAATGAATCTAGCACACTGTTTTTTCTCTAAGATGAGATCTATAATATCATCTCCATCAAAATAACCACTTTTATCAAAAAAAGTCTTTATACCCGAATCATGTTGTTTTTCTCTCAACACAAAATCTCCATTCAATTTAAATGACCAACCTGTAAAAGCTCTTGCAGCTTCTTTAATGTCTTGTTCTGTATAATTACCGATACCTAAAGTAAAAAGCTCCATTAATTCTCTTGCAAAATTTTCATTTGGGCTTTTTTTCCTGTTTTGCCTGTTGTTAAGATACTTACTCATTGAGGCTTCTTTCGCAATTGTTTTGACAAGTTCTCTGAAATTCCCTAGAGCATTTTTTCGCAAAGTATTATTAAAGTGCTGAATATGAAATATATGGTTATCTCTGCAAACAAAAACATTAGACCAAAACAAAGTCATTTTCTCTCTGAGCACTGAAGTTGGCTCAGTTAATCTTTCCAACCAAGCATGGTTTAAATCTCTTACTTTCTTCTGACTTTTTTGACGAAGTTTTCTGTAGGCTTCTTCGCCCATTTCAATTCTTAGAGCCTTAGGGCTTTTGTTTTTTATCAAATTAAATTCCGAAAGATCTAATTGAAGAAGATTAATTTTCTTTGCATCAGATATTAAATTTTTTACAATCTCATTTTTAGATTTAGATTTTAATTGATCTATTTTTTTTACATCAATACCAAAACCTGCTCTCCAATATAAATGCTGAATATGCCTTTGTTTCATTTTGTGTTTATTATTGTAAGACCTTAACCTAACAAAAAAGTTTAATTATTTATCTTAAATTATTATTTGGTGAAACAACAGTTCTAAAACCCACGTGATCAGAACCCGAATCTATACTTACCCCCATTTTCGCAGAGATCCTAAAACTAGCACAATATGAAGCATGACATAAAAATGAGCCTCCTTTCATTACACGTTCCTCTTGATAGGGATTTGCTGGATTAAACCATTTTTTGGCTCCAGTAGGATTAATTATTTTTTTGGAAAGATCCAGTTTTTTATAATAATTTACATTAAAAAAATCACTTGTTATTTCCCATACATTTCCAAGCATATCATATAATCCGATACTATTTGGAGGATATGATGCCACCTCAGCAACCAACTCAAACCCGTCAATACTTTCATTTTTTACAGGAAAATCCCCTTGCCAAGTATTTGTATTTTCATTCAAACTTTCTAAGTTATTTCCCCAAGTAAAAATGGTAGAATTATTATTTCCTTGAGCTGCGGACTCCCATTCAGCCTCTGTTGGAAGCCTTCTATTTGCCCATTTACAATACGCTATCGCATCTTCATAAGCAATATGAACCACAGGGTGATTGCTCTTTCCCTCAATAGAAGAGTTAGGACCTTCAGGGTGTTGCCAGTTTGCTCCAATTTTCCAAGTCCACCATTGTTGATAATTATTCATATTTACAACAGCCTTTACGTTTTTATTGAAAATTAAACTTCCAGGTTGTAATATAGAATCATGAGGTTTGGGTGTCCCCTCAGGTAATTGTTTTTTTAGCTCATCCCAATTAATTTTTCTTTCTGCAATTGTTAGATAACCTGTAGCATCTACAAAAGTTTTAAATTGTTTATTAGTTACTTCTGTAGCGTCAATAAAAAAACCATCAACAGTAACTTCATGAGCTGGTTTTTCTCTCGGCATAGCATACAGATCAGAGGATTTAGCTCCTTGTAAAAATGTTTTACCCTCAACCCATATCATCCCCTCTGGTGTATTAACCTGGTTTATATCAATAGGTTTTATTTTTTCTTTACATGAAACCATAAACAAAAAAACAAGAATAGAAAACAACGATAATTTATACATAACTTGATGGATGTTTTTTAACATCTAAATATAACTTTTTTTATGAGCAAAGAGATTATGATAAATTACTTATCCTCAAATTTTATAGATTTATCCTCAAAAATAATAGCTCAGGATTCTAATGAAAGATAACTTTGATAAATAAATTTTTGTTTTTTTTTACAAAGTGAATGATCTCAAAATAAAAAAATAATTATGAGAAAATGCTTGTTTCTGTTTCTACTATTTTTAAGCACTATTAAATTTCAAGCACAGGAAAAATCAAAGCCCAATATTTTATTTATTGCTATTGATGATTTAAAACCTAGTATAGGAAGCTATGGTGATCAACTTGCAAAAACCCCTAATATTGATGCCATTGCTAAAAATGGAACAATATTTTTAAACAATCACACGCAACAAGCAGTCTGTGGACCCTCTAGAGCAAGTTTATTAACTGGAAAAAGGCCTGATTATACTAAGGTTTGGGATTTAAAAACAAAGATGCGTGATAAAAATCCAAATATTTTAACCATTCCTCAATATTTTAAGCAAAATGGATATGAAACTATTGGAGTTGGAAAAATTTACGACCCAAGGTGTGTTGATAGTGACAGAGACAAACCCTCATGGAGTATTCCTCATATTAAAGAAAGAAATCTTGAATATCCTGAGGGATATAACCAACCTGCATTAGGATTTTATCAAAGTGAAGAAAATCTCACGACAATCAAAGGCATAAAAAATAAAGCAATTGCCAATAATATAGAAAAGAGAAAGGTAAATAAATATATTAGGGATCGTTTTAAACCACCTTATGAAATAGGAGATGTGCCTGACGGCGCCTACATTGATGGGGCAATTGCTAATAAAAGCATACAGTTGTTAGATGAGATAAATACTTCTAAACCTTTCTTTCTAGCGGTAGGCTTTAAAAGACCTCATTTACCTTTTGTGGCACCAAGAAAGTATTGGGAGTTGTATGATGAAAATAAAATTAAAATAGCTCCTTATCAAAAAAAATCCAAAAACGCAGTTGACATTGCTTATCATAAAGCCGGTGAAATGCAGAGCTATAAAACACCAGAAATAACCTATCGATTAAATGATGATGGTTTACTGGAATTGGATGAAAAGCTTCAAAAAAAACTGATTCATGGCTATTATGCTGCCACAAGTTATATTGATGCTCAAATCGGTAAAATCAATGATAAATTAAAAGAAAAAGGATTAGATAAAAATACTATTATTGTGATTTGGGGTGATCACGGTTGGCACCTTGGAGACCACAGCCTATGGAACAAGCATTCTAATTTTGAACAAGCAACACGTTCACCATTAATTATTTACGACCCAAGAATAGATAAAGGGTATAAAATAAATACCCCTACAGAATTTGTAGATTTATTTCCAACATTAAGTGATTTAGCGAATTTAAATATTCCTAAAAACTTAGATGGCTTAAGCCTCAAAGGACAACTAAATGGAGAGGTAACTACTAAAAAAATATATGCTGTAAGTCAATTTCCTAGAAGAAATAAGATGGGGTATAGTTTTAGAACAAATGACTACAGATATACGGTTTGGGTAAACAATAAAAAAAGTACTGAACCAATTTACAAAGAGGATATTTATGCAGAAGAATTGTATGATTACAAAAAGGATCCATTAGAAACTGAGAATAAAATTAATACTGAAAGTTATGAGAAAGTAAAAGCAACTTTTCAATTATTGGCTGCTCGTTACTTTAATGATCACGTTATAAAATCTACAACCGTAACCAATACAGTTAAAAAAAGCATTAAAAACAATAATGTTATTAATAGTCCTCAGGTGATTTCAAATCCTAAAGTTGTTAATCAGGAAGAAAAATCATCTAATTTATTAATTGGTGCAACTTTAAATTACAGAGAGTTAAATACCATTAAAGAAAAACTTTTTTTAAAAGATTTCAACTATTTAACACCAGCTAACGCAGCAAAACAATCCAGAGTTCATCCAAATCCATCAGTTTGGAATTGGGAGCAAATAGATGATTTCGTCAAATTTTCTAAAAAACATGACCTAGAGGTTCGTTTGCATGGCCCAATATCACCTCAAGCTTCAAAATGGGCAAAGCAAGATTATAGAACAGCTGATGAACTTAAAGACATGATGATTGAATTCACTACTGCCTTTGCAAAAAAATTCAACAATGAACCTACCATAAAATGGATGGATGTTGTAAACGAAACCATTCTTCCCAACGGCAAATGGTTTGGACCAAAAGAAGGAACTAATAAATGGGAAAACCCTTGGTTAAAAATAGGGTTGGACAAAAATGGCTATCCATTGTATATTTTAAAAGCTTTTGAAATTGCTACAAAACACGCCACAAACATCAAGTTAGTTTATAATCATAATGCAGGTATGCAAAATATTATGTGGGATAAAATTAAGAAAACCATATTGTACATTCGATCTAAAGGGTATCGTGTAGATGGCATTGGTTGGCAAGCTCACTTAGGACTGAGTTCTTCGACAAGAGCTATCATAGAAAATCCAGAGGAAGAACTAAAAAAGCTTTCTGAATTGATAGATTGGGCTCATAATAACAACTTAGAATTTCATGTTACAGAATTAGATTACTTCATCAAAAACAATAATAAATTAGCTAAAGGATATCAAAAACAAGCTGAAATTTATAAAAAAATTGTAAATGTCTTAAAAGAGAAAACAAAGTCAGGGGTTGTAACATTGAATCTTTGGGATATGGCGGTAAGAACAAAAAAAGGAAAAGAAGGAGCTTTCCATTCTATTTATGATTCAAACTTTAACCCTACTCCTGCTTATAAAATTATTAATAAAGCACTACAAAACTAAAATTTACCATGAACTTGAAGAGTAAAGTTGTCCCTATTTTATTATTATGTTTTACAATTTTTTTTATCTCTTGTAACGATATAAAAAATACCGATAATCCAAAATACTTAAACCCAATACTATCAATTGACAAAAGAGTTGATGATTTAATGCAAAGGATGACGTTAGAGGATAAGGTTTCTCAAATGAATCAGTTTGTTGGCTTAGAACACATGCGGTCTGGAAATCCAAACGATGACAAGGCCAATAATGATGCACAAGGGTTTTATAAAGACTTATCAATTAATGATGTTACTAATTTAACAATTGAAGGAAAAATAGGGTCTTTTTTACATGTTTTAACTGCTAAAGAAGCTAATTATTTGCAGGAATTGGCGTTAAAATCACCACTAAAAATTCCACTTTTAATTGGAATAGATGCAATACATGGTAATGCTTTAGTTTCAGGAACTACTGTATACCCGTCTCCTATTGGACTAGCATCTACTTGGGATGACAGTTTTTTATATTCAGTAGGAAAACAAACCGCTAAAGAGATGCGAGCTACGGGAAGTCATTGGGCTTTTACTCCAAATATTGATATTTTAAGAGATCCAAGATGGGGTCGAGTTGGAGAAACTTTAGGAGAAGATCCTTTTATGGTAGGTAACATGGGTGCTTCTATGATAAATGGATTTCAACAAGATGATTTTACAGGTACTCAAAAAGTAATTGCATGTGCAAAACACCTAATTGGTGGTGGCGAATCTATCAATGGATTAAATGCTGCTCCTGCAGATATTTCTTTACGAACGCTTAGAGAAGTTCATTTACCTCCTTATAAAAAGGCAATAGATGCTGGTGTATATTCTATCATGGCTGCACATAACGAATTAAATGGTGTTCCGTGTCATATGAACAAATGGTTAATGACAGATATACTAAGGGATGAATTTGGTTTTAATGGTTTTTATGTAAGTGATTGGTTAGATATTGAGCGTATAAACACGTTACACCATACTGCCAACGATATGAAAGAAGCTTCCTATTTATCTGTTGATGCTGGAATGGATATGCATATGCATGGTCCAAAATTTACAGAGGCAATTATTGCTTCTGTTGAGGAAGGTAAGCTTTCAATAAATCGTGTAAATGATGCATGTCGTAAAATTTTAACAGCGAAATTTAAACTAGGATTATTTGAAAATAGATTTGTTGATTTAGAGAAAAAAGAAGAGCTAATTTTTACGGAAGAACATAAAGCTACCGCTCTAGAATCTGCAAGAAAAGGGATTGTATTACTTAAAAATAATGGAATATTACCTCTACAAGAAAGTTCTTCAAAAAAGAACATTTTTGTAACAGGTCCTAACGCCAATAACCAATCTATTTTGGGGGATTGGCATGCAGTTCAACCCAGTGAAAATGTGACAACCATTTATGAAGGGATTAAAGCGTTGGGAGAAACTAAAGGGTATAGTGTAGACTATTTTAATTCTGGAGAGAATATTCGAAAAATTAAAGATTCTAAAATTAAGGAAGCAGCAGAAAAAGCAAAAAAGGCTGACTTTGCTATTGTTGTTGTAGGGGATAATTCTATGCGCTACAAATGGAAAGATAAAACGGCAGGAGAGAATATGGCCAGAGCATCTTTAAATTTGTTTGGAAAACAGTTGGATTTAATTAAGGAAATTAAAAAAACAGGGACTCCTGTTGTTGTTGTTTTGGTAAACGGAAAACCAATTTCAGAACCTTGGCTTCAAAATAATATTCCTGCTATTTTAGAATCTTGGGAGCCAGGAAATTTAGGTGGTCAAGCGGTTGCAGAAATTTTATTTGGAGATGTAAATCCAAGTGGAAGATTACCACTAACGGTTCCAAGAAGTGTTGGGCAATTAAGAATGATCTACAATCATAAGCCCTCTGCATATTTTCACAAATATGCCGATGAGAAAAAAACTCCTTTATATCCATTTGGATATGGCTTAAGTTATACTAATTATAAATATAGTACCCCTTTATTGTCAGATAATACTTTAACTAAAGAGAATACAATACTAGTTACTACAGAAATCAAAAATACGGGTGAGGTTGATGGTGAAGAGGTTGCACAACTTTACATTAGAGATAATGTAAGTAGTGTAACTAGACCTGTAAAAGAATTAAAAGGCTATCAGCGAGTTTTTCTAAAAGCAGGAGAAACAAAAACAGTTGAATTTACTTTAGGGGCTGAAAGTTTTGCATTTTATGATATTAATATGAATTATGTTGTAGAACCGGGAACTTTTACCATCATGACTGGTTCTTCTTCAAATAATAAAGATTTAAAAAAGACAATTTTAACAATTAATAAAAAAATTAAATTATAAATGAACTCTCGTAAACTTATAATATTAAGTCTTGTTTTGGTTTTTTTAAGTTTTAAAACAACTAAAGAAAATGAAGAAAAATATACTGCCTCAAAAAAGAAAAATATTCTCTTTATTATGGTAGATGACCTTCGCCCAGAACTAAATATTTATGGAGAAAATAAAATTAGCAGTCCTCATATAGATGCATTAGCTAAGTCTGGAGTTGTCTTTAATAGAGCTTACAGTAATGTTCCTGTTTGTGGTGCTTCAAGGGCTAGTTTGCTTACCGGAATTAGACCTACTTCAAAACGATTTTTGAGATATAATGCAAGTATCAAAAAAGAAGCTCCAAATGAATTAAATTTAGTTAAACATTTAAAAAATGAGGGATATACTACCATCAGTAACAATAAAATTACACATTTAAAATACGATATTGAAGAATGGGATGAAGAATGGTATCCATCTTCAAAAAAATGGAGAAATTATATCACTGAAGAAAATATATTATTGGAAAATAATGGCAAACACGGGTACGCTTATGAAAGTCCAGATGTAGATGATGATGCATACAATGATGGTGAAACAGCAAATAAGTCAATTGAAGATTTAAAAAAATTAAAAGAGGCAGGAAACCCATTTTTCTTAGCGGTTGGATTTGTAAAACCACATTTACCTTTTAATGCGCCAAAAAAATATTGGGATTTATATGATTCTAAAAAGATTGAGCTTCCTAAAAACAATCAATTTCAAGCTAATGTACCAAATAGAGCAAGACATTTATGGGGAGAATTACGATACTATAAAGACATTCCTAAAAAAGGACAGGTATCTAATGAACTAGCTAAAAAGTTAATTCACGGCTATTATGCATCAGTAAGTTATGTTGATGCACAGGTAGGAAAACTCATCAAAGGATTGGACGATCTTGGCATGCGAGAAAACACAACCATCATATTAGTAGGAGACCATGGCTGGAGTTTAATGGAGCACGGTTTGTGGGTTAAACATAGTAATTTTGAGGTAGCCCTTCAAGTACCTCTAATTATTAGTGACTCTGATATTCAAAAAAATAAAAAAACAAACTCAATAGCAGAACTGGTAGATTTATATCCTTCAATTTGTGATTTAGCAAATATCTCTAAACCTGCTCACTTGGAAGGAAATTCTTTAACTAATGCGTTAAAAAATCCTTCCAAAGTTTTTAAAAACAAGGCATATGCTCGGTATCAAAAAGGAGAGACATTAATTGCTGATAATTTTTTCTACACTGAGTGGCAAATAAACGATAAAACCATTGCTAAGATGTTATATGATCACAATACAGATCCTGATGAAAATAGAAATTTGGCTATTGAAGATCGCTATAAAATAGTTGTGGATAGTTTAAGTAATATTTTAAATAAAAAAATTAAAAATGATCAATAGAACCCATAAAACCAGCATTCTTTTAACTTTTCTAGTTATTATTACATCTTGTATTTCTGAAAAGAGAACACCTTTAAAAAAGCCAAATATTATTTACATTATGGCTGATGATTTAACCACACAAGCCATCAGTGCTTATGGTGGTATCTATAAAGATATTGCTCCAACACCCAATATAGATAAGGTTGCAAAGGAAGGTATGCTGTTTCAAGATGTATTGGTTACTAATTCTATTTGTGGCCCCAGTAGAGCTGCTATTTTAACGGGTAATTACAGTAATTTAAATGGCTATTATAAGAACGAAAGTGGTGGTAAATTTGATGACTCTAAATGGACTTTCCCTCAAGAATTTCAAAAAAGCGGCTACAAAACAGCTCTTTTTGGGAAGTGGCATTTAGGAACTGAACCCGTTGGTTTTGATACATTTAAGTATCATAATGCTTCAGGACAACAAGGAAATTATTGGAACCCGCTTTATAACGATAATGGTAAAAATGTGAAGGAAAAAGGATATGCAACGAATCTAAGTACTGATTTTGCATTGAATTGGTTAGATGCTAAAGAAATGACCAACGAACCATTTTTAATGGTATTGCAATATAAAGCACCTCACAGGCCATGGCATCCAGACACAAAGTATGAAAAACTTTGGGATGATGTAGAAATGCCCTACCCTTCAACTTTTAATGACACCTATAAAGGACGAGAAAAAACTGCTGGTGATACAGAAATGACTATGGAGTATTTTAGCAGAAGAGATATGAAATTAGAGCGCCCAAAAAATCTAAAACGTAAAGAAAGAATTCAATGGGATTTTTACGGAGCCAAAGCAGGAGAAATAGTTCAGCCAAAAGGAATGTCTGATGAGGAAGGTAAAAAATGGAGATATCAAAATTATATCAAAGACTATTTGGCTTGTGTGAAGTCTGTTGATGATAATATTGGACGTGTTTTAACCTATTTAAAAGAAAATAATTTAGAAGACAACACCATAATTGTTGTTACCTCAGACCAAGGTTTTTATTTGGGAGACCATGGTTTTTTTGACAAACGATTTATCTATGAAGAATCTTTAAGAATGCCTTTTATGGTAAAATACCCTGAAAGAATTAAAGCAGGATCTGTTAATGAAGACATCATTACCAATATAGATTTCGCACCTACTTTGCTTGAATTAGCAGGGATTACAACAACTCAAAAAATGCAGGGAACTAGTTTTGTTCCAGTCTTAGAGGGCAATACACCTAAAGACTGGCAAGATGCTATGTATTATCATTATTATGAATTTCCATTTTGGCATCATGTTCAACCTCATTATGGGATTAGAACACAGAAATATACCCTGGCTCACTTTTATTACAACATTGATGTTTGGGAATTGTATGACTTGGAAAAGGATCCAAATCAAATGAATAACATCTATAGTGATCCTAATTACACTTCTACAATAGCTGAATTGAAAGTAAAGCTAAAAAACTTGATGATTAAGTATGAAAATGATAAAAGTTTAGCTGACTTTAGAAAAATAACAGATACTGATTTTGGGAGAATCGTAGATAATATTAAAGATGAAGAATCTGTTCAAGAAATTTTAACTAAAAAGTAACGATGGTTATTTCAGCTTTATTTAGATTTCGTCTTTGTCTGTCTTTTCTTTTTTCATTAATACTGAGTCAGAATAGTTTTAGTCAACAAAATAAAGTCTTAATTTCAGCAGAGAAAGTAGTTTATAAGGAAATAGATTCAACACTTTTAAATCTTTACGTTTATAAGCCTTTAAATTTTCAAAAAGACAGTATTTATAATTGTATTGTATTCTTTCATGGTGGAGGTTGGAATAATGGAAGCCCAAAAATGTTTAAAAGACAATCTATGTATTTTGCTTCTAGAGGAATGATTGCAATAGCTGCTGAGTATAGAATAAAAAACAAGCATAATACCACACCATTTGAAGCTGTTGAAGATGCAAAATCTGCGATTAGATTTGTAAGAGAAAATGCAAAAGAA
>Ga0209196_1000618_pt1 | contig 27984 bp, 22 predicted proteins | sample COGITO_mtgs_1105_5_FD_184801 | JGI IMG/M metagenome (GOLD analysis project Ga0209196, IMG submission 184801) | Pelagic marine microbial communities from North Sea - COGITO_mtgs_110509 (SPAdes) (version 2) | ecosystem: Environmental > Aquatic > Marine > Epipelagic ... | reverse complement strand
AGGTTATATGGGAAATAAAACACCTAAAGCTGTATGCGAATATCTATACAGACAAGACCACCCAACGGATTTTGCAGAGGATATGAGAATGATGGCTGTATTCTATTCAGCTAGAGTGTTCGTAGAGAATAACGCAGGGTCAGTATTGATTCGTCATTTCGAGAATAAACGATGTGAAGAATACTTAATGTACAACGAACTAGAGAAAGACCAAAAGAAAAAGTTTAAAGAGAGAGGCTTTTATAACGCAACTAATGGAGGAATACGAGAGAACCTAGTAAACGTTACTAGAGCGCATATTGTAGATGATATAGGTTATATTGAATTAGACCAAACGGGTAGCCCTGCTTACGGCTCAATGCCATTCCCTAACCTAATAGAAGATTTACAAGATTTCGAGGTAGACAATTGGACTCCCTACGATGCAACGGTGGCATATATGATAGCAATACTAGCGTGTAAAATGAGTAGAATGAATATAGATACGTCAGAATTATCAGCTCCCGCAGACTTTAATGTAATGAGTTTTCATAAAATATATAAGGTTAAATAACTTTATAGTTAATTAATCTTAATTTTAGTATCTTTGTAAAAAGAAATTCAGCAACTTGGATAATATAAAAGCTCAAAAATCCTTTAGAGGATTCCCAAACCCATTTGATTCTGAAGAGAAGAAAGCTACACGAGAGTATGGTCTAGCTTATCTTAGGGCTATGTGGGGTGAGCATAGTAATGATGCTAATAACTTTTTCGACCAAAGAAAGAAGTTTGTTACTTTACGGAACTTTGCTATGGGTACGCCTTCAATTGAGGAGTATAAAGACAGAGATACTTTAGAAGATGGTAATACATCATTATTATCTAAAGATTTCACTCCCGCAGCAGCAGGGGTATTAAAGAACCTAATCAACATTTCTTCTAACAAGCTAATAGACAGACCTTACGATGTAATTGCTACGGCAATAGACAAAGACAGCACAGATAAGTTAGATAACCGAATGAAAGAGATGTTCGGTAAGGTTAAGATTAAAGCCGCTATCGCTAAGATGGAAGCGCAAGGTCAAGACACATCGGGCTTAGACAAGATAAAAGAAGAGGTAAAAGACGCTCCAGACACAATAGACGAAGTACAATTTGATGCAGAATTAAATTGGAAAACAGAAGAAGAAGAGTCTATTGAAAATGGAATACGATATGTTTACGCAAACAATAGTTTCGAGGAAATAAAGAAAACTATATCAAGGGATTTGCACGTTTTAGACAGCGCAGGAACTTGGACTAGGTTCGATAGAAACGGTAACATTATAACAGAAGCAATAGACAGAAAAAACTTAATATACTCTTATTTCACTAAGCCAGACGCATCAGACGCAACCTATGTAGGCATAGTGCTAGAGATGACTATAAATGAACTAAGACAACGTTCAAACGGAGAGTTATCAGAATCAGAACTATTTGACATAGCAAAGAGATATGCAGGAAATAAAGGAAGCGTATCTAATCAGAGTTGGTCATTTGGTTCTTACTACCAAGAAGGGATAACTTCAAATGAATATGATAACTTTAATGTTCTTGTTATGTTTGGGCAATTCAAGTCTGAAAACCACAAGGTATGGAGAGAGAAAAAGTCTAAGAAGGGAAATAGCGTATCATTTGATAAAGTACCTAGTAATTACACAGAGTATTACGAGGATGAAGAAGGAAAGAAAGTTAAGAAAAGAGGCGTAACAGAAGTAATCAGAAAGTCTGTTATAGACATTTACGAAGGCTACTTAGTATGTGATACAAATAAATGTTTCGGGTACAAAAAGAAAAACGACATAGTAAGACGCATTAAGGACAAGGTAATTGACACTAATGCAGAATTTGACTTAGTGTTCTACACGCCTAACGTACAAGATACTATGAGTCAAGGGATGACTGAATCAATGATTCCTTATGTACGTCAAATGATTAATATAGAGCAAAAGATACAGCACTTAATTAGTCAGGCAAGACCAAAGAACGTTGCAATAGATATTTCCGCCCTACAAGGGGTTACATCTGGAATGGGTAGCGGTTTGGTAGACGATAAGGGACTAGCAGAGATTTACGATAAGACGGGTAGAATATACTACCGCTCTCACGATAAGAATGGTAGACCTCAAACACTAACGGGTCAACCACCTATAAAAGAATTAGAAAACGGATTATCATCAGACGTAGAGAGATTAGTAGGCATATACAATCATTGGGTATCTCAAATGTATCAAGTGAGTGGTATTAACCCTACAATAGATGGAACAGCAGCAGCTAAAGGCGCATTAGTAGGCGTAGAAGAAAAGAGAGAATCTGCTTATAACTCCGCAACAAAACAACTTACAGACGCATACACTAATATCATAGAGCGTACATCAGATAGGATAGCCTTAATGATTAAGCATAATATAGCTAGAGGCATAAAAGTTAACGGCTATAAAATGGCTATGGGTAGCTTGCGAGTAGAGGTGCTTAAAGCAAGTAAAGAACTTACAAATGCTGAATTAGGCATATCAATTAAGTTTAAGCCGTCAGAACAACAAAAAGCATTGTTTGAAGAGTCTGTTAAAATTGCGATACAACAAGGGCAAATATCAGTGGCAGAAGCTAATAGGTCAAGAGAGGTATTAGAAGCGGGAAGCTATAAAGCAGCTAACGAATATCTAGCTAGAGCGGCAGACAAGTTTATGCAGAAGGCGCACCAACGCTCTATTGAATTACAGCAAGCTAATGGTCAAATTCAGATTCAAAGTAATCAAGCGGCAAAAGCAGCAGACTTAGAATTAATGAAAATAGAGCATAGTTTCGCTATGCAAAAAATGCAAGCTGAGTATCAATTTAAGGCTGAGTTAGAGAAAGTAAAAGCAGGAGAAGTAAGATTAGGAACTGTTTTAAAGGGTGAAGTAGACCAAGACTTGATAAAAACAAGTATGAACACAAACGCAGAAACAGAGGTATTAAACAACACCCCTAGCGGCTCACCATCTTCTTCATTAACATCTACTCCTAGCTCTACGCCTAGCGGTGGTGGCGGTAAGAGGGGAATACCACAGCCTTTAAGAAGCACACCTAGACCAGCAGATGACGCACAGAAAAGAGCCGCATCAACGGGTCAAACACAGGCTTAGGTTTTTGTTAAAAAATCTTATTAATTTTGTATATATCAATTTAATTTATTATGGACGGAATAGAAATAAACACTAGCTTAGGAAAAAGCAAGGACGAATATAGTTCTTTGAAATCAGAAGAGGTTGCACAAGAAGCAACTGAAGTAGTAGAAAACGAAACTCCCGTTGCACAAACGGAAGAACCTATAAAAGATGCGATAGTGGAAGAAGCTGTCGTAGAAGATAACGTGTCCCAACCTCCATCGGTTGAGGAGCAAGCACCAGAACTAAATGAAGATTTGGTGCGCTCTAAAGCCAAAGACTTAGGTTATTTAACACAAGAAGACTTCGAGGCTCAAAAGCAAGAATGGTTAGAATCACAATCAAATGTAACAGAAGAAAGTGATTTTATTAAGAGAGCAAGAGAGTTAGAAGCGCAAGGTTACGACTTAAATGACAACAGCTATTGGTCTTTAACAACTAAAGATTACAATAAGTATAACTTGAATGATGTAAACCAAGCATTAGACGTTGTGTTAGAGGGGTATAAATTAGACTTTCCTAATGTATCAGAGGAGAAGCTAAGAGCTAAGTTAGAGAATGATTATGACGCTTTGTATGACGAAGATTTTTCGGCAGAGGACAGAGAGCATAAACGAGCAAAAGCTGACTTAGACATAAAGGCTGAAACTTACTTAGGTAAGCTAAAAGAAAGACAAGAAAATGCAAAGCCACCTATGAATCCGCAGGATGAACAAAGGATAACGGCTCAAGAAGAAGAAAAAAGGCTACAAACTTTCCTTCCAAAAGCGGAAAGACAGTTTAAGGCAAAGGTTAATGATTACTTTAATAAGAATAGTGCTTACGATATTAAAGTAGGGGATGACGTAATACAATACGAGTTCTCAAAAGAAAATGTAAGCACATTGAATGAAGCTTTAGGAAATATCTTTAAGAATGACTTCAGATTATTAATTGACGAAAACGGCTCTATAGAAAATCGTGTTAAGGACGAAGGTTTAGCAGTCACAGTCGAGAATTTAATTTGGCAAAACCCAGAGTTAAGGTCTGGTATTCACAAGAAGATGTTGGAGCATAATTCAGCTAAGAATAAGAAAGAAGCGGTTAATGACTTAACTAATGCCTCTTTGCCCGAAACCACAGCCAAACCAAATGAGGTAGCTAAGGATAGGAACGCAGACGCATATAGAAAAGCCCATATACCGACAATTATGTAAAACAATTTTTTTAAACAATAAAAATGGGATTTAATACAACACCAGCAACTACAGCGAATTACACAAACAACACATACGTTGATTCGCTTGCATTGACATACGACCAGTCGATTCGTAAACCAAACATCGACCCAACTTTAGTTAATCCTTTCGGAAACCAGATGATTTCTGGATTTTGTGAGATGACTATGGCTATGAACGGAATCAAGAACAACGAGTATATTCACGTTGAGTCTGATTATATTAAGGAAGTAGTAAAACTAGCAGGAGCAGAATCAGCAGGTTCAGCAGGAGCTTCAGTTACTCATACAATTGCAACAGCTTATAAGTGGGATGCCGCTAATAACGGTGGAGCTTATGTACAAACTGGAAACACAACTACTTACCCTGTAAGAGTGAATGACGTATTAATGTTCCCTAACCGAGTAAAAGGTTTGGTTACGGGTGTGTCAGGAGCGGATTACGATGTAATTCCTTTGAATCCAACAGATGCTATTCCAGCAGTAGCAACTACTGATACTATTATAATCGCTTACAACTTAATGGGTGAGGCTTCTTCTCAAAGAACTTCTTCTAGTAAGACTGTATTTGAATATAAGAATACAATCCAAACTCTAAGAAACGACCACAAAGTAACAGACAGAGAAACTGCTACTGAAACTTGGTTCGAGAACTTAGGTAAAGATGGTAACTCTAGCGGATGGTACAACGAAGCTGTTTATGACGCTTACAAAGTACTTATGGTAGAATTAGAGCAGTCTATGTTGATTGGCGACCAAGTAACTAACACTACTTTGGCTGACACATCAGGATTTGGAACTGTATTAGGAAGTCAAGGTCTTATTCCTTGGATGGAAGCTTACGGAAACGTAGAGACTTACAACGTTGGTTCATTTGCTTTAGATGATTTCGATAGTTTAGCTGCTAAGTTGGTTAAATACGAAGGAAGTAGAAAAAACACAATGTGGGTTGGTCATACTCTTTCTGTTGAAATCGACAACCTTATGAGAGCTACAACTGGCTTAACAGCAGGTGGTATTTCTTACAACGGAACTCCTTCTGATTCAAGAAGTGTAGCGTTTGGATTCGGAGAAATCACTTATGGTGGATTTGCTTTCGATAAAAAACACTTATCTATCTTTGATAAGCCTTGGGGTCTAGGAGCTGAAGGACAAAAGTTCACTAATATGGGCTTAGTAATTCCTTCTGATAACGTAATCGTACCACAATTTGGTGGAGGAACATCTTCAGTACCTTCTTTAAGATTAAACTACTTAGAGACTAAAGGTTCTAATATGGGATTCCGTCAATGGGAAACAGGTGGATTGGCTCAAATACCAACATCAGATGTTGCTGAACTTAACGTTCATATGACTTGTGATAGAGGATTTGAAGGATTCGCTGCTAACCGATATGGTATCTTTAAGGCTAACTAGAATTAACCTTATATAAACTATTAAAAGCCCTGATGGAAACATTGGGGCTTTTTTTGTTTGTTAAAAATTGTTTAATTTTGTATTTACAAATTTTAATTTAATAAAGTATTATGGCACAATTAGAGAAGTACGTTACATTCGTACTAGACAAAAGACACGTTGCACTAGACCCACGAAGAAGTGGCGCAAACAGAGGTGTATCAATTCCAGCAAAAGACATTATAAACATAGAAAACCCTAAGACGGGAGTTATAAACAAGCGTATAGCAGTTTACAACCCTAGCAATGGGCAGCGTAGTATATACATGGATGAGTGGAATAACTACAAAGGCGAAGAAGATTTCAGATTAATCTCCGCACCTAAAATCACATTCAATGACAAGATAATGATTTTAGACCCAAAGAGAAATTCAATGCTTATTGAGTATTTAAGAGCAATGAACTCTAACGGTAGCAATCCAGAAAGAAACCCAAATGCAGAAGTAATCTTTACAGAAGAATCAGAAGCTAAAGATGCGGAAGAAAGATTTGATTCAGAAGAATTAACTCACAAAGCAATTCAGTTTATTATTGAAGCTAGAGAAGAAAACCTAATTCAATTAGCTGAATTACTAGGTAGAACTACTTTAGACAGAAATAATGTTCCATTGAACGAGAAAGAACTTAAAATGGATTTAATTTCTCACGCTAGAAGAAATCCAGAAGAAGTACTAGAGATTATCAATGACCCTAGACTAGAAACTAGAATACAGATAAACAGAGCATTTACGCTTAATATTATCAAGTTTGATAAGTTGACTAGGCAAATACTATGGGCTGACACTAAAGAGCCTGTAATCGCCTTAAAAGTAAGAAAAGGACTATTATCGAAAGATGTATTAGTTAATTATTGTTGTGAATCAGGTGGAACGGGTAAAGAAGTCTACAATGACATCCTTTACAAGTTAAACGGAGAAATAGGAGATGATTATATCGTAGAAGAAAATCCAGATGTAATTGATAGCTTTAGTCCAAATGAATTAGTACAAGCGGCTAAGGATGCGGGTATTCTTATTCAATCGGGTGCTTATTTATTCCTAGACGATAAAAAGGCAGAAAACCAATTAGCGAAAGGCAAAGGTGGCGTAGTTAAAATGATTGAGCAAGATGTAGAGTTCAATGGTTTTAATCTAAAAAGCTATTTAATAAGAATGTTGAAACTTACTATGCAGTCTAAAATAACTGATGAGTAGTCAGTAATTTAAACATATAATTTATATTAAAGGTGGGTTCATATCAGTTCCCACCTTTTTTGTATCTTTGTATTTAACAAATTATAACTAATGGCAACTCAATCAACAGACATAACATTCACAACAGGTGAGTCTATCGCAGCCAAAAACGTAACACTTACAGATACATCTACTTATGCTTCTGGTGATTTAAGTTGGGCTTCGGGAGATTCAAGAATACTTGTTAAGATAGTAGACCCACAAGGAACTACATTTTATAATAACACAGACACATCTAACCCTAATATGACATCGGGTGGCTCTAGCGATACGATAAACCTACCAAAAGATGCTGATTCATTAGTTGTTAGAGGTTCTTATCAAATAACGCTAACGTATTTCGATGTAGCAGCACCTTTGGTTAAATTTGAAAGAACATTTCAGTTTGATAACACTTATTCTTCACCAACGGCTGATTTAAACCTTAGTTATAGCGTAATAAACCCTATTTTCTTTAAAGCAGTAGACGAAACAAGTTACGCTTATAATTCAGTAGACCCTACAATAACGGGTACATTAACACTTACGCACCCACAAGGGCTAGGTTCTTATGTAACTAACATTGATAGTTCTACAAAGACATTAAACACAAAAGTATTTTACTATTCAACCGACCCTGATATTACTTCGGTAGTAGCTTTATCAGCAAATGCTACATATACATTTAACGGGTATTATACAGACGCAACTTCTACGGATGTTACTTGGACACTACTAGATGCTGTAACAGGCTCTAAGGGTATCTATGTAAGCGGTGGAAGTGATGGTTGCGACCTTTATTGTTGCATGAAAGCATTAGAGCAGCAACTAGATGCAGCTATAAATACGGGAAACAAAACAGATGAAGCTAGATTAACGAAGCTATTCAATAGAGCGTCTAATCTTTGGCAGTTAATTCAGAACGCATATAACTGCGGTAAATCATCGGATGCAGCGGCTTATACCTCTGAAATAAAAGACTTATTAAGTTGTACGGGAGATTGCGGTAGTTCAGGAACAGTATCTCAAGTAGTAGGTATAGGAACAACCCCTGCAATAGTAAGAATGGGTTCAGCTACAATGACGGCAGACGTTACTAGCTATACATTCACAGAACTTATAAACTACAACTATGCAGATGGAGATGTAATCATAACCGTAGATGGAGATGACGTAGAATCAATTAGCACATACAGCATAAGTTTAAATTCCTTAACGGGAGAAATTACTTTCGGAACAATTGTATATACGGGAGTAAAGGTAGCTTATCACATAATTAAACCATAAGAAATGAAAAAGATAGTAATATTATTTATACTTACTGCGTTTTGCTTATCAGGATATTCGCAAGCCACTATTAATTGGGTAACTAAGAATCAGCCCTTTAAAGTTAAGAAGATTGCGTATGGAGATACGATGTTTTTAAGCGGAGAATCAATGTACGGAGCTTATGGGAGTTTATTTATAATAGACTCTACTGCTGATGGCAGGTATTTTATAAATGACGGGTATGCGGCTAATGATTCATTAACTCAAATAAGAAGTGAAATTTCAGATACAGCAACACAGATTAGAAGTGAGATTTCAGACACAGCTACACAGATTAGAAGTGAATTATTAGGTAGTGCTTATTGGAATAATTCGGGCGGAGTGTTGCATCCCAAGACATCTGGAACTGACTCTGTTTTTATAGGGCTTCAATCAGCAGCTATTCCTAAATCAGAGAACGTAGCATTACAGCTATATGGTCAATACAATAATATAGCTACTTATATTAACCCTACTACGGGTGATTCAGTATTAAACGCTAAGAATGGTAATACATATTTTGTAGACGGAACGGGTAAGATAGTTCAAATTAATAAATGCGCAGTAGGGACTAGATTATTATTCTATGTTGGATTGGGTGCTACACTAAACTTAGACCCTGCTGAATTTGGCGCAAACGGACAAGTACTTAGAAGTCCATTAGGAGCTTCACTTACATTAAGCGAATTTGATGTTATAGAATTAATATGCACAGACGAGGGGCAATTCGCTATATCATCAGCTGCAGTAGATAATCAATAGAAATTGGGAGCAAATGTAAATACCGTAAAGACGCAAGTCTTTGAGATTATAAAGAAGAATCAGTCAGGAGGCTATATAAAGACAAGCGACTTTAATAACTACGCAAAGCTAGAACAACTTTCTTTTTATAATGAAGTGCTAGGTGTGTCTGAAAGTTCACAGCAAACAATGGATATAGCTGATGAATTAAAGGTATCAGTTAATCTTTTTCCGAACTCAAGCAACTTAGTAACTAAGCCTAGCGATTATATGCAATTGCAATCAATAACGGGTAGAGTTTATCTTAATCAAACACAGAGTAAGCTAGTTCAATTTCAAGTGATGGGTCAGTCAGAAGCAGACGCATCGGAAGTTAGCGGTTTCTCAAGAGCAAGTGCAAAATACCCCATAGCTGTTGTTAATGCAGATACGGTAGAAATTAAACCTTACTCTGTATTTAGTAGCGTTAAGTTCAACTATTACAGACTTCCATTAGACCCTATTTGGGGCTTTACAGTATCATCTAATAGAGAAGTGTACGATTCGTCTACATCGGTTGATTTTGATATACCAGAGCAGAATACAGAAAGAATAGTACAAGGTATAGTTAGACGTTTTGGTTTCTCAATAGGAAACGAAGCGTTAGTTAATTACAAATAATGACAAAAGTAGATTTAGCATATAGAGCATTAAAGAAGCTTTACCCAAAGCTAACGCAAGACGCTAAGACATCTCTTAGGGAAATGGTAGCTGCTGTTGGTAATGCTAGAGATAAAGTTGTTGCAGATTTCGCTTGGCAAGCGTGGAGTAATGACTTAATGGAAGATATGGTTTGGGAAGGCTGTATATCTACTTATGAGCAATTATCCCCTACAAAAGACACTAGAACTAACAGATGGTATTTACAGCTACCATTTAAGCCGTTAGTACTTCCTAAGAATATGGGTATTTATCAGATAACACCTTGTAATAACACATTTGAATACTACCAAGTACCATCTACGTTTAATTCTTTATTTAACGGTTCAGCCTCAAAAGAGTTGGAGGGTAATACGGGATATTGGTTAAGTGGAGACAGAATATACTTTACAGTAAAACAGACAGAAGAAACATTATTAGATGTACACTCAATATCTAGCAGCGAAGATATAGCGGATGATGATTATTTTCCATTTCCGCCTAACCTAGAGTTGGATATAATTAATATGGCTGTTCAAGAATATGTATTGACAAAAGACATTCCAGAAGATTTAAGCGATAACAACCTAGCAGATTCATAATGAATAGAGACTTACCCATATTATCCATAGTAAAAGACTACCTTAGAGAGCAAGGCAAAAAGACTACACACGATTTATCTTTTTACCTAGACTTTGCCATACAAGCATTAAGGGAGATGGAGTATGATTTTACGGGCATACCTGTAAGTAAGTTTGTTACGTTAAACTCTAACGACCAAATAGTAATTCCTGCGGGTTGCGTAAGAATTATAGACTTAGGAATTGTAAATAGCGCAAACCACTTCATTTCATTAGGGTTGGGTAATAAAATCGCCAACGCAAGAGGAACTGATAGTGAGGGTAATACAGAAAGACAAACCTCTACGGGAAGGTTAGCTGAATCAAACGGTTACGGAGATTCAAACAACAGCCTATCTGTAAGCAGACACGGAGAGAACTTAGGAGGCAATTTCGGTAGCAATGGACACGTTGTTTATGGTGAGTGGAGTATAGACTACGAAAGAGGATTTATCAACGTAAATGGAGGCTTAAACACTACTGACAAGTATATGATAATATACCTTCAAGATATATCTACAATAAACGGAGAGTTTCTAGTTCATCAGTTTATGAGAGAGCCAATTAAGGCGGGTATAGAATTGTTTAGTAAGAGAAGAAGAAAAAGCACACCAAGAGGTGTTATACAAGATTTAGAGCATAAGTTCACTTGGGCTTGCTATCATATGGCTGAAAGATTCAGTTCAATGACACAAAACCAAATGATGAATCAGACTAGAAAGAGCAGCGCATTTACTAAAAGCTAATGGTACAAGAAGATAGACGTTTTTTTTATCTTGGAATGAACCAAGATTCCGACCCTAGATACCTAAAAGAAGGTGAGTACATAGAGGCTAAGAACTTTTATGTATCAAGTACTGATGGGGGGAATGATAACGCCTTAGAAAATGTAAAGAGTACACTTGAAGTAAGTTATACATTACCGTCTGGTGGTAGATATAAATGCGTTAAGATACAAGATGACGAAGAAAACCAAAGAACTTATATATTCCTATGGAGTAGTGAGGGAGCTCATATAATTCTTTATTATAGCTATTTAGATGAAACCCTTAGATTATTAGTTAGAGATAACTTTTATTCAATAGTAGGTACTTTGGGCGGGACTACACCTACATACGCAACATCTTACACCGCTGGTGATGTAGTATTAAGAACGGGCGGTATATCTTCAGAGGCTAAATATTATATTTGTTTAGTTGGGTTTACATCCGCTAGTTATGTAGGACGAAAAGACCCCGAAAGGAACTCTCTTCTTTGGAAGGAAATAGGAAACTATTTAAACTTTCAAGAGAATAATTACATAGATTCATCTATAATAATAAGAGATGGTCAAACGTTATTGTTTTGGACTGACAATCATAACGAGCCTAAATATATTAACGTAGATAAATTAATTGGGTCTGAATACCCTACTGCATTACAAGCAGAGCATTTTGATTTATGCCCGTTACAACCGTTACATCAGATACTTTTAAATGGCGCTGATTTTGGAACGGGTAACAATTCACTTTTCGGTAAATATTTTCAGTTTAGATACAGATGGGTGTTTGATGATGATATGTATGGTGCTTGGTCGCCTATATCGGAAATGAATACCTACAATACTACCACTCTTGCCAAACCGTCTCAATCCTATTATAGATTAAGGCTTAGGGTATATAGAAATTCATCTATACCGAATAGGTTAAAGAGAATAGAGGTGGCATATAGAGAATGTAGAAATGGTAACTCTGGAGATTGGTATAAGTTTGCCGATATAGACGGCTCTGATATAAGCGCATCTAACGAATACACATTCACTAAGTTCGATACAACAACAAGTGCTACTGTAGGTAATTGGGGATTAACAGGTGGTGGCGTTCAGTATGAATCATTCTACGAAGTAATATTCGACAATAATTCAGCTAAAGTTCCGTTAGACCAAGACGAGGCTAATCAACTGTATTCATTTTGCCCTAAAAAAGCAGGAACATTAGCAATAACAGAAGATAATAGACTAGTATTTGGAGATATAGAAGAAAATTTAGATATTAGTGGTGTGGTATTAAATATGACCGCTTCTTATGATTATAATGCAGTAGGACTTAGTGTTCCACAAGATAGATATAAAAAAGGTCTTAAGGCAGGGGCTACTTACAAATGGGGGATAAGATACTCTGACGATAAAGGAAGGCTGTCTTCCGTTCTTACTGACGTTGATTTAGAGAAACCTGTAAATTGGTTTGATGTAATTGGAACAACTGATAACGTAACAAGCTTAAATATGAATATCGGTCACTATCCCCCATCTTGGGCTAAGACTTGGCAATTATGTTATTTACCAGTGGGAATAGATTATGAGGCAGGAACGCCATTGGCTTATCAATTTGTGGCGGGAACTGATACACCAGCAAATGCAAATGGACAGGCATTAATAAGCCTGCAATCATTAAGAACATTCAATACCGATAATAGTGATAGTCAATTTCCGCTAGACTTCTCTGATGATTACTATGTAAGGGGAGTGTATGATAATAGTGCTAACGCTGGTGCTGGCGCAACTTGGGCTCAATACGATGAATCTAAGGTTATAGAAACTATTGATTCTGGAGAGATAGAAGAAGTAGCCATAACAGCAGTAGGCTCTGGATACACTGGAAACCCAACATTAAAAGTTATTGGAGGAGGGGGAGGTGGTGCTGAAATAACGTCATCAATTGGTAGTGGCGCATTAACCACACCTAATATAGCAAAGAAAGGTAGCGGATATACTTCAGCACCTACAATTATTGTAGAGCGCAAAAGCGGAGATGTAACGGGAGAGGGCGGTAGAGCCGTAGTGTCTAAAATGAACTACAAGAAGTACATAAAGATAGATTACAGTAGTTGGACTACGCCTCCTGCGGCAAATGATATATTAGAAGTGTATAAAAAAAGCACAGATGAAGGTAGTGCATTATGGAGGGAATTTGGCTATCCGTGTAAAATAGGATTAGGCGGTTTTGGGCAGCTAATACATGATGGGCTTGATTCATTGGTAAGCAACCTAGACCCTGTAGCTCCTAGTTTAAATCAATCTGTCTATAGCCCTCTGGTTTATCAGGCAAATGATGTTGGCGATATGTATGTTGGTAGAGTCTATTTTGTCACTGACAATGTTAATTATCCACCAAGTAAAACAATACCATCTACAGGTAGAACTCCTGTGGGCGCACCACTTATAGAAATTCCATTTGCAGACGCTAGAACGCCATCTAGGTCAGTTAGCTTAAAGCGACCATTAGTAGCACTAGAAGACAATAGGCTACCTGCGCTTAACACAACATTAAGGTGGAGTGACCCGTTAATACAGAATACTAACATAAACGGACTAGGATTCTTCTATGATATAAACTTTAGAGAATTAAAGAACGAATACGGAACAATAAGAAAAATATTTGCTGAAAACGAATACCTAAAAGTATTATTCGACAGAAAGATGGGGCTTTTACCAATGGGTAGAACGGAAATAAACTCATTAGACGGTAATAATTTCGTAGGCAAAACTACTGATGTATTCGGAACTCCTAGATATTCTGTATCAGATTATGGTATATCAGACAATCCAGAGAGCCTTTCCTATTTTGGCGGAGCATCAATGTTTGTAGATAGAAACAAAAACACAGTACTAATATCAAGTGGATTAGAAGTGAAACCTATTAGTGATGCTGGAATGAGATTCTTTTTTGATGAAGTTCTTATACGCTCTCGAAGGTTAATCAATAAACCCGTAATACAAAGCGTTTACGATAAAGAGTTTGATACGTTTATATTATCAATAAACAATAAGTCAACATCAACGGGAACAGTTGAAACCACGCCACCTACAACAGTAGTAATAACGCTTACAGAAGCACAAGTAACGGAACTTGACCTAAGTGAAGATATAGTATTAAAAACATTTACAGCCGCTCCATTCGTAACGGAAACAGTTAGTAGTGGAGATTGGTCTAAGCTTGGCGGTGGAACTACAATACAAGCAACCGTAACAAGTTCGGGGACATACAATCCCGCTGTTGACGTAGAGGTAATACAAGGACAGCAATACGTTCTTAATTACTCCCCCAAGAATAATAAATGGATGTCTTTCTTTGATTACAAAGGTGATGCATTCGGTAGTGCGGGAAGTAGATTATGCTCTAGTAAAGATGGCAAATTCTATTTACATAACAGCCCTAATGTTTCCTCTTATGGAAACTTTTACGGTGCTCAACACGAATCATATATCACCATTCCTTTTGCCGTAGAGCCTACTAACACAAAGAACGCTAGGGCATTAGAGATAGAATCAACAGACACTAACTTCTACTTGGACAGCGGAACAAACGAAAGAGGACAAAGCACTAGCTTAATCAACGGAGATTTCGAGGAAAAAGAAGGAAGGCAATGGGCTAACATACTAATGGATGAGAATACGCCTCTTGTTGGCGGCATAACAAATCCTATTACACAAGGGGACTTAATGATAGGCACATACTTTATTGCTAAAATCAATAATACAGCTACATCGTTAGTAAAAGTATTTAGCTCTACATTAAGATATATTAAAAGCTTTATTTAACGTATCTTTGTATTTAATGGACTTTGCGGTTACAAAAAATACATCGGATATAACTACTTATAACGATAGCCTTGAGCAGTTGCAAGAGGCTATTATAAGTAACAATAACTTGGATGGCGTTTATGGTGATGGAAAAAACCTAGTTAATAACGAGGATTTTCCTATTACCAATAACTTTACCGATGGTCTTTATATGCGACAAATGAAAATGAAGGCGGAATCATATGTTGTTAGTGCCGTTCATAATACTAACCATTTTTGGTTTTTATTATCAGGAAGGGTATTAGTGGAAGATAATAACGGTGTTATAGAGCATATAGCCCCTTGTTGGTCGCACTCAAATAAAGGAACTAAAAGATTAATAAAGTGCATTGAGGATTGTGTTTGGATAAATGTTATAGCTAACCCAACAGACACAAGAGATATGAAAGAAGTGGAGGATAACTTTTTTTCTATAACAATGGACGAACATAACAAAAAACAATCATAATGGCAGGAATAGTAACAGCAGCATCAGTTTTAGGTACAGCAGCATTACTTGGTGGTGCAGGAATCGGTGGCGCTAAAATGATAGGCGGAAGAAAGAAAAAGAAAGAAGGAGAACTTGCGGCTAATACAGCAGAGGTTCAAGAAATGGCATTAAACCTTCAGAACGAAAGGGAGCAGAAAATACAGCAAGGCACAATGGAAGCGCTTGCTAATCAAAGAATGTCTGAAATATCCTCTTTACAAGCTAGGTATGATGAAGCAGCTAAAGAGGGTATTCCAGAAGAACTAAAGGAACAATATTTAGAGAACATACAAGGCTCACAAGCACAAACATTAAACGCTAACGCAAGCCGTAGAGGTGGATTAGTTGGTGTAGCACAAGCAGACCAAAATGCTGTAAATGCGTATAAGGAATTACTTTCTATGGATGCTAGTCAGAAGTTAGCTAACGAAAGAACAGCGATGGGCTTTCAGGGTAATGCGATAGGTCAAATGGATACTTATGCGAATAGAGGATTAAACTTTCAGATAGGAAACCAACGACAAAATTATGCAAGGGATTTAAGCAGCAATTACGCTGACCAAGATTATGCAATGGCACTACAAGGTGCGGGAGAGCAGATGATGTACTCAGGGGCAGGGCAGATAGTAAGTACGCTAGGTCAAGCATCTTCATTTGCAGCAGGCGGTGGATTTGATGGTCTAGGCGGTGGAATAGGCGAAGGTTTTACGGGTACAATGAATGTCCCTAATCAAGCACCACCCGTACAGCAAAGTAGTTATTTTCAAGTTCCGCAAACACAAGGATTTGGTGGGCTGCAACAAGGATTTCAAACACCATTCAGCATTCCTAATCCTGCGCTATTGCCAAATGTAAATACGGGATTAGCTTATGGAATTAGTAATCAAGGATTTGGTGGTCTAAAGAAAGGCTTTGGAGGATAATAAGATATGGCATTAGAAAGAAAACCACAGAATTTAAGGGGTTACGGATTAGCGCAAGACCCTAAGGTAGAGTTAGATACATCGTTTGTAGATGACCAAAACAGGCGTATGTACCAAAAAAAAGGTATAGAAGCGCAACAAGAGGCTCAACAAAAGAACTTTGCTCAGAGGGATAGAGAAACTAGAGTAGATTTATTGAAGGGTATTCCTACTATAGAATCAAATTGGTCGCCAGAAATAAAGAGTAAGATAAACGCTGAAATAGATGCTTTTATAAAAGGAGCGGGAGATTTATCTACTGAGGAAATTGTAGTGGGGCTAAACGGATTAAAATCAAAGGCTGGGGCATATAAGAGCATAGGAACTGCATTAAAAGATAGGGCAACTAAAGTAGCAACTGGAGAGATATATTCTGGCTTGGATGGTGATAAATTATTAGGGTTAAAGCTTGAAAAAGATTTTGCTAATCTGACTTTTGAAGAAGCAATGACTAAAGCTATGAATATAACTCAAAGTCAATTTGCGCCAATGCCTGATATGACCCAATGGGAAACCTTAAAGAATAATGTTTACGATTTTGCTAAATTATCATCTACGGGAGAAATGGAGTATGCTGGTAATCTAGGGGACAAGTCCTATGGTAGATTTGCATTTAAAGTAGACCCTAATGCAAAGAAAGCAGCCGTAAGTAACTTTATGACGGGTAATAGAGGTTTTTATAATTTATACGCTGAAAAAAATGATTTAGATTCTGATGAAATAGAATCAACATTATCATCTCAAATAGAGGATATGGTTTTTGGTAAGTGGGCTGAGAACAGACCTAGAGCTGATAAAGAACCAAGAGGATTTAGGGCTACTGGAAGCGGATGGGCTGATGGCGTGTATAATTATACTAAAGGAAGTGGCTCTTCGGAGACTAATAACCCAGACGCTATTGGCGAATTATCTAAGCAGAACGCAGAAGGAGAGACTATAATAGAAACTATAGGGTACGAAAACGTAGTTATCTCTAGGGACAATAAAGATATCGCTGTAAAAGAGATACCATTTTACGATAAAGATGGAGAGTTGATTAATGGCAGTATAAGAGAAATTCGCCAATATCCTAATGGGTACAAAGAAATAGTAGTATCAAGAGACGGGATGACTGAATTACTCCCGTATGAGAAAAATAAAGCAATTCTTTTAGGTGAGTACAACTTAAGCGAAAGTAGGGTGGGAGAGATGCTTAAAAAGGAAAATGGCACAAAGGAATCAGAAGTAGGTAGGAGTAATAATCAAAAGTCGGCAATTAAGGCGTTTGGTCAAGAAAAGTTCGATGGGCTATCGGATGATTTGAAGAAGAAATTTTTAGAAAAATATAAATAATGGGTAAGAAGCAATCATACGATTTCTCTGAATTTGAAGCTGAGTCAAGCAAATACGATTTCTCTGAATTTGACGATGCATTAAAAAAAAAAGAATCAACGGTAGGTGGTACAACAGAATCCGTAGAGCCATTAGAGCAGTCGGAAGGTACTACTACAACATCTTCATCGGAAACGCAATCACCTACGCAAGAACAGAGTGGAGAAGGGATTGATTTTGACTACTTTATTTCTCAAGCGCCTAAATCTACGGAAGTAGATTCTGGTCAGGAGCAACCCAAAGAAACGTACGACCCCGAATATATAGCCGAAGAAGAGGCTAAATTATCAGAAGAATTTAACCGTGTAAAGCAATTGGAAAAAGAAGTTGCTAAAAATACGGGGGGATATGAAACTGACATATCTGCTTTAAGGGACTCTGTTGATATGGAAATAAAATCCGTATCTGACAGTATAAGTTCAGAATTTGATATTATCAACAAGCAAGTTTCGGATTCTGTTTTAGCTGAATTAGATGTAAGAAAAGCCCAATTACAAGAGCAGATAAATTCTGGGAATATATCGGTAGAAGATGCTAATAAAATACTATCCGAAGAATCTGATAAATATAAAGTAGAGGCTAAAAAAAGTATAGACAGCAAGAAGCCAGAACTAGCCGCTGCATTAAACAAGCGGGTAAGTGAAATTAATAATGCGTATCAATCATCATTAAATGAACTTCAAGATAAGCAGAATATATATAATAAGCAAAAGCAAGAAAAAGAAATAGAAGAAATGTCTCCTTGGGAGAATATAGGTAGGGCTTTTCAAAACGAATGGACTAAGACTAAGATGATTCCAGCCCAATCCATTCAAGTGGCATCTCAGTTAACACCAGAGGGCAATGAAAAAGAAACTAGAGTTATTATAGATGCTAATGGAATTAGATTAGTGGAGCAAACTCCAGCAGAAGGTCAAATATATAACAGAAATCAATTAGAGGAATTAAGAAAAGAAATAGAGCCAACAAAGCAAATAATTAAATCTATAAAGGATGGTGATTATTCTGGGGCTGCATCAGCAGTAGTTGGTAGTACTGTTAATTTCGCTGGCTCAATGGTCAGGGCATTAGCTAGTAGAGGGGCATCTATGGGCGCAGAAATGGGAGAGCCTATGTGGGAGAGCGCTGTAAAGGCTGAGGCTGAGAAAACGGGTAAGACACCAGAGGAGGTGATAACAGAAGATTTAGAAGATGAACTTACAGCAATGAGTTTAGGTGCTGTTTCTGTTCTATCTGAGCGATTCGGAGTTAAGGCATTTAAGAACGTAATGCAAAAAAACGTATTCAAAAAAGCTGTTAAGGATGAGATAAATAAAAAAGCGCCTAGCCTATTGTCTGCATCTTTAAAAGAAACGGGTACTGAGTTATTTCAAGGTGGGATAGAAAAGGGTAATGAAGAAATTCTAAAAGGCGATGATGGGCTATATTCTCTTGAGGGTGGTAGTATTTTATATAATGAAATGAAAAACTTCATTGCCTCTGAAGAAGGTGCGGAAACGGCTATATCTACATTCTTAGGCTCAATGATGTTATCTGGCGGAAGCAAGGGTGCTATGGCTGTTTATAACAACATAAATAAGAATCCTAAAGATATTACAGCGCCATCTATTGATGAGATACTAAAAGACAGAGATAATGCAGCTGCATCATTTAATGAACTTTATGAGTCTGGTAAGCTATCAGAAGATGATTATAACTCATCATTAAATTTAATAACAACTGTATTTGAATATGATAGTAAGCTATCGAAGGACAATACAAATAGAGCGGAGTCCATTAAATTAATGATGGAAAGAGACTCTAAAGCAGAGGAACTATCTCAATTAGATGAAACGCAACAAGCGGGCGTAAAAAAAGAAATAGAGGATATTAACTTAGAGCTTGAAAAATTATCAGCTCAAAAAGAGGAAACAGATGGAAAAGAAGAAGCAACTGAGCAACCCACAGCAGATGTGCAAGAGGGTAAACGAGATAGTGAAGAAGTACAGCAAGAAGAAGATATAGAGGAGCTGCGTAGAGCAGAGTTAGAGCCAATAGAATTAGCCATTGCTAAATCAAATGAGACTGGCGAAGTTCCTACTGTTAATGGTAATCTTGTAGGGAAAGATGATATTAATAGAATTAATGAAAAATACGATGCTAAAATAGCTGAGTTAAAATCTAAACAAGGCGGTAAAGAAGTACAGCAAGAAGACAGCGAAGTAAAAACATTCGCTAAAAGGATAGCTAACGGAGAAGATGTAACCGCTAAAGAGGATGCTCAATTTTACGAGAACAATAAAGCTGAAGTAGAGGCTGAGTTAAAAACTATTCAAGACTTAGAAGTAAAGGCTAAGCAAGAAGAAGTAACACAAGAGCAATTTAATGATGCGTTAGCCATTATAGAGCCGTTAGCTTCACAGAGAGAAGAAGAACTAACACTTGAGCAAGCGTCTCAGGTGCAAGAGGCATTAGGAGAAAACAGCCCTCTTTCTATGCAAGATTTTTCAGGAAAGTCAGCAGTAGACGTGTATAATAAATTATCAGAATTAAAAGATGACAAAGCAACAACACCTTCTAAATCTGCTACACAAGAAAATCAAGGCGTTCAGGCAGAACAAAAAGTGGATGAACAAGAAGCAGGAGCAAAACAAGAAAGTAAACCTAAAGAAGAGGCTAAGGAAGCGGAGTCAAGAAAAGCTAGAAAAAAAGAACTTAGAAATAAATTCTTTAATACGCTTAATGACGCTAGTAGGATACCAACATTATTAGCAGACCCAGAGTTCTATGAGTACGCAGGAATGGTGCTAGAGGATGCGGTTGGAGACTTTAAGAAGTTCTCTAAAGAAATGATAAAAGTATTAGGAAAGGACATAGAGCCTGAACTTAAAAATATATACGACAAGGTTTCGCTAGAATCGAATAAAAATATAGATGAAGAAGGCACTCAATCTAAAGAACAGAATAAGGATTCCCAAAAATCTGATGGTAAAAAAGGAAAACTACGAGGTTTCGCTGAAAGCGTTTTAGGGGATAAGAGAGTTAAATCACTAAGTAAGCTAAGGGAAAACATAAAGCAAAATCCAGAAAACTATTACGACCCTCAAACTTGGGCTGAGATACAAGAAAATTTAGATAATCTATCTGAAGATGAGTTGATAGAATCAATGAATCAAACGGGTATTAATATAGTTTCAGATGGTAATAATAATAACGCTGTATTAGCTGCTGTTGAAGTTATAAACAGAAGGTTAGCGGAAGGTAAGCCAATAGATGATATAGTAGAGAGATTTGCTAAAGAGGGTACTAGAATGGGTCAGTTAATCGCTCAATTTGCAACACTTAAAAACAGTACACCAGCAGGAATAATGATGACCTTAGAAAAGTTTGCCGAAAAAGAAGGTAAGGCTTTCACTAAAAAACAGAAAGCAGACTTAACTAAGTTAGCCGAATCAATGCTTAAATCGAATAATAAGCTAGATGCCTTTATAAAAGATAAAGGGGGTAATGCAACAAAAGAAGATATAAAAACTTTAAATGAGTTAAAGAAACAAGCAGAAAAAGACACCAAGAAATTTTACGATAAGTCATCAGGATTCATACCTATGAGTTGGAGTGATATGACTAAAATGACACTACAAGGTAATTTACTTACGCCTATGTCGCAAGCAACAAACATAGTAGCAAATATAGCGCAGCAAGGACTAATGATTCCAGTTGATATAGTATCTAATATGTCTGATTTAGTTCAATCCATATTCACTGGTAAAAGAACGGGTTCGCTAGACCCTATGAAATATGTGGCTGGATGGATTGGAGCTGCAAAAGGACTTAAAGAGGCTTGGGGAATCTTGTTAAAAGGTGATAGTTCTTACGCTAAGGGAGAGGTAAAGAAGTCGTTCAGACCATTAACAGCATTTACTCAAGCAATATCAGACACTAAATTAGGAGATGCTTTTGGTATAGAATCTGGGCTACTTCCAAAGACATTAAGTAAGAAAGGTATTGAATTAATGAAGGAGTCTAAGAGAGCGCTAATGGATGGCGACTTAGAGAAGTCTTCTGAATTAAGAGATAGGGCTTTATCTGAGTCTGGAATAGATAGGAATGATAGATTGAAAAAAATATATGAATCATTCTTTGGCGCTGCCCCAGAAGTAATGTTTAGGTTATTAGCATTAGGCGATAAGCCGTTCTATTATTTCACTCAATACAAGCAACTTTACACGCAGGGTAAAAGGAAAGGATTGAGCGGTCAGCAGTTAAGAAACTTTGTAATGCTTCCAGACGCTAAAACATTAGAGGATGTTAATGAAAGTGCTGCTGAGGCTGTATTTATGGAGGAGGGTCTATTATCAAAAACAGCAATAGATATTACTAACTTTATAGAGAAGAAAGCTAAATCAGTACCAAGAATAGGTGGCGCTTTATCGTTCTTATTCAGAACAACGATACCATACGTTAAAACTCCTTCAAATATAATAAGTCAAACGATAGACTTTGTACTGCCGCCAGTAGCTCTGGGTAAAGCTGTACACGCATACTCTAAGGGTGATGTAAAGCAGGGTAATAAAAATATTGGAATTTTTACAACTGGAATAATAATGAGTCAAGTAGCTGGAATGTTAATAGCAGAGGGCTTGATAAGTTCTCCTTTTGATTTTGGGGATGACCCAGAAGATGAGCAGAATATAAAAAGGGCAGTTGGCTTTCCGCCAGACCATTTAAATTTATCTGGTCTAAAAAGATTACTAAACGGTAAAGGAACGGAACTTCAAGAGGGCGATGAAGTTATAAACTTAAAAAAGCTAGGAATATTAGGCGCTATTATCCTTATAAGGTCTTCTCAAAGCGAAGATACCTATAAAGCTGAAAAGTCAAAATATGTAAACATAAAAGATGATTTAGGCTTTTGGGATAAGGTAAGTAAGGAAGGTGGAAAATATATAAATCTAGGCGCAGTACCAGCAACCACAAAATATGCAACAGAGCAGTCTTTTTTAGCGGGTACAGCATCACTACTAGACGCTATAACTGGAGGTGATTATGAAACCAAGCGATGGGTAAAACAAACGCTTGGAGCTGTATCAGTAATTGGTGCGCCAAACACATTTTCCGCCATAGACAGAGCAACGGAAACGTATTTACACGATATGCGCTCTGATAATACTCATTCTATGCTAGAATCACTTATTGTTAGTAAAATATACCCTCCTAAAAAGATAGTTGGAATTGATATATATAAAGACTTTCCTGTGAGAGTAGATATGTGGGGCGAGAAAATAAAGAGAACTCCTGATGGTAAGAACCCATTATTTCATCAATTGTTTGACGTATCTAAATCTCAAACCGTACCGCACGATGAAAAGTCTTTAGAGATATATAATGTATATAGACAAACCCTTAACACTAAAGTAGTGCCTAATTTACCCAGCAGAATAATATCCTATAATGGGAAGAAATACAAGGTATTAAAAGATAAAGAGCATAACACTTTATATAATGAATACGCAGCAGTGTTAGGCAAGTCTAGGGCTAAAATGATGGATAAATTAATGAGTAAATCTAGTTACAAGGAATCTAACATAGAGAGAAAGTCTGAATTAATAGAGAAATATTTATCAATTGCCGATAAGAATAGAGATGTAATAAAAGCCAAGAGAGCTTTAGTTGATGGGCTAGATAAATTAGCGGAGTGATAATTTTAAATTTAGTATCTTTGTATTTAACAAAAAATAACCAATATGGCAACATTTAACGTAACAACCGACACATTTATTCCAGCCGATGCTGCTGCAACTGGAACTGTTGATACATTCGGGGCTTCATTTATAACAAGCACAGCCGACCAAGTAAAGGTAGGTGATTATATAACAGACTCAACTCAAAAGGAATCAAGACGAGTGGAATGGGTTGAAAGAGATGGTGTTAGCGGATTACTTAATTCTGCATTTACATCTGACCTATCTACAACAGCATTAAAAGTAATCGACAAAGAAGATTGTAAGATTATATCAATAGGAATTGCGGCTGACCAAGGGGTAGATACAGAAGTAGATGGAGTTACAATTACCTCCACCACATCAGATAACAGTAGATTTCTAGCAGACAGACAAGGTAGCTTAGGATATAACTTCGTAAAGCCTATATATGTAGAAGGCTCTACAACGGGTGCTTGTACAGTAACAGTTACTAACTACGGAAACCAAAAATAAGTAGTGAGTATTGCACTTGACATAGTAGCCAAGATATTAGTTAAGTATTGGCATTTTATAGTAATCGGGCTATTATTTGCGCTATTATTACTTACTTGCAATAAGAATACGGACTTACGAAATAAGAATCAGAAGTCGCAAGGAGAGTTGCAGTCAATGGCTTTAGATATTTCCCGTTCAACCCAAGAAGCTACAATAAGCAAGAAGGGCTTTAGAGAAATATTAAAAGAAAAGAAAGAACTCCAATGGGTATTAGACTCTTTAAAAAAGAATCCTAAGACAATAACGGAAATTCAATACATAAGAACAGAGAAATATAGTAGGGATACCGTAAAGATAATTACAAGCGATTTTGAGGGCTTAATGATAAACAGAGCATCTTATAACACTTGCGGCTTAGAAGTGGATTTTATGTGGTTTAATATGGACACCATAGGAGATTTCAGCGTAAAAGACAAGACAGAGCTTGCGATAGTGACTACAGATGAAAGAAAGAGATTATTCAATTGGAATTGGACTCCACGTTGGGGAGAAAGACAATACGAAATTACAGTGTTAACTAGCTGTGGTGATTCAATAATAACTAACTATAAACTAACCAAAGAGAAATGAACGGACAAGTAGGATTTTTTGAAGAGAGCGATGGAGTTAAATCCATTACAAGATTAAAGACATTTATATCTGCAATGGCTGGTATATTAATATCTATTTGCTCTGTATTTGTAAGCAATATAACAATAGGCGATGCCTTACCAATGGTAGTTACTCTACTTGCTTATTCAGCGGGAACTAAAGTATTTCAAAAATTCGCAGAAAAGAAGTAATGAGTAATGGATGAACTATTAAATCACATAGACTTTCTTATAGCGCTTGTGGCGATAGTTGCGGGGTATGCAGATGTAAGGACAACCGTAAAGAGTTCTGTTGGTAGATTGGACAAGTTTGAAGAAACAGTGCTAAGAATATTAGAACGCTTAGAAGCTAACGATAAGGAAGATGCTGTGAGAGAACAAAAGATAATAGAACTTACAGCACATAAAGAGGCGAGTAATCAAAGTAAAGATGCGGCTATGGAGAAGCTTAATAAGATAGACGCAATGGTTGAAATGTTAATCAAAAGAGATGATGAACGCCATAAAGAATATTCAAGGAGATTTGAAATAATAGAATCAAAAATATAAAAACAAACAAGTAAATAACAAACAAGTAAATAACAAATTATGCCATTTTCACAATATTTAGCAGACGAATTAATTGATTGGGTAAAGGGAACTGATATGCCCACAGCGCCAACAACAGTGTACATCGCCTTATTCAATGGCGACCCATCGGGAGCGGGTACAGAAATAACAAACACAATAAAAGGTTCAACAACTAGAGATGCAATTGCTTTGGGTGGTGTTACTACTAGCGGTACCTTCCGCCAAGCAGACAACATAGCAGATATAACTATAACATTAAGTGCATCAGCAGGAGCAACAGCAGATTACGCTGCTATATATGACGCTGCAACGGGTGGAAACCTTTTATCATACGATACATTAACATCATCTAAAACAATCACAACGGGAGATGAGGTTAAGTTTGAAGCAAACGCAGCAGTTTATAAGGTAAAAATAGCGTAGTTTGGGTAAACTAGGACGCAGAGGTATATTTAGTACGGGGGCTTCTCTAGGTGGAGGGGGTGGAATATCTACGCCCTCTAAGATAGTTCATAAGATAGTTCATAAGCTAGACATAAGCTTTGAGAATGAAATGGAGTTGCAGTCAGAGATTCTTAAATTCAAGTCTTTAGCTTTAGATATTCAGCTTGATAATGAACAAGAACTTTCCGCTGACTTAAAGATAGCTCGTAATCTTGGCATAAGCCTTGAGAATGAACAAGAACTCTCCGCTGACTTAAAGATAGCTCGCAGGTTGGGTATAAGCTTCGATAACAAAATGAAACTAGAGTCAGAGATTCTTAAATTCAAGTCTTTAGGTATTCAGTTTGAGAATGAGCAAGAGTTGGTTGCAAAGTTGGCTTTCGTCTTTGGTAATGCCTTAGAGTTTGACGGGGTTAATGATTATGTTAATTTAGGGTCAGGGGGCGCTATACTTAGTAATGCTTTTGAATGGACTATTTCGTTATGGATAAAACCGACTAAAACAGGTGTAAGTTTAGGAGGCGGTAATACTTCAGCAAACGATTTATTATACCTTATAAATTCTACATTATTTAGAGTTCAATTTGCTGGTGGAAGTGCTGCATTATCGAGGCTTAATTTTACAATACCATCGGTTACTTTAAATCAATGGCATCACGTTTGTATTACAAAAGATAGTAGTAACGATGTCAGGGTGTATTGGAATGGAACAGAAAGCGTAACGGGAGCCCTCCCAACTAATGACACCCTAAACATGTATCAACTAGGCTCTTATAGGCGAACGGGGTTATGGTTTGACGGAGTTATGGATGAGTTTGGTTTAGACGTAACTACCGCAGCATCTTTACCACAAGTTAGCGATTTATATAATAACGGTAATGGTGCTTCGTTTTTAAAAGTAATGCCTTCTGCAAGAGTCAACTACCACTTAAACGAAGTTAGCGGCTCTAGTGTAGCAGTTGACGCAACTACTAACGGTAATGACGGAACACTAAACAATTTCAATACATCTACTTGTTGGGTAGCACACTAAATAAAAAACTATGCAATACTACGGATATACAACAGACAACGCTGTATCAATTGGGGACAACGTAGAAATAACAGTTTCAAGTAATTCAAGCTGCGAGAATTTAAGTATTTTATTAACAGGAATTAGAAACTTAGCTTAATGAGGTATATAAGAATAGAATCAGGAACACCCGCTTTTGACCCAGACGCTCAAGCATACATAACGGCAGCTAGTATCGTTGACGCTAATGAAATAGCAGCAGTAGAGCAACTATTCTCCGACTTAAAAGGAACAGGAAGCACTACTAATAACTCTAATATCTACTCTAAGTTTTATGCGCTTTATCCAATAAGCCCTACAAGTTTAGCGGCATCAGCAGTTAATGCTGTCAATCCTAGTACTTATGATATTACTTGGTTTAACAGTCCTACTCACGCAGCTAATGGAGTAACGGGTAATGGTACTAATATGTATGGAAGCACTAATTTTATACCTGATGCATCTGGAGCAAGCGAAAATAATTTTGGAATAACTTTAGATATTGCCACAAGTTCGGGCGGCGGGGTTGATTTCGGTTCAAATTCTTATATCCATTTAGCGATGGTAAATCCTAGTTATACCTATATATTAGGGTCTTTAGGCGCTTCTGTTAGCGGAACGGCTTATGCGTTGGGTGTACGAACAATGGTAAGGCGTGCAGCAAATGACATGGAGGCTTATTTAAACGGGTCAACAGAAGGCAGTAAAAATAATTTGGGTTCTTGGTCATTTAATTCTGACCCGCTGTATATTTTTTGCAGAAACAACGGTACAAACCCAGCTTTCTTTTCAAATAGAAGGTATAGGTTTTGTGCAGTTCATCAAGGTTTAACATCAAATGAGGCAAAAGATTTAAGTGATTCAATTAATACTTATAATGCTAATGTAATAGGGGGCGGTAGATAATGTATATAGTATATAAAGAAAAACCAGACGATTTTAAATTAAAAGACGGTAGCTTTTTAATGGCACTACCTTGCGTAGAGGGGGTTTTTATATTGAAATCACAATCATCGGATGCTAAATTAGCTGGATGGGAAGATGGCGTTGAGTTAGATTCTATAACTAAAACAGAAAAAACAACGGGTATTTAAAATAAATCAAGACTATGAACTATTACGGATACATAAAAACAAACGGAACAACGCCAGCCGATAACGTCTGGACAAGCGGCAGAACTATTATTTTAAACGACAATAGCACTTTAGAAGGCTATGAGGGAAAGCAATCAACATCAGATGCTAACGTTGAAATAATTGGAGACAATAAAACAT
>Ga0209196_1000614_pt1 | contig 28282 bp, 26 predicted proteins | sample COGITO_mtgs_1105_5_FD_184801 | JGI IMG/M metagenome (GOLD analysis project Ga0209196, IMG submission 184801) | Pelagic marine microbial communities from North Sea - COGITO_mtgs_110509 (SPAdes) (version 2) | ecosystem: Environmental > Aquatic > Marine > Epipelagic ... | reverse complement strand
TGCAAAAAAGATTAAAAAATGGTCATCAAATCCTTTGCAAACCCAGGAAAGAGTATTTAAACAATTGATTTCTGATGCAGCTGGGACAGCTTTTAGAAAAGACCATGATTTTATAAGTGTAAATAGTCACGAAGATTTTATAAAACGCGTTCCCATACGCGACTATGAGGCTTTAAAGTTATATATAGACCGAGTTGTTGCGGGTGAAGAAGATATACTTTGGAAAGGAACCCTATTAAAACACATCAATATCCAACGCCTGCTAAGCACTCAAAATATAGTGTTACAAGCATTGAAAAAACAGAACGCATTTTTTGGGGTGAAGTTAGCTGTTGGGAGATAAGCTTAAATAAAGCGATTAGAATATTAAACATGAATAAGAATTTAGACCTAGCAATAAAAGCTTCATTAGAAGCTGGTAGAGAAATAATGAAAGTTTATGACTCAGTTATTAATGTAGAATATAAAGAAGATAAATCACCTTTAACTGAAGCAGACACAAAAGCAAATGAGGTGATTAATTTTTATTTAAAACAAACAGAAATTCCAATAATAAGTGAGGAGAATAAGCAAATCGATTTTGAAATAAGAAAGAATTGGCTCCAATGCTGGATTGTTGACCCTGTGGACGGAACAAAGGAATTTATAAAACGGAATGGTGAGTTCACAGTAAATATTGCACTAATTGAAAACGGTCGTCCCTTGCTAGGCGTTATTTATGCCCCAGCCAACAAGACATTATATTTTGGGAATGTGACTAACAAACAATCTTTTAAAGTTAATTTGGACTCTCATAGCGAATCAATAGAATCAATCAATTCTAATAAGAGATTATTAAAACCAAAACAAAAAGGCGAGATAATAGAGATTATTGGCAGCAGATCCCATATGAATCAAGAGACACTGCATTACGTAGAAACTATTAAATCTGCTGGTAAGAAAGTAAAAATTATATCCAAAGGAAGCTCCCTAAAGTTTTGCTTAATAGCAGAAGGCTTAGCTGATTTTTATCCTCGTTTTGCACCAACTATGGAATGGGATACTGCTGCAGGACATGCTATTTGCAATGCTGTAGGTGTTGAAGTTAATTCATGTAAAACAAACAAATCACTCTTATACAATAAAGAAAATTTAATAAACCCTTGGTTTTTAGTAAATAAAAATTAACACCGTGACTTTGAAAAAGTCATCACATATACGTAGTATTAAAATGCTATTAAATAGGCGCTTCAGAATTTTTAATTAAATTATAAATATTTTATTTTCATGAAAGAGCCTGCCTATATTGCCTAGGTAAACATGCGACAACCAATAAAAAAATATTATATAAATCCATTTCATTGAGAATTATTGCTACTACTACTTTTGTTATCTCAAGTATTATATTAAACGAGTTTGATCAAGTTGTACTTTATATTGCACTTATAGAGTTATTCACCAAATTTATATTATTTTACATACATGATAGATTATGACTTAAATTACCATTATAAAGAATTAGAAATTTTTTTCCTATGAGAAAATAAAAGTATGAAAGAAAATATTATTCCACATAGCTATCAAGTTTCAAGAGAAGATAGACAATACCGTAATAAACATAATTCCTTTTTAATATGGTTTACGGGTTTATCGGGATCGGGAAAATCTACAATTGCAAATATAGTAGAGCAAGAACTTTATAAAAGAGAGATAAAAACATACTCTTTGGACGGTGATAATATTAGAAAAGGGATTAATAGTGACTTGACTTTTTCACCAGAAGACAGAACAGAAAATATTCGTCGTATAGCAGAGATAGCTAATTTAATGGTTGACGCTGGACAAGTAGTATTAGCAACATTTGTGTCACCCTATAAAAAAGACAGAGATAACATTAGAAGTATAGTTAAAGACGCTAATTTTGTTGAAATTTTTATAAACACTAGTATAGAAGAATGTGAAAGAAGAGATGTAAAAGGATTATATAAAAAGGCAAGAGCTGGTATAATAAAAAACATGACAGGTATATCTGCACCATACGAAGCTCCTGTTAATCCAGATATTGAGATTAACACAGAAGTTGAAACTATTGATCAAGCAGTAGTAAAGATAATTAACTATATAGCACCTAAACTAAACAGAAGATAATGAGCAAGTATTACTTAAATTATTTGGATGAATTAGAAAGTGAGTCTATATTTATTCTTAGAGAAGTTTGGGCTCAATTTGATAATCCAGTAATTTTATTTTCTGGAGGAAAAGATTCGATACTAGTAACACATTTGGCAAAAAAAGCGTTTCACCCAGCTAAAACACCTTTTCCATTAATGCACATAGATACTGGACATAATTTTCCTGAAACGATTAAATTTAGAGATAATATAACTAAAGAATTAGGTGTAAAGCTAATTGTTGGTTCAGTGCAAGAATCTATTGATGATGGCCGTGTAGTAGAAGAAAAAGGCAAAAATGCAACACGAAATGCACTGCAAATAACAACACTATTAGATGCAATAGAAGGAAATAAAGTAGATTGTGCAATTGGTGGCGGAAGACGGGATGAAGAAAAGGCTAGAGCAAAAGAACGCTTTTTTTCTCATAGAGATGATTTTGGGCAATGGGATCCAAAAAATCAAAGACCAGAATTATGGAATATCTTTAATGGTAAGCACTTTGAAGGTGAACACTTTAGAGTTTTTCCTATAAGTAACTGGACAGAAATGGATGTTTGGAATTATATAAAAAGAGAAAACATTACAATTCCATCTTTATACTTTGCCCATGAACGCGAAGTCGTCCGTAGACAAGGAGCTTGGATACCTAACTCAAAATTTTTAGTGCTAGAAGACTATGAACGGGTTGTAACAAAAAAAATACGTTTTAGAACTTTAGGGGATATTACTATAACTGGTGGAGAGGAATCTGAAGCAGATACGTTAGAAAAAATTGCTGCAGAGGTTGCGGGGATGCGAAACACTGAAAGAGGAAATAGAAGTGACGACAAACGCTCCGAGTCTGCAATGGAAGACAGAAAACGTCAAGGCTATTTTTAAAGGCTTATAAGTAATTTCTTTTGTTTCAAGTTAAAAACAAACACAAATTAAAAAATGTTAGATAACAATCAATTGTTACGTTTTACCACAGCAGGAAGTGTTGATGCCGGTAAAAGTACATTAATAGGGCGTTTATTATATGATTCCAAATCCATATTTGAAGACCAGTTAGAATCAATCACAAATACAAGCAAAAAGAAGGGTTATGAAGGCGTAGATTTAGCCTTATTTACTGATGGTCTGCGAGATGAACGTGAACAAGGAATCACTATAGATGTGGCGTATAGATATTTTACAACATCAAAGCGAAAGTTTATTATAGCTGATACTCCAGGCCATATTCAATACACACGTAATATGGTTACTGGAGCTTCTACTGCAAATGTTGCTATTATTTTAATAGATGCTAGACATGGCGTCATAGAACAAACAAAAAGGCACGCTTTTATAGCATCTTTATTACAAATACCACATATAATTGTGTGTGTTAATAAGATGGATTTAGTAGACTATTCAGAAGATATTTTCAACGATATTATTAGGCAATTTGAGGATATCTCTTCTAAGATGCTAGTAACAGATGTACGTTTTATCCCCATGAGCGCCTTAAATGGGAATAATGTCGTTAATAGATTAGAAAATATGCCATGGTATCAAGGAGCACCATTGCTTCATACTTTAGAAACGATGCATATTAGTAGTGATATTAATAAAGTAGATGCACGTTTTCCCGTACAAACTGTTTTAAGGCCACAACGTGAAGGCTTCATAGATTATAGAGGCTATGCAGGACGAGTTTCTAGCGGTATTTTTAGAAAGGGTGATGAAGTTACCATAATGCCATCTGGTTTTACTTCTAAAATTAAAAGTATAGATGCTTTCGATCAAGAATTAAAAGAGGCTTATGCGCCGATGTCTGTTTCCATAACACTAGAGGACGATATAGATATTTCTCGTGGTGACATGATTGTGCGTTCTAATAATAAACCTGGAGTATCACAAGACATTGAAGTAATGTTATGTTGGTTAAATAATAGTCCGTCTAAACCAAGAGCAAAATACACCATTAAACACACTTCTAATGATCAAAAGGCAATGATAAAAGAAGTTATCTATAAAATAGATATAAATTCTTTAGAGCGTATTAACTACGATCAAGAATTAAAGATGAATGATATTTTTAAAGTTAAAATACGTACCACCAAACCATTAATGGTAGATACTTACAGAGAAAATAGAACAACAGGTAGTATTATTCTAGTAGATGATACAACTAATGAGACTGTAGCAGCTGGAATGATAGTTTAATACAATCGTAAATCCCTTTTTTCTTAAAAGTAATCCTATATTTGCAGCCAATTAATCAATTTAATGAAAAAGAACCTAGTTATTTTTTTACTCGTTCAGAATCCATTAAAGTGGCATCTTTGGTCAATGAGTTTTTAAAATTTCAAAAAGTGTTTGAAACAAGAATAGACATTACTGCTCAACATAAAGAGATGCTTGATCAAGTGTTGTCTTTTTTTGAGATTTCACCAGATTACGATTTCGATTTGATGAAACCAAACTAAAACCTCTATTCTCTTAAAGCGGATATTATTATTGGAGTAAAGGCTACCCAATAGATCCAACCAATTTTATCGATTTTCAATAATGATTTCAATAAAAGCATTAGCAGCAAAACCATTAGCCAAGATTGTTGCAAAAAAGATTAAAAAATGGTCATCAAATCCTTTGCAAACCCAGGAAAGAGTATTTAAACAATTGATTTCTGATGCAGCTGGGACAGCTTTTGGAAAAGACCATGATTTTATAAGTGTAAATAATCACGAAGATTTTATAAAACGCGTTCCCATACGCGACTATGAGGCTTTAAAGTTATATATAGACCGAGTTGTTGCGGGTGAAGAAGATATACTTTGGAAAGGCAAACCAATTTATTTCGCAAAAACTTCAGGAACAACGTCTGGTTCAAAATATATTCCTATTACAAAAGAGAGTATGCCTAGCCATGTTGAAGCTGCTAGAAACGCTATTTTAATGTATATCAATGAAACAGGAAACACCAATTTTGTGGATGGTAAGATGATTTTTCTTCAGGGAAGTCCTATTTTGAAAGAAAAAAAAGGTGTTCAATTAGGACGACTATCAGGAATTGTAGCGCATTACGTGCCAAAATATCTTCAAAAAAACAGATTACCAAGTTGGGAAACTAATTGTATTGAAGATTGGGAAACCAAAGTTGAAGCCATAGTTGAGGAAACTTTACCAGAAAACATGACTATTATTTCAGGAATCCCTTCATGGGTACAAATGTATTTTGAAAAGCTTATTGAAAAGACCGATAAAAAAGTTGGCGATATTTTTAAGAATTTCACACTTTTTATCTTTGGCGGTGTAAATTATGAACCTTATCGAGCAAAATTTGAAAACTTAATAGGTCGAAAAGTAGACAGCATAGAGCTGTATCCAGCGAGCGAAGGATTTTTTGCTTTTCAAGACAAGCAAGATGAAAAAGGAATGCTACTTCAGCTTAACTCAGGCATATTTTATGAGTTTGTAGAAGCTGAGCATTTTTTTCAAGATAATCCGAAACGCATCATGATTAAAGAGGTAAAGATTGGTGTAAATTATGTGATGATTATTTCGACAAATGCAGGGCTTTGGGCTTATAATTTAGGTGATACAGTACAATTCACAAGCACTTCGCCTTACAGAGTAATCGTCTCTGGGCGGATAAAACACTTTATTTCAGCTTTTGGAGAACACGTCATTGGAAAAGAAGTTGAAGAGGCATTAAATGTTGCAATCGCGAGCTCTAATGCATCAATAAATGAGTTTACTGTAGCACCAGAAATTAATCCAGAAAATGGTTTGCCATTCCATGAGTGGTTTATTGAGTTTGAAAATGAGCCTGAAGATTTTAATGCCTTTTCTGATCTAATTGACCAATCTTTACAAGAGCAAAATAGCTACTATAAAGATTTAATTGTTGGTAATGTACTTCAACCTCTAAAAGTTACAAGAATTAAAACTGAAGGTTTTAAAAATTATATGAAGTCTATAGGGAAATTGGGAGGACAAAATAAAATACCAAGATTAGCCAATGACCGCAAGATTGCAGATGCACTCTATGAAACTAAAATGGTTAAATAGTTTATATTTGCAGGTTAAATACAAGAATGAATACCACTAGAAAAATACATAAAAGAACACGCGCACAAGAAAGCTCAAATGCTATTGAGCGCATGTATATAACTATGAGACACCTTTTTAATCGTGGGTTTTATAAGCCAATGGGTGTTTCTGGAGAAACTCTTAGAGAGGCATTATTGCTTTTAAGACCAGAGATTTATGGCTCTATAGCAGATGAAAAAGCTGAGTTGGAAGGACTTTTATATGTTGTAGATCGTTTACCTCAAGGCATTGAAGAATGCTCTTTTATTAACCTTACAAGTGATGAAGGTTACGGCGATTCTCATTTTAAAGCTATTATACCTCCAAAAAGAAGAAGAAACTGTTATCGAATCGATGCCGAACAGATGAATATTGAAATCACGCGCGGGCGCTCAGAGATTTACGATATTTTAACGCATTTGACATTTCTTTTTATAGAATCTCACAAGATCAGTAAACGTGTTTTGATTGATGATAAAGGGACGACAATTCGCGATTGGGGAAAATTAGAATTTGCTGTTAAGAAAGGTAAAAAACTAACTCAAACAGAGCGAGAAATTGCTATAACACATACGGCACACATATTAGGAAGAACCTTTAATGAAATCTCTGAAACGTATTCAGAATTTGCAACAGAAACTCAGCCAGAACGTTTTTTAAATATTATATATTGGTTAGGCAAATTAGCAATTGAAGAAGCGATACATAATAATAAACGTACGGTGACTTTTAGCCCCGTTTTAAGAGAGCGTTTGGGTCACCATATTCATGGGGAATTTTGGGCAGACGATATTAAAGCAGAACTACATAAAAGAGACTTATTAAAACGCCCGATACATATCATAAGCGCTAATATGCATAGTGTTATGAACTCTCTTTTTGCTGAATCAGCACTGAAAAAATCAAAGCAACAAAAGGATATTTATGATATTTATGAAGACTTAAGTCAACCAGAAAACAAAGTAATGAGGGGCAAGGTTGAAAAAATTGCTCTAAAAAATGGAATGACTTACATTGAAGATACTTCAGGTACTAACATAAATGTTCAGATTTTTGACACCGCTCAAGTTGATTTTTCAAAATCAGGATTTGATTACAATTTAGATAAAACAGAAACTAAAGCTGTGATTATAGTCATGGATTATGCCTTTGGAGAACAGGCTTATGAAACTATGGACGAGCTTTTGAAACCTGTTTTAATAGGTAACAAAAAAATACATTTAGATGTAAAATCTATTTCTATAATGGGAAAAGCAGGCATACTTCAAGGCGGGAAGGGCGATGTTATGATTCCGTCTGCTCATATTTTTGAGGGAACTGCAGACAATTATCCGTTTAAAAATGAGTTAAGTAAAGAAGATTTGATAGATTGCGGTGTCGATGTTTACGAAGGCGCAATGATTACTGTTTTAGGGACATCGCTACAAAACAAAGAGATACTGAAGTTCTTCAAGAATTCGACATGGGATGTCATTGGTCTAGAAATGGAAGGTGCGCACTATCAAAAAGCGATACAAGCTGCTTCTAAAGTCAGAGGAAGTATTAATGAAGATGTAAAAGTGCGATATGCCTATTATGCAAGTGATAACCCTTTAGAAACAGGAAGCACATTAGCTTCAGGTGGATTAGGAACAACTGGCGTTAAGCCCACATATGTTATAACAAAAAAGATATTACAACAGATATTTAATTAATAGATTATGAGTGATAATACAAATTCAACCCCTCAAAACGATGAGGTAGATTTAGGACAATTATTTAAAATAATAGGGCAATTATTTAAAAGCCTATTTAACTTTTTTAAGTCAATATTAAACGATTTATTTCGAGTAGCTATTTACTCTCTTAAGCCATTCGTTAAAAATATTAAAATGGTTAGTGCTATTTTAATAATTGCAGCTTTAATGGGGGTTTTTTTAGAAAAATACAGTAAAACTATTTACACATCAGATATGTTGGTTAGGCCATATTTTGATTCAAAATATCAACTAGCAAATAATATAGATTATTTTAATACTTTGGTAGATGAAGGAAACATCAGTGAGTTATCAAGAGTCTTTGAAATTGACAGCTCTGAAAGTGCGAGTCTTTTGGGTTTTGAAATTGAAATTGGACCACAGACCAAAAATGATATTATTAAAGAATATGATGGGTTTTTGAAAACTATTGACAGTACATTAGCAACTACTATAACGTATGATGATTTCATTGAAAATAGAGATATTTTGAATGGATCAACTTTTAGAATTACAGCTGAATCTTCAGCTAGTGATGTTTTTGGTAAATTAGAAAATGGTTTTAATAAGACCTTTGAAAACAACTATTCTAAGAAAAATAAAATATTAAGAGATTCGTCTATTGTAATTGAAAAGAAAAAGCTTTTAAGGGATTTAAAGCGTATTGATAGTATCCAGAAAATCTATCTTGAAGTTATAAAAACAGAATCAGAAAAAGAATCCGTGATTTTATCTAATGGAGACATGACAGTTTCTCAAGAAAAGACAACAACACGGGAATACGAATTGTTACAAGAAGAAATGAAGATCCGTAACGAACTGACAGCCTTAGATGAAAAGCAGATAACGGAGAGCGATTTTTATGACGTATTATCTTCATTTGAAGATGTAGGAGGAGTTAAAAAGGTTAGCATATACCTAAGATATCCAGTTCTTTTTCCATTGATTGCTTTTGGGTTAATGATTTTAACGTTTGTTGTTTACAAAACATTTTATTTTATAAAAGAATATGAATAAAAATATACTCATAACGGGTGGCTTAGGTTTTATAGGCTCCAACTTTATAGAGTATTATTTAGAAAAATATCCAGACCACAGTATTTTTAATTTAGATAAGCTCACCTATGCAGGAGAGCTTTCTAATTTAAAACATATAAAAAATAATTCAAGATATAAATGGGTTAAAGGTGATATATGTGATAAAAATTTAGTTAACTCACTCTTTGATGAGTATAATTTTTCTGGAGTAATTCATTTTGCTGCAGAATCTCATGTGGATAATTCTATAGATAGCCCAGACCAATTTATAAACACAAACGTAATAGGGACATTTAATCTAATAGATGTGGCAAGACAATATTGGATGAATAACCCTTTTGAAATTAAACAAGGCTGCGAAACCAATAGATTTCATCATATTTCTACAGATGAGGTTTATGGCAGTTTAGGGAAAGAAGGACTTTTTACAGAAGACACACCATATGCGCCAAACAGCCCTTATAGTGCGTCAAAAGCATCGTCTGACTTTTTGGTAAGAAGTTATTTTCACACTTATGGATTAAATGTTGTAACCACTAATTGTAGTAATAATTACGGACCAAAGCAGCATGATGAAAAATTAATACCAACGATTATTAGGAAAGCCCTCAGTGGTGAAGAGATTCCAATTTACGGCGATGGTAAAAATATCAGAGATTGGCTATATGTTTTAGACCATTGTAAAGGTATTGATTTGGCATTTCAAAATGGTAAATCTGGTGAGACTTATAATATTGGGGGAAAAAACGAGAGAGATAATCTCTACATTGCTAATAAAATTTGTAGTATTCTTGAAGAATTGAAACCTCAAGCAAAGCCATACAAAGATTTAATTACCTTTGTAAAAGACAGACCTGGACACGATTTTAGATATGCAATAGATGCCTCTAAAATTGAACAAGAATTGGGGTGGAATGCAGAGGAAAATTTCGAATCTGGTATTATAAAGACAATACATTGGTATTTGAAAAAATATAACTCTTAAATGAAAGGTATAATACTTGCAGGAGGCTCTGGGACACGTTTACATCCGCTCACATTAGCGGTCAGTAAACAACTGATGCCTATTTACGACAAGCCATTGATTTACTACCCTTTATCCACACTAATGTGGTCAGGAATTAGAGAAATACTAATAATTTCTACACCTCAAGATTTACCAGTATTCAAAAAACTTTTGGGAGATGGAAGTCAATTGGGTTGTAGTTTTCAATATGCAGAACAAGCTAACCCTAATGGATTAGCAGAAGCTTTTATTGTAGGCGAAGATTTTATTGGTGATGACAAAGTAGCACTCATTTTAGGAGACAATATATTTTACGGCACAGGACTTTCAGATTTATTAAAAGAGAATAACAATCCAGATGGAGGTATAGTATATGCTTATCATGTTCATGACCCAGAGCGTTATGGAGTTGTAGAGTTTGACGATGATTTAAATGTGGTTTCAATTGAAGAAAAGCCAAAACAACCTAAATCTAATTTTGCTGTCCCAGGGATATATTTTTATGATAATACTATTGTAGATATAGCAAAAAAAATAAAGCCGAGCCATAGAGGTGAACTCGAAATTACAGATGTTAATAAGGCGTACTTAAATCAAGGAAAGCTGAAGGTTAGTATCTTAGATAAAGGCACTGCTTGGTTAGACACTGGTACATTTCAGTCGTTATTACAGGCATCACAATTTGTAGAAGTTATTGAGGAGCGACAAGGTTTAAAAATTGGAGCAATTGAAGAGGCTGCCTTTTCCATGGGATACATAGATTCAAACCAATTAAAAAAACTTGCAGAACCACTTATAAAAAGCGGTTATGGTAAACACTTACTTAGCCTTATCAATAAATAAATAGATGCAGATAAGACCCACACCGTTAGAAGGTTGTTTTATTATTCAGCCTAAAATATTCGAAGATGAAAGAGGTTATTTTTATGAAAGCTTCAACAAACAACAATTCGAAAATCTAACAGGTCAGCGTATTAATTTTGTTCAAGACAATGAGTCTTTATCTTCAAAAGGAGTTCTTCGAGGGTTACATTTTCAGAAAGGAGAATTTGCTCAGGCAAAATTAGTAAGAGTTGTAAAAGGCGCTGTGCAAGACGTTGTAGTAGATGTTAGACCTGGCTCAAAAACGTATGGTCAGTTTTTTTCAATTGAATTATCGGAAGAAAATAAAACGCAATTGTTTATTCCTAGAGGTTTGGCTCATGGCTTTTTGGCTTTAGAAGACACCACTGTTTTTAGCTATAAGTGCGATAATTTTTACAACAAAGAAGCAGAATTAGGAATTATATTTAACGATAAAGATTTAAAGATTACCTGGAATTCTTTAGATAATGATTTTATCGTATCAGAAAAAGACCTAAAACTACCCAAGTTTAGAACGATTGATTTATGATTAAAGTATTAGTCACAGGGAAAGATAGCCAGTTGGCGAAATGTATCAGAGATATTGAAAAAGAGGACTCTAGCATTTCTTTCACTTACAAAAACTCCAAAGAGTTAGACATCACAGATACAACTTCAGTAAAAAATAGTTTTGAAGATGAGAACTATGATTATTGTATTAATTGTGCGGCCTATACAAATGTAGATAGAGCAGAAGTTGAACCAGAAAAGGCAGGAAACGTTAATACAATTGGCGTATTAAATATAGCTGGAGCTTGTAAAAAATATGAGGTAAAGTTAATTCATATTTCGACAGATTTTGTTTTTGATGGCGAATCAAAAAGACCTTATTTAGAAACAGACACTAAAAATCCGTTAGGAGTTTACGGAAAAACAAAAAGCGAAGCTGAAAACAAGATAATTGATCTTTTAGAATCTTACTTTATAATTAGAACGTCATGGCTATATTCTAAATACAAATCAAATTTTCTAAAAACAATGCTTAACCTTTCTGAAACCCAGAAAGAGATTAGTGTGGTTAATGACCAAATTGGTTGCCCAACAAATGCAAATGACCTAGCAGACTTAATTTGTAAGATAATTAATTCAAATAGCAAATCTTTTGGAACATATCACTTCTGTAATAAAGGCGAAACTAGTTGGTTTGACTTTGCAGAAGAGATATTCAAAGAATGGGATATAAGTGTAAATCTAATACCCATTAAAACTCATGAATATCCCACAGCTGCCACGCGCCCAAAGTATAGCGCACTTGACACTTCTAAAACAGAGAGAGTATTTAATTTTAAAATTTACAATCGGGAGGACGCTCTTGACAATTTTAGACTAATTCAGAATAAAGAATAACTCTTATAGAATATTTTGAAAAATAGACGATATTTGCAAAATTAAGATATTAAGAGTTTATATTTCTTTAGGGCTTGTTTTAAAACTTATTCTAAGAGAAATTTTACTCTAGTAAATTTTTATAAAAACATGAGTCATAAAATAGCCATAATTGGTTTAGGATACGTTGGATTACCTTTGGCAGTTGAATTTTCTAAAAAATATAAAGTTGTAGGCTTTGATATTAATAAGAGCAGAGTTGAAGAGCTCAATACTGGTCACGACCATACTTTAGAAGTGTCTGACGAGAACTTGGCTCAGGTATTAAATACTGGAAATCAAGAAGGATTAACCTTAACTGACAACAGTGATGACATTGTAGAAGCTAATATATATATAGTAACTGTGCCTACACCTGTAGACAGAAATAATAGGCCAATACTGACACCTTTAATAAAAGCATCAGAGACAGTAGGAAAGATTTTAAAACCAAATGACATTGTTATTTACGAATCAACAGTATATCCTGGAGTTACGGAAGACGACTGCGTACCAGTACTGGAAAAGCATAGTGGTTTAAAATTTAATAAGGACTTTTATTGCGGATATTCTCCAGAAAGAATTAATCCAGGAGATAAAACCCATACAGTTGCTAATATCAAAAAAGTAACCTCAGGCTCAACTCCAGAAATTGGAAAGGTAGTTGATGATTTATATAAATCTATAATTACAGCAGGAACACATTTAGCACCAACATTAAAAGTGGCTGAAGCATCTAAAGTCATAGAGAATGCCCAAAGAGATGTAAATATTGCTTTTGTTAATGAGTTAGCCATAATTTTTAATAAGCTAGGAATAGATACTCATGATGTTTTAGAGGCAGCTGCAACAAAATGGAACTTCCTTTATTTCAAACCAGGTTTAGTAGGTGGGCACTGTATTGGTGTAGATCCCTTTTATTTAGCCCAAAAAGCACAAGAAGTTGGTTATCATTCCGAAATTATCCTAGCAGGACGTCGTTTAAACGATAGTATGGGTGAGTATGTTGCTACAGAAATCCTTAAATTAATGGTCCTGAGTGATATACCAGTTAAAAAGGCTAAAGTTTTAATGTTAGGAATAACCTTTAAGGAGAATTGCCCAGACATAAGAAACACTAAAGCGATAGACGTATACAACTCACTCGGGCAATATGGTATGGATGTAGACGTTTATGACCCATGGGCTGATAACGATGAAGTAAAGAATGAATATGGGATTGAATTGATATCTGGTATCGCATCCGAATATGATGTAATTATACATGTGGTTGCGCATAAGAAATATCAAGAGCTTGATTTTAATAAGATAAAAGGCAAAAATACTGTGGTATATGACGTTAAAGGCACTTTGTCTAAAGAAATAGCTGATAAGAGATTATAAAAGTAAAAGAAAAAATGGAATATTTCGCTCACGAAACAGCTGTAATCGACGATAATGTTACAATCAAAAAAGGAACCAAAATTTGGCATTTTTCTCATATAATGCCAGATTCAATAATTGGTGAAAATTGTAATATTGGACAAAATGTTGTTGTATCTCCTGGAGTTGTATTAGGAAATAATGTCAAGGTTCAAAACAATGTTTCAATTTACACTGGGGTAATATGTGAAGATGATGTTTTTCTGGGGCCATCAATGGTTTTTACAAACGTAATTAACCCAAGAAGCGCAGTTAATAGAAGAAATCAGTATTTAAAAACTATTGTTAAAAAGGGAGCTTCAATTGGAGCCAACGCTACAATTGTTTGTGGAAATGACATAGGTAATTTTGCTTTTATTGGTGCAGGAGCTGTAGTGACTAAAGAAGTTCCTGATTATGCTTTAGTTGTTGGGAACCCATCTAAGCAAATTGGCTGGATGAGTGAGTATGGACATCGATTAGAGTTTGACAACTCAAACATAGCAATATGTCAAGAAAGTCAAGAAAAATATAAATTAGAAAATAATAGAGTAATTAAAATACTAGAAGATTAATGAAAAATTTTGCATTAATTGGCGCCTCTGGTTACATAGCCCCAAGACATCTAAAAGCGATAAAAGAAACTAATAATAACCTACTTGCTGCTTACGATAGATTTGACAGTGTTGGTGTTATGGATAGCTATTTTCCTAATGCTGATTTTTTTGTGGAGTTTGAGAGATTTGACAGGCACCTTGAAAAATTGAAGTATGAGAGAAACGTGGATTTAGATTATGTAAGTATTTGTACCCCAAACTATCTACACGACTCACATATTAGAATGGCACTAAGAAGAGGCGCAGATGCGATATGTGAAAAACCTTTAGTTTTAAACCCTTGGAACATAGATGCTTTAGGTAAAATTGAAAAAGAAACAGGTCAAAAAGTTTACAACATCCTTCAACTTAGAGTACATCAAAGCATCATTGATTTAAAGAAAAAGATTGATGCTGCGCCTAAGGATAAAGTTTTTGATGTTGATTTAACTTATTTAACCTCACGAGGTAATTGGTATTACACATCTTGGAAAGGAGATATGGAAAAATCTGGAGGAATAGCTACTAACATAGGTGTGCACTTTTATGATATGTTGTCTTGGATTTTTGGGGATGTCAAAGTAAATATTGTTCATGTTCACGAACATGACAGAGCAGCAGGATATTTAGAGTTAGACAGAGCAAGAGTAAGATGGTTTCTGTCAATAAATAAGGACGTACTACCAGATGAAGTAAAGGCTAAAGGGCAGCGCACTTTCAGGTCAATTACCATAGAAGGAGATGAATTAGAATTTAGTGGTGGATTTACGGATTTACACAATCGAGTATATGAAAGTATTCTAGACGGTAATGGTTATGGTATAGAAGACGCTAGACAAGCTATCGAAATAGTTCATCAGATAAGACATTCTGAGTCTCTGGGCTTAGTTGGTGACTACCATCCATTTGCTAAGAAAGAATTGAGTCAGCATCCATTTCAAAGAAACAATTAAAATTTAGTTATAATGAAAAAATGTTTTTTGATTATTAGTTTTTTTTTAAGTTTATTATCCTGTAAGTCTGATAAAAAAAAATCGGACGACAAACCAATTATGGTTGAAATACCTTCTGATAACGAGACCAAAATAAAGTCTAAAACTAAACCAATTAAAACTTTACTAGATTATATTAGTTTTGGAAATAAAACTAATGCGATATCAGTGGATGATGAAATAGAAGGAATAATTGCAATTGATGACGTTTCCCTTTTTAAAGAGGAAGAATCAAAGAAGGTCTTTATGGTAATGAAATTAAGTGAAGACTTGCAAGAAGGACTCTATGGCAGATATAGAGTAATGGCAATTATGTTTCCATATAATATTGATGATATAAAAGTAAAATATAGTATAGACAATAATTTAGATCATGAAATATGGTATTATGATTTAAAAACACATCTGGACAAGGATGGTAATAAATATTTATGGGGCCAAGTGGCAAACGATATTGATGAGTTTAAAAAAGTAATGTTAAGAATTGTTAATCTGGATACGGGCGAAGTGTTAAAAAAACAAATAGTAATAAACGACCTGGAAACAGAGTAGTATTCTTTATTAAAAACACAATTTAATGCTGGTTAAATACTATTTAACCTGCATTTTTCTTTTTATAGTATAAGTGGCAGTTAAAAATTATGTAAATAAACTTTTAAAGTCTGAATATTTATCTAATATATCTATTCAGGTAGTTGGTACAGGCCTTGCCCAGCTTATTCCTTTATTAATAATGCCATTTTTATCAAGAGCTTACCAAGAGCAAGACTTTGCTATGTATACCTCTTTCATGGCCGTTGTAAGCGTCTTATCCGTAGCTGTAGGCGCAAGATATCAATATGCAATTGTATTGCCTAAAGATGACAAAGAGGGACAGGATATTTTTATTTTAAGTGTTTTCTCCACCATAATTTATTGCGCTATAATTGCCGCTATAATTTTACCAATTTTCAAGGTTTTTTCGGCCGGTTTAGATAATATACAGTGGCATTCTATATTAATTCCTTTATATATCTTACTGTACGGCATTTGGTTATCTTTAATAAATCTATCAATAAGGCACAAAAAATTTAGAGTTAACGCTTTTGCCAAAATTACTCAGGCCGTTGGTAATTCTATTTCTAGCCTAGGGTTAGGTTTAGCCAATATTTCTGTTGGATTAATAATAGGCAAAATTCTTGGGGTATTGGGATCGTTATTCTTTTTAACAAAGAAAATGACTCTAAAAAGTCTAAAAATAAATATCCCAGACTTAAAACATGTTGCAAAAAAGTACAAGGACTTTCCTTTATATACCATCTTCCCGTCATTTTTGGACACGGCATCCCTACAGGCTCCTGTTTTTTTGATAGGAGAATATTATGCAGAACAAGAATTAGGGTTTTATGGGTTAACCTTTATGGCCATAGCAGGACCTTTAAGTATTATAGGTGTTTCTTTTAAAGATGTATTCTATCAAAAGGTAACCGAGATGTATAATAACAAGGAATATTTAAAAGTTAAGAAAATTTTTAAGTCTTCAGCGTTAAGCTTACTGTTAATAGGTATACCAATATTAGTTGTTTTGGCTATTTTTGGAGAACCTTTGTTTAAATTTATTTTCGGTTCTAATTGGGGAGAGTCTGGTAAATACGCAAGTATTTTAGTAGCAAGCTTTATTATTAAATTAGTAGTAAGTCCGTTAGCGGTAATATTTAACGTTCTTAATAAACTAAAGACGTTATTTATGTGGCAAACCATATATTTTATAACCACATTTTCAACACTGTTATTATCTGTTATTGTTTATAAAGTAAGTATAATAACGCTCCTTAAAATCTATCTTATTCATGAATTGTTATTGTATGCGCTTTATTTTATTTTACAATACGCAGCCATTAAAAAATTAAAGTAATTATGTGCGGAATAGCAGGAATAATTAATAAAAACAACACCAAGGTTAACCATGAGGACATAAAACTCATGACAGATATTATTACCCACAGAGGGCCTGATGGAGAAGGCCACTTTGTTTCTGAAAACATTGGTTTTGGCCACCGTAGACTGGCTATTTTAGATTTATCTAAAGCAGGACACCAACCAATGATTAAAAGCGATATAGTACTGGTTTTTAATGGAGAAATATATAATTATTTAGAGATAAGAGAAGAGCTTGAAGCCCTTGGCGAAGAGTTTAATACCAACACAGATACCGAGGTTGTTATTAAAGCCTATAAACAATGGTCCTACGAGTGTGTTAAAAAGTTCAATGGCATGTGGGCTTTTGCTTTGTTTGATAAGAATGAGGATAAAATATTTATTAGTAGAGACAGATTTGGGATAAAACCATTTTACTATTTTGAAAACAACAGCCAATTTTACTTTGGTTCAGAAATAAAGCAAATTCTACCTTTTTTAACCTCTACCAAGGTAAATAAGCAAATTTTGTATGATTTTTTATATTTAAGTTATCATCATCATACTGAAAACACTTTTTTTGATGGAATAAAAAGTCTAAGAGCAGGCCATAATATGATATTTGATAACAAAACGAAAGATATCAAAATTGAAAAATATTATGACTTAAAGAAGGAAAGTAAAAACTACAAAACCCTTGATGAGTCTGTCAATGCCTATAAAAATAAATTTAAAAGAGCTATAGAGCTAAGGTTAAGGTCCGATGTAAAAGTAGGAACTTGCTTAAGTGGCGGTTTGGACAGTTCGTATGTAGCAAAAGTCGCTTCAGAAAATTATGAAAGCAATAGCCGTTTTACGGCTATTACAGCAAAATCTATCGATGCAGTAAATGATGAGTCCCATTATGCAAAAATTGTAGCCGATAGATACAATTTAAATTGGAAAATCACAGAGCCTTCAAAAGAAGATTTTTTTAACTCAATTGATGATGTTATATATAACCAAGAAGAACCTTTTGGTTCGCCATCAATAATTATGCAATATTTTGTAATGAAAAAAGCAAAAGATGAGGGGTGTATAGTTATGTTAGACGGTCAGGGTGGCGATGAAACACTATTGGGATACGAGCGTTACTTTATACCTTATTTAAGCAGTATTAAAAACCCCATAAAAAGAATAAAAGAATTTAGAAAATTATCTAAAAACTCAAAACTGTCATTAAAACAATTATTGTATTACTACCTATATTTTGGAATTCCCAAAATAAGAGAACGCTATTTACTTAAAAGAAATAATTACATTTTAAAAGAAAATAAAATGTATTTTAACCGTGGTTTAGCCGCGACATTTAAAAAATCATCAAAAGATTTGATTTCGCTACAAAAAAAGGAGCTTCTGGAAATTCAATTAGAAAAGCTTTTAAAATTTGAAGATAGAAATTCTATGGCCCACTCAATAGAGGCCAGAGTTCCATTTATTGATTATAAATTAGTAGAATGCGCTTTAGCAATTCCAGCCAAGTTTAAAATAAATAAAGGTTGGAGTAAGTTTATTTTAAGAAAAAGCTACGGTAGTGATGCCCCAAGTGAAATTGTTTGGAGAAAAAATAAATTTGGTTTTGAAGCGCCTACAAAAAAATGGATGAAGGAGAAACAATTCTTATTACAAACAATTACCGAAAGTGCTTTTTTAGACAATATAATAAATAAAGAATCATCTTTAAAAGAACTAGATGATAATACTTTATGGAAACTATTTAATATAGCAAAATGGTCAGAAAAGTTTAATGTAGAGTATTAATATGAAATTAACGTTAAATCTAAAAAATTACCAAAGCTATATACTCACAGGCTTAATTATTTTTGGTCCTATAAAAGCTATTTTCAATGGCCTAATATTAAATGTAGATTTAACGTTAATAATATTAGGAATCGCTTTTTTTGATTTTCTTATAAACATAAGAAAACTAAGTGTAAAAAAGCACTCTTTTTTCTTTTTGCTCTTATTGTTTGGTATTTGGCTATTAATGCTTTTTTCAATACCCTACTCTTCTTCTTCAATTATTTCGTATGATAAGTTTTTTAAATTCACTATACCTATATTTTGTTTTATATACCCTTTAGTAGTTGAAAGAATAGAAATTTCAGTTTTTTATAAATCTATTTTATATATAGTTACGCCACTATCTATTATGTTTATTTTATATAAGCTATGGTATTGGTCACCTTCTAATATTAGAGGCGGTTTAACAGATGTATTCTATTCTTTTGCAGGGGCATATCTGTCTCTAGGGTTTCTTTTATCTTTAGGGATTATAGTTGCTGTTAATATTAATAAAAAACTTATAGCTGTTTTTTGGATTACATTAATGCTAGCGTTGGGAGCAAGAGGGCCTTTGTTTTTTACTATGATTATTTTGCTTTTTCTTTACAAGAAAAGAATAATACGTTTCCTTTTAACCCAAGGCAGAAAAATAATTTTAATAAGTTTTGTTATAGTGACTGCGGTTTCTCTAAACTTTAATTTTTTTAAGGAAAAATTTTTTAAGTTTGGGTTAAGTAGATTTCTTTCATTTTTCAATTTTGATACAGATAAATCATCTCAATCGCGGATTGATATGATTTCATATTCTATACAAGAAATATTCACAAATTTTAAAACATTTTTTATAGGTAATGGTGTAGGTAGTTTTGGTGTTGATTTTTTAGGTAAAGAGGTCTTAGAATACCCACATATTATTTTTTTAGAAGTATGGTACGAATTGGGCATTTTAGGTTTTATTTTAATAGTAACCTTTTTAATAGCCCCATTACTTTTTAAAAGAAATATAATTTACATCTCTTTTCTACTTTTAATTCTTTTTGATTCTATAAAATCACTTAACTTATTGAATATGTGGATAACAGTTATAATTTATTCAATAATAATTTCTAATATAAAGTTATTCTATAAAAATGAAGTTGTATTATAAATACATAGGATTTTATTTATTTGCATTTGTTTTGGCCTTACCAATACCATTAATTTATTCTGCAATTGCCTTAGGGATTATGTTAATTAATGGTATGTTGCTAATTAATATTTTTAAAATAAAATGTTCTTTTTGGGTTTATTTAAGTGTTGCCTTTGTTTTAATTGATTTAGTAAGAAGTTTGATTTTTGAAAACTTCTCTTTTAAAGGGCTAGACGACACTAAACTATCTTTTTTAATAGTTCCGATTATATTTTACAATGCTAAAGACTATTTGATTAACCAAAGAAGGCAAATATTAATATGCTTTACAGCCGGAGTTATTGCTTATGTATTTTATGCTATTGGTTACATGATTTATTTTTACAATACATATACAAATTACACCTTTAGTTTTACAGATCATTATATAGTCTATATGTTATATAATTATCTACCAGGAGCTTATCATCATACATACATAGGTGTTTATATAGCATTTGCAGTTGTAATTTTACTCCAACAGGTCATAGAATTACAGATATCATTTAAAAAAGTTTTAGCCCTGACATTTTTAATTTTGATTTTTACAATTCAGGTATATATTGGTTCTAAAATGACAATGATTATTTCTGCATTAGGTGTCGCATACTACTTAAGCTCGTTTATAAAAAACAGCAAAAAGCTATTAGTTATTTACTCAGCTTTATTGAGCCTAGCACTTTTTTTGGCTTATATTATAAGAGACTGGTTAATTATAAGTATTAATAGTGTCTGGTATAGAGTTGAGTATTTAAAAGAGTCAATGAATTTGATAAGTCAAAATTATTTATTCGGGATCGGCCTAGATAACATAAAGGACAATGAAATTATCATTCAAGGAGAAATAAAGGCCTTAATACCTCATAATGTGTATTTGCATGATTTTCTATCAAATGGTTTAATAGGGTTTATTTTAATCCTATATATGTTTTTCTTTTTATTCAAGAGAGCAAATGAAAATAGGGATAGGTTATTTTTAACATTTACCATAATGTGCTTTCTTTTGGGATTAACAGAAGATTTTCTTTACCTGCAACGGGGTGTTTTTTTCTTTGTGTTTTTTTCTTCACTTTTTCTTATTAATAAAAAACTGAGTTTTGAGAAAAAAAATTAAAGTTTGTCATTTTACCTCGGTACATTCTAGGTATGATATTAGAATTTTCATAAAGCAATGCAAATCATTAGAACTTAATGGTTATGACGTTTATTTAGTCGTTGCAGACGGTTTAGGAAACGAAACAATATCTAATGTTAATATAATAGATGTAGGTAAAATAAAGGGACGTCTAAAAAGGATTCTTTACAGTAGTTATAAAGTATACAAAAAAGCAAAATCAATAAAGGCAAATATATATCATTTTCATGACCCGGAGTTAATGCTTTATGGGTTAATACTTAAGAGTAAGAAGCGAAAAATTGTTTATGATATTCATGAGGATTTAGCAAAACAGTTAGAAATCAAACCTTGGCTTAGTAAATTTCTTAAACCAATTACCATATGGTTATTTAAGGGCTTAGAGGGTTTCATTGCTAAGAAAATGGACGGTTTAGTTGTTCCCCAACCTTATATGAAGTCTAAATATTTAGAGTATAACAACAACACGGTTTTAGTCGAAAACTTTGTAATACTTGATAACAATGACCGTAAGATTTTAGTCGACTATTCTTCTACGATGGCTTTCCATGCGGGCGCCCTAACCTTAGAGAGAGGTTTAATGAATATGGTTAAGGTTTATTCAAAACTAGAGAAGTCAGATAAACTTATTTTAGCAGGTAATATTAACCCAAAAGTATTGAGTGATATTAATAATTTTAAAGATTATGAAAATATAGAATATCTTGGGTTAATAACCTTTGATGAAGTAAATCGGTATTATCAAAAATCTTCAATAGGTTTGATACTTTATAATAATGTAGGGCAATACTATCTCTCGTATGCAATCAAATTATTTGAATATATGTTAAAAGGTATTCCAGTTATTATGCCCGATTTTGGCGAATGGACGGATTTTAATAGAGTAAATGACTGCGGAATAAATGTAGACCCCAATAATCACACTCAAGTAGCCGAAGCCATAAAACATCTAAATAATAATCCTAAAGAAAAAGCGAGGTTAGGAAATAATGGCCGTAAGGCTGTACTGGAAAAGTATAATTGGAACCTAGCTGAAAATAGATTAATAAAATTATACGATTCACTTCTTTAACTTTTTAATATCATGTAAAAAGATTTTTTTATTTTATATAAATAGAATTAATCAAAATAATAAGTTTTATATTTTATTTTTGGAGAAACTTTTTTTTATGATATCAAAGATTAAAAATGCATTAGTACTTGCACCCCACACAGATGATGGTGAATTAGGCGCTGGAGGAACAATAACTAAACTTCTAGAAAACGGAACTAATATAACTTATGTCGCTTTTTCTACCGCTGAGGAGTCTGTACCAGACGGCTTACCAAAAGATATTTTAAAGACAGAAGTAAAAGAAGCAACTAAAAGATTGGGAATTCAAAATTTGATTATTTACAACTATCAAGTAAGGAAACTCAATTATAAGAGGCAAGAAATACTTGAAAATTTAATAGAATTAAAAAAAACAAACAATTTTGATTTAGTCTTACTTCCTAGTTTAAAGGATATTCATCAAGACCACAGTACAATAGCCAACGAAGGTGTCAGGGCTTTTAAAGGCATCACCATACTTGGGTATGAATTGATTTGGAATAATTTATCTTTTGACACTCAATGTTTTGTTAAATTAGAAAAATCACATATTAAAAACAAAGTCAATGCCCTGAAAGCATATAAAAGTCAAGGATTTCGAGACTATTTATCTGAAGAGTTTATTTTTTCATTGGCAAAAGCAAGGGGTGTGCAAATTGGAGCTAGTTATGCTGAATCGTTTGAAGTAATTAGACTAACTCTATAACTAAAGATAGACAATGATAAAAGTAAAGACTATATTAAATGAAATTAGTTACATAAATTTTTATGGTAATACTGAGCTAAAGTTAGATAATGTTATTCCCATAACTGAGTTAAACAATATTGATAATGCAATAAGCTGGTGTAATGATAAAAATGCCGATATATTAAATAATATAAATACTAATTCTCTTGTAATAGTTAGTATAACTAATGATCAAATTTCTAATTTAGAAAATTACCTTGTAGTAGAAAACCCAAGGCGTACTTTTCAAGAAATTCTGACTAAATTTTTCTTTAAGAAAAGAGTAAATAAAATTGAGGAAACAGCCAATATACACGCTACTGCTCAACTTGGAAAAAATGTATACATAGGCAACAATGTTGTCCTAGAAGAAAATTGTGTCATCGGAGATGATACAGTAATATTACACAATACAGTTATACACAATGATACGCTTATCGGAAATAATGTTACGATTGGAAGCAATAATACAATAGGAGGGGTTGGGTTTGGTTATGAAAAAAATAGCAGATGTGATTTTGAATTAATTCCACATATCGGGAATGTTGTAATTAAAGATAATGTTGATATAGGTAATAATACATGCATAGATAGAGCTGTCCTTGGGAGTACTATTCTTGAAGAAAACGTAAAGGTTGATAATTTAGTTCATATAGCTCATGGTGTAAAAGTTGGAAGAAACTCAGTTGTAATTGCTAACGCAATGGTTGCTGGCAGTGTAAATATTGGTGAAAACTCTTGGATTGCACCATCCTCTTCAATATTAAATAAAAGAGATGTTGGCAGTAATGCATTGGTTGGTATGGGTGCGGTTGTAACGAAAAATGTAGAAGATTATACTATTGTAGCCGGCAATCCATCAAAATTTATAAGAAATATTGAAAAGTAATAAAAAATCAATCTGGCTGATAAATCAGTATTTATGCACTCCAGAATTAAATGGAGATGGTCATAGGCATTCTTATTTAGCAGAGGAATGGAAAAAAAAAGGATATGATGTCACTCTAATAACATCTTCTTTTTCTCATGTTCCTTATAGAGATAATAAAATAAAAGGTCTATTTAAAGTTACTCATGGACCCATAAGAACATTATTAATAAAGGGCAATAAATATTCTGAAACCCATGGATTATCTAGAATTTTTAGTTGGTTAGTTTTTTGTATTCTTTTATTTTTTATTCCATCAAAAAAAATACCTAAACCAGATATTATAATTGTTTCTTCTAACTCATTATTACCCATTTTAAATGTTGTTTTTTATTTTAAAAAACGTTTTAAAGATGTAAAATTTATTTTAGAGATTAGAGATATTTGGCCACTGACATTAATAGAGCTTGGAGGCTTCTCTCCTCAAAATATATTTATAAAATTTTTGGCTTGGGTTGAGAAATTAGGTTACAAAAAAGCAGACTATATAGTTTCTTTACTTATAAATACAGATGAGCACATTAAAAATGTTTTAAAAACACAGACTTTTAATTATACATGGATATCAAACGGTTACGATTTAAGTAACATACATAATCATCAAGAAATCCATTTGAAAATGGCGTGTAAAATACCTAAAGACAAATTCGTAATCGGTTATGCTGGTTCTTTAGGTGTAGCAAATGCTATGAACAATATAATCGAAGTTGTAAAACTATTAAGAGAAGAGAATATTATATTGTGTATAGTAGGTATTGGGAATGAATTAAAACAATTAAAGTCCGCCGCTCAAGGGTTTGATAATATTATTTTTTTTGAAAAAATTGCTAAAAATAAAATTCAATCTTTTTTAAGTAAATGTGACTTACTTTTTTTGGGAGTCCGGGATTTACCATTATATAAATTTGGGTTGTCAATGAATAAAACATTTGACTATATGTATGCAGAAAAACCAATATTATTGTCTACAACATCAAATAATACCGTAGTAGAAAAGGCTAAATGCGGTTATGTTGTTAGTCCTGAAGATTTAAATATGCAAGCGATAAAAATAAAAGAGTTTAAAAATATGAATTCTATAAAGAGAATTGAAATGGGTAAAAGTGGTAAAGAGCATTTGTTAAAATATTTCACATATGAAAAATTAGCCAAGAAATTTATTTCGGTTTTTGATTCGTTATATGTTTAGTTTACTATATAGCTTTTCAAAAAAAAACATATTAATTTGTTTAATATGTCTTTTGTTTTCAATTGAGCTATTTACAACTATATATTTAGAATATTCCAGTTTCAATAGTACCAGACTAGTGGGTTTTTATAAAGTAGCTTTTCTAGCACTTATCCTTTTGTTTTTAAAACCTAAAAAAACTGAAAGTACTACTTTAAAAACACTATTAATATTGTCCTTTTTGTTTTCAGTAAACCAGTTTTTAATAAGTCCCATTTTTAATGAAAACCTTAAATTTAATTTCTTAAGAGGTAGTATTTATTATGCTTACAGGTTTCTTTATGTATTTATATTCATTTTAGTTTTTAGTACACTCAAAGATTACAAAAAGATTACTTTAAAAGTTTTGAAATTTATTGAGTATCTGCTCTTCTTTAATGCATTTTTAATCTTGATGGGTTTTTTATGGGACATAAATTTATTGGCTTCCTATCCTAATTCTTCAAGGTATGGCAGTGATGGCTTATTCAACAAAGTTAATGAGTCTACTTATCTTTATATTATTTACATTGCGTCATTGTATTTTAATTATTTAAACTATAAAAAAGGGCTAGCAAAGCTAATTTTTATAATATTAATTAGTTTTCTTATTGGCACAAAGACAATTATTTTATTTTTGGTGTTGTTATTTATGGCTCACGTTTTTTTTGCGGCTAACACAAATAAGTTTTTAAAATTTTTAATGGGGTTAATAACAATAATAGGTATTTTCTTTTTTAATAAAATTGCTGAGATTTATTTTAAACTAATTCCATTTTGGAATAAGGTTCTAGAAAACCATGATGTTACCACCCTGCTGTTTTCAAAAAGAGATTATTTATTAAAAGACAATATAGAATACATTAATTCTAATTGGGGTGTTTTAAATTTTTTAATAGGTGGGCCATATTACTCAGAAAATTTTAAAATAACCCAAATGGATGGGCCAGATTTATTTTTGTTTTTTGGGGTTATTGGCTTTCTACTTTATTTATTTTTATTTTTTAAACATTACTTTATTTCAAACAATCTAGTATATAATCTCATAACTTTATCAATCCTAGTATGTGGATTACTTAGCGGTGGTTTGTTTTTAAGTGTAATGGCGATGATATATCTTTATATGTTAAAGGTTTGTCTAGAAAAAAGCAGTAGGCATTTATAATTCTTTTCATACCATTGAAGGTATAAACCTTTTAATACACACGATGAAAACATATCTTTTTACTACAATATTATTAATATCAATAGCAATTATTTACATAAAAATAGCAGAGCATTTTAATATTGTAGATAAACCAAACCACAGAAGTTCTCACACCGAGCCAGTAATAAGAGGTGCAGGAGTAATTTTTTATCTAGCGGTGATTATTTGGTTTTTTTTTAGTGGTTTTGAATTACCATTTTTAATTTCAGGTCTTTCAATTATAGCCGTTGTTAGCTATATTGATGACCTTAAAACTCTAAGCTCTAAAACCAGATTGATTTTTCAGTTTATAGCAATTCTTTTAGTTATTTATCAGCTTTTAATGCTCAGTGAATTTCCGTATTGGTTAATTCCAGTACTATTGATTGTAGGTGTAGGTTTTATAAATACATTCAATTTTATGGATGGTATAAATGGTATTACCGGCATTTATTCTTTAGTAATAATATTGGGTTTATATATAATAAATAATTCTGAAGAAATCCTAGACGAACGTTTATTAACTTTTCTTATAATATCAATACTAATCTTTGGGTTTTTTAATTTCAGAAAGAAGGCACGTTTTTTTAGTGGGGATATTGGTAGTATTTCTTTAGCTGTAGTTTTATTTTTTTTAATTGCATTTTTTAGCTTAAAATTAGAATCGCCACTTATTATTTTGCTTGTAAGTGTTTATTTATCAGATGCTGTGCTAACTATATTTTATAGAAAATATATTGGCGAAAAAATCACAGAAGCACATCGGCATCACATTTATCAGAAATTTACAGATTTAAAAAAGTTTCCACATTTAAGGACAGCATTAATATATGGTGCTTTTCAAGGTTTAATTTTGATTGTGATTATATCTAATTACAAAGCCGATTTAATATTTCAAATAATTTTATTTTCAATTGTAGTTATTATACTAATAGCCACATACTTGATTTTATTTAAGAGACTTAAGAAAACACCAGTAAAGTCAAGTAAAAAATGAAGCTTAAGAAAATTTCAATATCAGACTCGCATTTTAACAACAGCATAACAAAGTATGTCAAAGACGCATTTCTTAGAAATGAAATTTCAACTTATGGAAACAACATCAATAAATTTGAAGTATCTTTAGAAGAATATTTAGGTTCATCTAAACATGTTGCAGCTTTAAATTCTGGCACAGCAGCAATACACTTAGCATTAGTTCAACTTGGCGTAAGTCAGGATGACAAGGTTCTATGCCAAACATTTACATTCTGTGGTTCTGCCAATCCAATAATATATCAAGGTGCAACACCAATTTTTATTGATAGTGAGTTAGACACATGGAACATGTGTCCAAATCATTTGGAGAATGCTATAAAAGACAGAATTGCAAAAGGAAAAAAACCTAAAGCTATTATAATTGTTCATCTATATGGAATGCCAGCTAAGATAGATGAGCTTTTAGAAGTGGCTAATACCTACAAAATACCAATTATTGAAGACGCAGCAGAAGCTTTAGGCTCAACATATAAAGGCCAAAAATGTGGTACGTTTGGGACATACAGTGTGCTTTCATTCAATGGCAATAAGATCATCACAACATCTGGTGGTGGTGCGTTGGTTTGTAATACTGAAGAGGAAAAGAGACAAACCATATTTTATGCAACACAAGCTAGAGACATTGCGCCACATTACCAACATTCTAAAATAGGATATAATTACAGAATGAGTAATGTTAGTGCAGGAATTGGAAGAGGACAAATGGGAGTTCTTGACAAACATGTTGAGCTACGTCAAAAAACGAATCTTTTTTATAAGAATCTCTTTAAAGATATTAATGGAGTTGAAGTTTTTAAAGAACCAAACGAAAATTATGAGTCCAACCATTGGTTG
>Ga0209196_1000607_pt1 | contig 28342 bp, 17 predicted proteins | sample COGITO_mtgs_1105_5_FD_184801 | JGI IMG/M metagenome (GOLD analysis project Ga0209196, IMG submission 184801) | Pelagic marine microbial communities from North Sea - COGITO_mtgs_110509 (SPAdes) (version 2) | ecosystem: Environmental > Aquatic > Marine > Epipelagic ... | reverse complement strand
AGAGCTTGATCAATGTTCTGTGTGAACACAGTAGCATGTAACCCATAATCTGTATCACTGGCTATTCTCAGAGCTTCGTCTGCATTTTCAACTGAAATGATACCTAATACTGGACCAAAGATTTCTTCTTTTGCGATTTTCATCTCAGGGGTAACATTCTCAAAGACTGTAGGTTTAATAAAGTGCCCAGGGAAATCACTTTCTCCACCCATTAACATTCCAGCACCTTCAGCAAGTCCTGATTGAATGTAACTCATTACCATTTCTTTATGATCTTTTGTGATCATTGATCCAATATCAGTGGCTGGATCCAATGGATCACCAAGTTTGAAAGCTTTCACACGCTCAATAATTCGTCTAGTGAATTCATCAACAAGTGGCGCAGCGATCAACTGACGCATATTAGCTGAACAGTTCTGTCCACCATTCCAAAATGCTGACATTGCAGCATGTTCGATAAGTTCATCATCCAATATAGCATCTTCAAGTACTATAAATGGGCTTTTCCCACCCATTTCTAAACCGACACCTTTTAAATTACTGTCACCAGAATAGCGCATAAACATTCGGCCAACTTCGCTGGAACCGGTAAAAGAAACAGTATCTATATCATTATGCATGCCAATAGCCTTACCTGCAGTTTCACCGTAGCCAGGAAGGATGTTAATAACACCATCAGGTACTCCAGCTTCTTGCATAAGTTCAGCCAACCGGATTGTACTTAAAGGTGTTTGTTCGGCTGGTTTAATGACAGCAGAGCAACCAACAGCAAGTGAAGGTGCTATTTTCCAAGCCGCCATTACGAGTGGAAAATTCCAAGGTAAAACAGCTCCCGCTACACCAGCTGGCTCTTTTACAATCAAAGCTAAAGCACTTGGGCCAGTTGGAGCGATCTTACCAAAACTTTTATCTGCTAATTCAGCATACCACTGAAAGAAGTTTACGACCTCACCACCAATTTCGTCCATGCAGTCGTTTATTGTTTTACCTGTATCTAAACTTTCAAGAACTGCTAGTTCATGTGTATGTTCGCGAACTAAAGCCGCAACCTTTAAAAGCACTTCTTTACGTTCTTCAGGTTCTGCACGACTCCATGTTCCTGCATTAAATACACGACGTGCTGCAGCTACGGCACGATCGACATCAGCTGCTTTGCAATGGGCTACATTGGCTAAGATTTGGCCCGTCGCTGGGTTAGTGGTTTCAAATTTTGTACCATCAGCGGCATCGCAAAATTTACCATCAATAAAAGCTTGTCCATTTGGACGAATATTGTTTGCAATGGTTTTATATTCAGCATGCGTAAGTGTCATTTTTTCTCCATCGATTATAAATGTTTTTCAAGTTTTTTAGATGTGTTTGTAGAGTTTTTATTACGTAAAGTTTGTGCAAATTTACGTATATCATTCAACAGCATCTGTGGCTCTTCCATTGCTGCAAAATGGCCTCCACGAGGCATTTCTGTCCAGTGTTGAATATTGTAAATTCTTTCTGCATATGATCGGGGTGGCCAATTTAACATTTCTGCTGGGAAGACGGCACAACCTGTGGGTACTTCAACCCTATGACCTTCTTCTGATAAAATTCGACCACCTTCTTCACGCCGACCATAGTAAATCCAAGATGCAGAATTGAATGTGCGTGTGGTGATATAAATCATAATATTTGTGAGTAATTCATCTTTTGAAAAGGCACTTTCAATACACCCAGTTTTTACATCTGCCCAATCATGAAACTTTTCAATTAACCATGCTGCAAGTCCCACGGGACTATCAACCATTGCATAACTTAAAGTTTGAGGGCGGGTTGCCTGTTGGGTGCGATATCCATTCTGCATAATTTGATCATTATCAAACTGAGCTTCCCAAGCTTTTTCCTCAACTGTTTGAGGCCCATCAGGGTGACGCATTGTTAATACATTAATGTGAATGCCTGTGCACGCTTTAGCATGGTCGTAGCCTAACCATGAACAGATTGCCCCGCCCCAGTCACCACCTTGAGCAAGGTATTTATCATATCCCAAAGTATCTGTCATTAATGTGTTTAAAACTGAAGCCATCTTGCGAGGTCCATAAGGACGTGGTGGTCTTCCAGAAAATCCAAATCCAGGCAGTGAGGGCACAATCACAGTAAATGCATCTTCAACATTGCCACCAAATCTTTCGGGGTGAGCAAGGGGCTCGATTAGATCATAAAACTCAGATACCGATCCTGGCCAGCCATGGCTGATTAAAAGAGGAGTTGGATTTTTACCACTTCCTTTTTCAAAAATGAAATGCATATCGATTCCATCAACCTTTGCCTTAAAATTAGAAAAAGAATTAATTCTAGCCTCTTGGGCAGACCAATCAAACTCATTGACCCAATATGCACATAGCTCTTTTAAATAATCAAAATTGGTACCATAGTCCCACCCACCATCATCGGGCATTTCATGCCAGGGAAAATGTGCAACTCGGTGCATAATATTTTCCAGGTTTTCTTCAGAGACTAAAAACTGGAATGGTTTTATTTCTGGGTTGTCTTCAATACGGTCTGTCAAGTCGTCAATTCCTAGTTTTGGTTTTCAGTAAAGAAGTTTTTAAACTAAAATAGCTGAGATTTTGCAAGGTTGGATAGAGACAGGTTGTGCATTTCGAAGGGACAGATGTAATTATAGTAATTTTGTGCACTCATAACATTGCCCGAACTTCCTCTGCTATAATTTTAACTCCATCTTCTAGTTTGGAAACGGGAACATAGGCAAACCCAAGACGAAAGTTTCGCTTTTCATTATAGTTTAAGTAGTAGTCTTGACCGCGATCAATTAAGACGCCTTTGGCTCTCAAACGACTAGCTAGGATAGATGCATCAAATCCTTCTGGACCTGTTAGCCAAAATGAAGTTCCACCTTTGGATTTTGTGCGCTTTAGCATATTCAAGTGTTTACCTAAGGCAATATCCATTGCTTGCCATCGTTTTTGGTAACGCCTCTCAATATTGTTAAGGTGAGCATCGTAGTGACCAAGTTGAAAGAATAATGCGACAATTTCTTGGACTATAGTAGGGGGGTGTCGCATCATTACCCCTCGTGCAATTCGAGCTTCGCGGATAATATCTCTATGCGCAACAATGAAGCCTAATCGAATGCCGGGTGAGAGTGTTTTTGACAGGCTACCAACATAAATCACACGTCCAGTTGTATCCATGGACATCATTGAATGGGAAGATTGTGAAAAGTAATTCATTTCAGCTTCATAATCGTCTTCAATGATAAGAAAATCTTTCTCGACTGCAGCTTTTAATAATTCTTTCCGACGTGATTGGCTCATGGTAACCATCGTTGGAAACTGATGGCTTGGTGTGGTGAAAAGCAATTGGCATTTATTGGGAATTTTAGATGGGATAATGCCATCACCATCTATTGGTACACCAATAAGTTCACTCCCTGACATGCGAAAAGCATTGCGTGCACCAAAGAATCCTGGGTCTTCGAGCGCAATGGGTTTCCCAAATTTAGAAAAAATAGTACCAAGAATGAAGAGAGCGTTCTGTGATCCCAATGTGATCAGTATTTCATCTTCTTCTGCATATATACTTCGCGTATTTAATAAACGTTGTCGAAGTTGTTGGATTAATTGGGGACTATCACTTTCTACCGAGTCACTTGCCCAGATTGGAGTTTTTGTCCTTCCTAAAGCCTGCCTGGTGCATTCACGCCAACTGCCCACTGGAAAAAGATCTGGATCGATTTGGTTGTAGATAAACGGATAAGGATAAGAATTCCAATCCAATGGATTAACTACAGGACTGAGTTCGGTTGGTGGAAAACTTACTATGCAAGGTATTTCATCTTGAGCAGCAGCACTTCGTTTATTTTGTAGGTTAGTTAAGTTAGCCATTTGTGGATTGATGAAATAGCCTGACCTGTTTCGAGAAACAAGAAAGTCGAGGTCAATCAATTTGTTATAGGCTGCAAATACAGTATTTCTTGATACTTTAAACTGATTAGCCAAATCACGGCATGATGGTAGTGGACGATCATGAGCTAATGATTTGGAGATTATTGCTGAGCTAATTACTTCACAGATTTGATCCCTAAGGCTTAGATTTGAAGCCTCAGGAAGTTTCAAAAAACGTGGCGTTGTTGAACCCAAATTGGCCTCCTTCATATATAATAAAAAACTGCAATTGTATTTGAGCGGGCAATTTTTCTGACTTACTTTTAATCGACTGCGAAACCTCATGTCTCTAGCAAAACCATCTGTCCTTTTCATTCTAAGCATCTGTCTCTTTCTTTGGCAAGGGTTGCGATGAATGATGCAATCATGAAATTTAATTGATGAGGGATCGAATTCATGAGTACAAAACACATTTTCAAGGCGCTCGTCATAGCGTCTATAACTACTTTTTCTGCGCAGAGCGCTGCTGCAGATTTGACACTTAAACTTGGGACTACAGGTAGGCTCGGTATGCCTATTGGTGACGCCATAGACCAGGCATTAATACCAGCCATGGAAAAAGCGTCTGGTGGAGAGGTTACTATAGAACCATACTATCAAAAAACACTCTGTGCAGAACAGAAATGTGGTGAACAGGCTAATCAGGGTCTCATTGCTTTGTGGACTAGTTCTACAGCAAACTATGGTAATTTTGGATCAGAGTTAGCAATTTTTGACTTGCCTTTCATTTTTAAATCACTCGAAGATGCAAAGCGAATATCAAATGATTGGTTGGCAGAAAGACAGTGCAAACTTGCGCTTGAGAATGCTGGACACATTTGCCTTTCTGTATACTCGAGTGGTGGATTTAGGCAGCTTGGAAATGCAACGAAGTCAGTCCGAGTTCCTGATGACATGAAAGGTTTGAAGTGGCGTACTACGAAGAGTCCTGTTGAATTTATGCTTGTCAAAAACTGGGGTGCAGTTCCGACTCCCTATGATTGGAGTCAATTATATCAAGGTCTTCAGTCAGGTGTAGTTGAGGGACAGTATGTTGCTAGTCCATGGCAGGAAGTTGCTAAGTTGCATGAAGTTGCAAAATATTTCACGGAAATTGGTGGAATGTGGTCTGGAAATATTTTAGCCATGGATTCAAATCAGTATAATGCAATGACTGATCAACAGCGTGAATGGTTACATCAAGCTGCCGACGCTTATGGAGAAAAAGTTAACGAGCTAGACAATGCTTGGATCAAAAATGGAGAAGATATCATCAAAGCATCTGCGAATGAATGGTACGTACCCACAGAAGCTGAGTTAACACAATGGAGAGCAGGGGCGATTGGTGCTTGGTTAGATGCAAAAGGTACTTTTGAACCAGATGTTGCTAGAAGAGTACTTTTGGAGCAAGGAATGGATAGTTTTGTTGCTCAGCTAGAAGAAGCTGGTGCACTGTAATTAGTTATCCAGAATAATATGAAAAGATCATTTAGGCTATTACACAGTACTAGGTGATCTTTTCATCAATTTAATTTTCATATATGTGAGTTTTCATGGTAAGTATATTTCTACTTGTATTGTTGCTGTTTTTTATCCTTTGTGGTGCTCCCATTGGATTTACTTTAATTTTAATACCTTTCTTTTATATTTTGATAACTGACGCAGTGCCTCTCGTCTTAATCCCTAGCCAAATGTTTAACGCAATTGACTCTGTTCCATTAACTGCAATTGCCTTTTTTATGTTGACTGGGGAGTTAATGACAAGTGCTACGATTACAGATCGGTTGGTTGCATTAAGTAGGGCATTGATTGGCCGAATGCGTGGTGGTTTGGCTCAAGTAAATGTGCTTGTAAGTATGTTTTTTGCAGGGATGAATGGATCCGTTGTCGCTGATACAGCTACAGTTGGTGCGTTAGTATTACCCGCTATGAAAAAAGCTGGATATCCTCCTGCTTTTTCGGCTGCTGTTACAGGAGTTAGCTCCACAATTGGCGGCATCATTCCACCTAGTATAATGATGATTGTCCTTGCTAATGCTACTGAGATTTCTGTCGCTGCATTATTTGCAGCTGGTATTATTCCTGGTCTGCTAATTGGCGCTGTGATAATGCTAATCAACCATTTCTTTGCGGTAAAATATAATTTTGAAAGAAGTGATGAGCGCTTTTCAGCACGAAGAGCTGGGAAAGAATTATATCGATCCTCCTTTGCTTTGCTTATCCCGGTGGTTTTAGTAGGTTCCGTTATGGGTGGTATTGCATCAGTTGTAGAAGCTGGTGCAATTACAGCAGTGGTCGCACTATTTACAGGTGTGTTTGTTTATAGGACGATTAAATGGAAGGAATGTTCTGGCGCTTTCCGGCGGGCATTTCGTAATTCAGCGATGGTTTTTATCATTATTGCTGCATCTGGACCATTTAGTTGGCTGCTTACATCACTAGGTGCAATAAGCGATCTTGAAAATTGGCTACTTAGCCTCACGGGCTCCCCTATTATTTTCATACTTGCACTTATCCTTTTTATTTTTCTTCTTGGAACGGTTATGGACTCTGCCGTAAATATAATAATCGTGGGTCCAGTCTTAGTTGATGTTATGGCTAAGGCAGGATTTCCAGAGGTCCAGGCAGCTGTTGTAGTCATTGTTGGATTCTTGATAGGGTCTGTAACGCCACCCGTTGGTGTCGCATTTTTTACTTCCGCTACCATTGCAAAAGTGCGACTAGAAGAGGTTGCTGTTGCATTAATTCCTTATTTGGTAGGGCTATTTCTGCTTCTATTTTTTATCATTGTCATTCCAGAACTGACAATGTTTCTTCCACAGTTGATGAGTTGATTGAGCGCCATGTTGAAAATATTAAATAGTTTTGATCGTTTAGTGCACAGTATATTAGAAGCAATGTGTTCGTTGTTTCTAGCTTTGATGGTTGGCTTCACAATCTACAATGTTGTAATGAGATATGTATTTGCTAATCCACCAGTTTGGGGGGATTTATTAACTGTTTTGAGTAATATTTGGTTAATGTTTATAGCACTTTCATTAACAGCTAGAGATAATGAACATATTGCTTTGAATTTAATTTATGAAAAGTTGCCAAGTAGATTAGCGTTATATATTCGTCAGTTTTGGAAACTTATGATAATAGTGATTGGGATTGTTCTAATTATTTATGGATTTGAGCTTGTAGAAGGAATGAGGGGTAAATATTGGGAAATGTGGCATTTTGAATTTACTGCTCAGGGCATCGAATTCAAAGAAAATTACATGCCAAAAAAATATGCTGTAACTATCCTGCCTTTAGCTGGATTTTTAACAACATTTGGCGCTGCTATTTGTTTTATAAAAAAGATTTAATCACATTTCTTAATTACTTTTATATGGCTATAAGTTAACGAAATTAAATAAAACTAGTTGATGCAAGTTCTGGCATGTCCGAAAACACCGCCATTATTTAGTTTGCTTTTCTAAGTATAAGATCAGCTGCTTTTTCAGCAATCATGATAGTAGGTGAGTTGGTATTCCCAGAGGTAATGGTTGGCATGATTGATGCGTCAACAACACGTAAATTACGTAAACCTTTTACACAAAGATTTTCATCAACTACAGCCTCAGCATCTGGACCCATTCTACATGTTCCTACAGGATGAAAAATTGTTGTACCTATTTCACCAGCAACAGAAGATAGATCTTCATCACTTTGATATACTTTTCCTGGTTTGATTTCAGATGGGTTATATTTTTTCATTGCAGATTGGTTCGCAATTTCACGGGCCAAACGTATTGCTCGAACTGCAACAATTTTATCTGAGTTTGCACTTAAATAATTTGGATCAATAGTAGGTTGTTTTGATTGATTTGGCGATGAAATATGAACTGATCCCCGGCTTTGAGGTCTTAGTGGAACTACGCTTGCTGTAAATGCTGGAAACGGATGCAACGGATCACCAAATTTTTCTAGGGATAAGGGTTGCACATGAAACTCAAGGTCTGCAGTTTCCACTTCAGGCCCAGATTTTGCAAAAATACCAAGTTGACTGGGTGCCATAGACATTGGACCTTTTCGTGATAGAATGTATTCTAACCCAATGCCAAGCTTACCTAAAACCGATCCAGCCCTTTGATTTAATGTTTTTACATTCTCAACACGAAAAGCAACGCGTAATTGAAGGTGGTCTTGCAAATTTTCTCCCACATTTTTGGATGGATGCAAGATATTTATACCCATATTTTTCAAATGGTTTGGGTCCCCTATGCCGGAAAGCTCAAGAATTTGTGGTGATCCAATAGCGCCAGCAGATAGTATAACTTCACCAGTCGTTCTATATGTTTCAGGCTTACCATTTCTTTTAACTTCAACACCTACTGCACTTTTCTCATGAAACAGAACTTTCTGCACTTGCGCATTAGTAACTATCTGAAGGTTTTTGCGACTTTTGACAGGCCTTAAAAAAGCTTTTGAGGTATTCCAGCGCCAGCCTTTTTTCTGGTTTACTCGAAAATATGACGAACCTTCGTTATCACCTCGATTGAAATCATCAATTTTAATAATGCCATATTCTTCAGCGGCATCTCTATATGCATCAAGTATTTCCCAAGAAAGTCTTTGCTCCTCTACTCTCCATTCACCACCTGATCCATGCATTTCGTCAGAAGTATCGTAATAGTCTTCTGATTTTTTGAAATACTCTAGAACATCATCCCAGCCCCAACCAGTATTTCCCATTTGTTGCCAATTGTCATAATCATTTGATTGGCCTCTCATGTATATCATACCATTTATTGACGAACATCCGCCCAATACACGGCCCCTTGGATAATTTAGAGACCGGCCATTCAATCCTTTCTGATTGGAAGTTTGGAATCCCCAATCAGTTCGTGGATTGCCCATGCAATACAAATATCCAACAGGAACATGTATCCAAAGATAATTATCTTTTCCGCCGGCTTCTAATAATAAAACCTTATTTTTGGGATTTTCTGATAATCGGTTCGCCAATACACAGCCTGCAGATCCACCCCCCACAATAATATAGTCATAATTAAATGTATTTTCATTCATTGGATTGCCTATGGTTATATCAGGATACTAGATTTGCCGTCGTTTGTAGAAGGCCAAGTTGGTGAATAATCTTTGTCAATTAAAATTGCTCTTACACCTTCTATTAAATCAGGATGCCTAATGGCGCGTTGAGCAGCTTTGAATTCATGTGCCAAACATGTTGATAATGTTTTATTCGAAGTTTTGTTCAGAAGCGTCATTGTCTCATGTAAGCTTCTTGGAGAGGCTATTTTAAGTGCTTTAAGCGCTTCTATTGCTTCGATGGAGTTAACGTTTGATAAGCAGTTTTGAATACTGCAAATTGTGGGTTGATCAAAACATTTTGTCGACGCAGCTAACATTAATGTACTAGTTTGATATTTTAAGGTTTCACAAAAATCATCAAGGATGTTTGTGATACTGTCCTTTGAAAAGCATAATGCGTCAAAAATCTCAGAGATAGATGAAGAAATTGTCATATGTGTTGAAAGTCCTAATGCATGAGCATAAAAATCTTTTACCTTAGCTCCTGTTAATCCCATCCAGTAACCAGCATTGTGAGGCATTCTTGGAAGAAAGAAGCTTGCACCTACATCAGGAAAAAAACCGATGGCAGTTTCTGGCATTGCAAAAACTGCCATTTCAGAGGCAATGCGATATTTCCCATGCATAACCAATCCTAATCCTCCCCCCATGCAAAGCCCATCAATTAATGAAATATATGGTTTTGAATAGTTTGCTATGCGTAATATTAGTTCATACTCTTTCTTGAAGAAATTTTCTGCTTTATCATAGTTATTTGAAATACAAAAATTTCTGATTGATTTAAGATCCCCACCAGAACAGAATGCTTTATTGTGATTTGATTTTATCAGAACTCGATTAATTTCATGGTCTTTTTCGAATATATCCAAGGCCAAAGAAATTTGTTCTATCATTTCTTGGTTTAGAGCATTTAAGTTTTTTGGGCGATCAAGGCCAATAACCCCAGCTTTGCCTCTTTTCTCAATAGTTATATGTGACATATGAATACTATTTTTGGTTAATATAGATTAACAATTGCGAAAAACTGGTGCACGTTTAGCAACAAATGCAGCCATTCCTTCTTTTTGGCCGTCTGTTGCGAAAGCTGCTTGAAATAAACGCCTCTCATGTAATATGCCCTCTGAAAGTGGAGTTTCAAAAGATCGGTTTACTGCTTCCTTTGCCATGATAACTGCAGGTGAATTTAGGCCTGCTATTTGATGTGCAGCCTCTAGTGCTGTTTGAAGAAGTTCGCCTGTGGGGACTACCCGAGCAACTATCCCAGATAATTTTGCTTCATGAGCATCAATAGTGCGCCCAGTTAGAATTAAATCCATTGCTAGGGCTTTACCAATAGATTTACTTAAGCGTTGTGTTCCTCCAATGCCCGGTAGAATACCTAGTTTGATTTCGGGCAAACCAAATTGCGCATCTTCTGAAGCAATGATTGTATCGCATAACATTGCCAATTCGAACCCACCACCAAGGGCATATCCACTTACAGCAGCTATTACAGGTTTTTTAATGAATCGCATCTGATCCCAATCAGAAAAAATATCATTTTGAAGTAATTCTACTAAAGTTTTGTCTGCCATTTCTTCGATATCTGCACCTGCAGCAAAAGCGCGTGGGCTTCCAGTAACTACAACCGAACCAATTCGGTCGTCCGTATCAAAATCTTTTAAGGTTTGCACAAGTTCACGGGCTAATTGTATATTCAAGGCATTTAAGCTTTTTGGCCGGTTTAGTGTAATTAATCCCACTCGGTCCCGGCGCTCCACAAGAATTGTATCCAAAGATTTATATTTTGTTGATAGTGCTTTGGTCTCTGCAAGCTTTATATTAGCTTTTTGTTTGTTGCTCATTTTTTCGCTCCTCTTAAAATATTTGTCAAACTGCGGTTTTTATTTCCATCCAGGGATTAGCTTCCCGAGTTGTATCATTTTCTAATTCAACAGTTTCTTTTGGGGAGGAAATGTAAGCTTCTGCATCAGCCATTACTTCTGCCAAGATTGCTTCTCTATGTTGATTAAGTGCCGGAGCTTTAGTTGAAGTTGTAGTGTCAATATCTTGATATGCGTTCATCTTAATTGGGTTACCAGCTGTACGGAAAGGTTTATTACTTTGACCTTCAACTTTGATGATCATATTTCTGGAGAGGAGTTGTGGGTGTTCTAAGAGGCGATCAATAGAATTTATTGGACCACATGGTACTCCTGCATCATTTAAACAATCTAACCAATGCTGAACAGGTTTAGATTTAGTTATCAGATCAATATCTGCTACTAATTTAGGTCGATTGCGAACCCTCAAATCATTTGTAGAGTAAATTGGATTAAGGGCCAATTCTGGTGCATTAATTGCATCTGCCATCAATAAGAATAATTGGTCATTACCTGCTGCTATTACAAATCTTTCATCAGCTGCTTCGAATGTTTCAAAAGGTGCCAATGAAGGATGGCAATCGCCAGTCGATGTGGGTATTTTTCCTTCTACGTCAAACCTTGCTATAGCAGTTTCTAAAAGGGCTGCCTGACAGTCTAACATCCCAATATCAACACGATCACCTTGGGCATTTTGGGTGCGTTTATATAAAGCTGATAAAATGCCAATCACACCAAATAAAGCAGCTCCAAGATCCCCAAAGCTTGTCCCAACTCGGGCAGGGCGTTCTCCAGGCCATCCAGTCAAACTCATTACACCGCCCATTGCTTGAACTACCATATCATACCCTGGCAATTCAGACATAGGGCCAGAGTGCCCAAATCCTGAGATAGATGTGTAAATTAAGTGTGGATGAGTTTTAGCTAATCTATCTGGACCATATCCAAGTCTATCCATTACTCCAGGTCTGAAATTCTCTACAAGAACATCAGAAGTGTTAAGTAACCTTTCTAGCAATTCGCGATCTCTGGGCGATTTAATATCTAAAACAATACTTTCTTTACCTCTATTAAAGCACATAAAATATGCGCTTTCAGAGCTTATAAAAGGAGGAAATGCTCTGGTATCATCGCCAGTGCCAAATTTTTCAACTTTTATTACGCGAGCGCCAAGATCAGCAAGCACCATTGTACAATAAGGTCCTGCTAATACGCGTGAGAAATCAAGGACAGTAATTCCAGATAGAGGGCCACCCTCTAGTTTATTATTTTCAGAATTTATCATAGTAAAATCTCTTTTCTTTATTGTTTGAAATCCATGATTACATAGATATTTTGATTAGTATTTGTGATGATATATCTGTTGAGATTCATAGCTTTTAAAATTTTTTAATTTTTGTATTAAATAAGGTTTTATAAAATAGACCGATCGTCTATTAATTGATGAAAAAAAATTCATATTTCTATTCCAGAAAAAAATCCTTTGGAAAATTGACGAAGTGGTGCTTCAGATTGTTCTAGTTTAGCTCTTAAAACAGCACCTTCCCAGCCTATCCAGAAATATTCTGATAATGCATTGCAATCGATATCTGAGTCTATCTCATTTTCGTCAACAGCTTCTTTTAAACAAGCAGAAGTACGTTGTTGCCAGTCATTAAATACTTCAACAAGTAAGCTTCGGTACGCAGGGGGTAAGGCTCCCATTTCCTGACCCAGATTCCCAACAAGGCATCCACGAGAGAAGTTAAATTTTTTCATTCCTAGGGCAGCATCATCAATAAAATCATACATCCGTTGTAAAGGAGTACGTTCATTGTTACTTAAAATTCGATCTAATTTGGTTGCAAAATATAATGCGTATCTTTCAATGAGTAGTGCGCCAAATGCTTCTTTATTTTTAAAATAATGATAAAATGAACCTTTGGGTACATTCACACTCTTTAAGATTTCATCAATACCTGTTGCAGAAAATCCTTTTGTAGTTAAAGCCACAACACCTGCACTCAGCAGTGCTTCACGTGTCTCACTATATCCTGCAAGTTCTTTTGGGGGGCGCCCTCGGCGACGTTTATGTGTTGAAGATGAAAGCAAAAGAATATCCATAAATGTTATTAACATTAATTAGACCGATCGATTAATTAATGTCAATATGTATTATAAATTATATTAGTTTAGTCTTATATTGGGATATAGTTAAAATAATTGGATGCAAACTATAGTTTGTCTGGCTACACCCCGCCAGCTATATTTTCACTCTTTTTGTAAAAGATATTTTTTATATCTAGTGTGCATATTTAAGTATTCTTAGTTTGTACCCAAATTGTTTTTGTTTGAAGATATTGCTCAATGGCCTCTGTTCCATTGTCACGCGCAAGTGAACCAGATTGTTTATAACCACCAAATGGCGTTTTGATATCACCTTCAGAGAAGCCATTAACAGAAACAGTGCCACATGGAAGTGAACGAGCCATATGTAACGCTTGGTCAATATTTTGTGTAAATACAGTAGCGTGTAATCCATAATCTGTATCACTTGCTATTTTTAGAGCCTCATCTGCATTTTTAACTGACATTATACCCAGTACTGGACCAAAAATTTCTTCTTTAGCAATTTTCATTTCAGGGGTTACATTTTCAAAGACGGTTGGTTTGATGAAGTGGCCTGGGAAATCGCTGTCTCCACCCATTAACATTCCTGCACCTTCTGCAATACCGGATTGAATGTAACTCATTACCATTTCTTTGTGATCCTTCGTAATCATTGACCCAATATCAGTTGAAGGGTCCAACGGATCACCAAGTTTGAAAGCCTTTACTCGATCAATAATACGACCAGTAAACTCTTCGACAAGCGGTGCAGCAATCAATTGACGCATATTGGCAGAGCAATTCTGCCCACCATTCCAAAATGCAGACATAGCAGCATGCTCGATAAGCTCATCATCTAATATGGCGTCCTCAAGTACGATGAATGGACTTTTCCCACCCATTTCTAAACCTACACCTTTTAAATTACTATCACCAGAGTAACGCATAAACATTCGTCCAACTTCACTGGAACCAGTGAAAGAGACAGTGTCTATATCATTATGCATACCAATAGCCTTTCCCGCGGTTTCACCATATCCGGGCACGATGTTGATAACTCCATCAGGCACACCTGCCTGTTGCATAAGTTCAGCTAATCTAATTGTGCTTAAAGGTGTTTGTTCAGCTGGCTTTATGACAGCGGAACAACCTACAGCAAGTGACGGAGCTATTTTCCAAGCCGCCATGACGAGAGGAAAATTCCAAGGTAAAACGGCTCCCGCTACACCCGCAGGTTCTTTAACAATCAATGCTAATGCACTGGGGCCAGTAGGAGCAATCTTACCAAAGCTTTTATCTGCTAATTCTGCATACCATTGAAAGAAATTTACAACCTCACCACCGATTTCGTCCATACAATCATTTATTGTTTTACCAGTATCCAAGCTTTCAAGTACTGCCAGTTCGTGAGTATGTTCTCGGACTAAAGCTGCAACTTTTAATAGTACTTCTTTACGTTCCTCAGGTTCTGCACGGCTCCAAGTGCCAGCATTAAAGACACGACGTGCAGCAACAACTGCACGATCAACATCTGTAGATTTACAATGGGCTACATTTGCTAAAATTTGACCCGTCGCTGGATTGGTAGTCTCAAATTTTGTACCATCAGCGGCATCGCAAAATTTACCATCAATAAAAGCTTGTCCATTTGGGCGGATATTTTTTGCAATAGTTTTATACTCAGCATGCGTAAGTGTCATGTTTTCTCCGTTGATTATAAATGTTTTTCAATTTTTTTTGATGAGTGTGCAGGGCCTTTATTGCGTAGGGTTCGGGCAAATATACGTATATCATTCAACAGCATTTGAGGCTCTTCCATCGCTGCAAAATGGCCGCCACGTGGCATTTCAGTCCAGTGTTGAATGTTGTAAATTCTCTCTGCATACGATCGAGGAGGCCAATTTAGCATTTCTGCTGGAAATACCGCACAACCTGTAGGTACTTCGACTCTATGCCCTTCTTCTGATAAAATTCTTCCTCCTTCTTCACGTCGACCATAGTAAATCCAAGACGCTGAATTGAATGTCCGTGTGGTGATATAGATCATGATATTTGTAAGTAATTCATCTTTTGAAAAGGCACTTTCAATACAACCTGGTTTAACATCTGCCCAGTCATGAAACTTTTCAATCAACCATGCTGCAAGTCCAACAGGACTATCCATCATTGCATAGCTTAATGTTTGTGGCCGTGTCGCCTGCTGTGTGCGATAACCATTCTGCATAATTTGGTCATCATCAAACTGCGCTTCCCAAGCTTTTTCTTCAGCTGTCTGAGGCCCATCAGGATGACGCATTGTTAATACATTAATGTGTATGCCTGTGCATGCTGATGCATGATCAAAGCCTAACCAAGAACAGATTGCTCCACCCCAGTCTCCACCTTGTGCGAGGTAACTATCGAATCCCAAAATATCTGTCATTAATGAGTTTAGCACCTTAGCCATCTTACGAGGCCCATAAGGCCGTGATGGCCTGCCAGAAAATCCAAAACCTGGAAGTGAGGGCACAATTACAGTAAATGCGTCATCCACATTGCCGCCAAATTTTTCAGGGTGAGCAAGTGGTTCGATTAGATCATAAAACTCAGTTACGGAACCAGGCCAGCCATGACTAATTAAAAGAGGCGTTGGGTTTTCACCACTTCCTCTTTCATAGATGAAATGCATATCAATTCCATCAACCATTGCCTTAAAATTAGAAAAAGAATTAATTCTAGCCTCTTGGGCAGACCAATCAAACTCATTGACCCAATATGCACATAGCTCTTTTAAATAATCAAAATTCGTACCATAGTCCCACCCACCATCATCGGGCATTTCATGCCAGGGAAAATGTGCAACTCGGTGCATAATATTTTCCAGGTTTTCTTCAGTGACTAAAAACTGGAATGGCTTTATTTCTGGGTTGTCTTCAATACGGTCTGTCAAGTCGTCAATTCCTAGTTTTGGTTTTCAGTAAAGAAGCTTTTAAACCAAAATAGCTGAGATTTTGCGAGGTTGGATAGAGACAGGTTGTGCATTTCGAAGGGACAGATGTAATTATAGTAATTTTGTGCAGTCATAACATTGCCCGAACTTCCTCTGCGATAATTTTAACTCCATCTTCTAGTTTGGAAACGGGAACATAGGCAAACCCAAGACGAAAGTTTCGCTTTTCATTATAGTTTAAGTAGTAGTCTTGACCGCGATCAATTAAGACGCCTTTAGCTCTCAAACGACTAGCTAGGATAGATGCATCAAATCCTTCTGGACCTGTTAGCCAAAATGAAGTTCCACCTTTGGATTTTGTGCGCTTTAGCATATTCAAGTGTTTACCTAAGGCAATATCCATTGCTTGCCATCGTTTTTGGTAACGCCTCTCAATATTGTTAAGGTGAGCATCGTAGTGACCAAGTTGAAAGAATAATGCGACAATTTCTTGGACTATAGTAGGGGGGTGTCGCATCATTACCCCTCGTGCAATTCGAGCTTCGCGGATAATATCTCTATGCGCAACAATGAAGCCTAATCGAATGCCGGGTGAGAGTGTTTTTGACAGGCTACCAACATAAATCACACGTCCAGTTGTATCCATGGACATCATTGAATGGGAAGATTGTGAAAAGTAATTCATTTCAGCTTCATAATCGTCTTCAATGATAAGAAAATCTTTCTCGACTGCAGCTTTTAATAATTCTTTCCGACGTGATTGGCTCATGGTAACCATCGTTGGAAACTGATGGCTTGGTGTGGTGAAAAGCAATTGGCATTTATTGGGAATTTTAGATGGGATAATGCCATCACCATCTATTGGTACACCAATAAGTTCACTCCCTGACATGCGAAAAGCATTGCGTGCACCAAAGAATCCTGGGTCTTCGAGCGCAATGGGTTTCCCAAATTTAGAAAAAATAGTACCAAGAATGAAGAGAGCGTTCTGTGATCCCAATGTGATCAGTATTTCATCTTCTTCTGCATATATACTTCGCGTATTTAATAAACGTTGTCGAAGTTGTTGGATTAATTGGGGACTATCACTTTCTACCGAGTCACTTGCCCAGATTGGAGTTTTTGTCCTTCCTAAAGCCTGCCTGGTGCATTCACGCCAACTGCCCACTGGAAAAAGATCTGGATCGATTTGGTTGTAGATAAACGGATAAGGATAAGAATTCCAATCCAATGGATTAACTACAGGACTGAGTTCGGTTGGTGGAAAACTTACTATGCAAGGTATTTCATCTTGAGCAGCAGCACTTCGTTTATTTTGTAGGTTAGTTAAGTTAGCCATTTGTGGATTGATGAAATAGCCTGACCTGTTTCGAGAAACAAGAAAGTCGAGGTCAATCAATTTGTTATAGGCTGCAAATACAGTATTTCTTGATACTTTAAACTGATTAGCCAAATCACGGCATGATGGTAGTGGACGATCATGAGCTAATGATTTGGAGATTATTGCTGAGCTAATTACTTCACAGATTTGATCCCTAAGGCTTAGATTTGAAGCCTCAGGAAGTTTCAAAAAACGTGGCGTTGTTGAACCCAAATTGGCCTCCTTCATATATAATAAAAAACTGCAATTGTATTTGAGCGGGCAATTTTTCTGACTTACTTTTAATCGACTGCGAAACCTCATGTCTCTAGCAAAACCATCTGTCCTTTTCATTCTAAGCATCTGTCTCTTTCTTTGGCAAGGGTTGCGATGAATGATGCAATCATGAAATTTAATTGATGAGGGATCGAATTCATGAGTACAAAACACATTTTCAAGGCGCTCGTCATAGCGTCTATAACTACTTTTTCTGCGCAGAGCGCTGCTGCAGATTTGACACTTAAACTTGGGACTACAGGTAGGCTCGGTATGCCTATTGGTGACGCCATAGACCAGGCATTAATACCAGCCATGGAAAAAGCGTCTGGTGGAGAGGTTACTATAGAACCATACTATCAAAAAACACTCTGTGCAGAACAGAAATGTGGTGAACAGGCTAATCAGGGTCTCATTGCTTTGTGGACTAGTTCTACAGCAAACTATGGTAATTTTGGATCAGAGTTAGCAATTTTTGACTTGCCTTTCATTTTTAAATCACTCGAAGATGCAAAGCGAATATCAAATGATTGGTTGGCAGAAAGACAGTGCAAACTTGCGCTTGAGAATGCTGGACACATTTGCCTTTCTGTATACTCGAGTGGTGGATTTAGGCAGCTTGGAAATGCAACGAAGTCAGTCCGAGTTCCTGATGACATGAAAGGTTTGAAGTGGCGTACTACGAAGAGTCCTGTTGAATTTATGCTTGTCAAAAACTGGGGTGCAGTTCCGACTCCCTATGATTGGAGTCAATTATATCAAGGTCTTCAGTCAGGTGTAGTTGAGGGACAGTATGTTGCTAGTCCATGGCAGGAAGTTGCTAAGTTGCATGAAGTTGCAAAATATTTCACGGAAATTGGTGGAATGTGGTCTGGAAATATTTTAGCCATGGATTCAAATCAGTATAATGCAATGACTGATCAACAGCGTGAATGGTTACATCAAGCTGCCGACGCTTATGGAGAAAAAGTTAACGAGCTAGACAATGCTTGGATCAAAAATGGAGAAGATATCATCAAAGCATCTGCGAATGAATGGTACGTACCCACAGAAGCTGAGTTAACACAATGGAGAGCAGGGGCGATTGGTGCTTGGTTAGATGCAAAAGGTACTTTTGAACCAGATGTTGCTAGAAGAGTACTTTTGGAGCAAGGAATGGATAGTTTTGTTGCTCAGCTAGAAGAAGCTGGTGCACTGTAATTAGTTATCCAGAATAATATGAAAAGATCATTTAGGCTATTACACAGTACTAGGTGATCTTTTCATCAATTTAATTTTCATATATGTGAGTTTTCATGGTAAGTATATTTCTACTTGTATTGTTGCTGTTTTTTATCCTTTGTGGTGCTCCCATTGGATTTACTTTAATTTTAATACCTTTCTTTTATATTTTGATAACTGACGCAGTGCCTCTCGTCTTAATCCCTAGCCAAATGTTTAACGCAATTGACTCTGTTCCATTAACTGCAATTGCCTTTTTTATGTTGACTGGGGAGTTAATGACAAGTGCTACGATTACAGATCGGTTGGTTGCATTAAGTAGGGCATTGATTGGCCGAATGCGTGGTGGTTTGGCTCAAGTAAATGTGCTTGTAAGTATGTTTTTTGCAGGGATGAATGGATCCGTTGTCGCTGATACAGCTACAGTTGGTGCGTTAGTATTACCCGCTATGAAAAAAGCTGGATATCCTCCTGCTTTTTCGGCTGCTGTTACAGGAGTTAGCTCCACAATTGGCGGCATCATTCCACCTAGTATAATGATGATTGTCCTTGCTAATGCTACTGAGATTTCTGTCGCTGCATTATTTGCAGCTGGTATTATTCCTGGTCTGCTAATTGGCGCTGTGATAATGCTAATCAACCATTTCTTTGCGGTAAAATATAATTTTGAAAGAAGTGATGAGCGCTTTTCAGCACGAAGAGCTGGGAAAGAATTATATCGATCCTCCTTTGCTTTGCTTATCCCGGTGGTTTTAGTAGGTTCCGTTATGGGTGGTATTGCATCAGTTGTAGAAGCTGGTGCAATTACAGCAGTGGTCGCACTATTTACAGGTGTGTTTGTTTATAGGACGATTAAATGGAAGGAATGTTCTGGCGCTTTCCGGCGGGCATTTCGTAATTCAGCGATGGTTTTTATCATTATTGCTGCATCTGGACCATTTAGTTGGCTGCTTACATCACTAGGTGCAATAAGCGATCTTGAAAATTGGCTACTTAGCCTCACGGGCTCCCCTATTATTTTCATACTTGCACTTATCCTTTTTATTTTTCTTCTTGGAACGGTTATGGACTCTGCCGTAAATATAATAATCGTGGGTCCAGTCTTAGTTGATGTTATGGCTAAGGCAGGATTTCCAGAGGTCCAGGCAGCTGTCGTAGTCATTGTTGGATTCTTGATAGGTTCTGTAACGCCACCGGTTGGTGTCGCATTTTTTACTTCCGCTACCATTGCAAAAGTGCGACTAGAAGAGGTTGCTGTTGCATTAATTCCATATCTAGTTGGCTTATTTTTACTTTTATTTTTTATCATTGTTATTCCAGAATTGACGATGTTTCTTCCACAAATGATGGGTTGATTGAACGCTATGTTGAAAATATTAAATAATTTTGATCGTTTGGTTCATCGTATTTTAGAAGCAATGTGTTCGTTGTTTCTAGCTTTGATGGTTGGGTTCACAATCTATAATGTTGTTATGAGGTATGTATTCGCAAATCCTCCAGTTTGGGGTGATTTGCTAACTGTTTTAAGTAATATTTGGTTAATGTTTATAGCGCTATCATTAACCGCAAGGGATAATGAACATATTGCCTTGAACTTAATTTATGAAAAGTTACCAACTAGGTTGGCACTATATATACGTCAGTTCTGGAAGCTCATGATTATATTGATTGGAATTGTTTTGATTATTTATGGATTTGAGTTGGTTGAGGGCATGCGTGGTAAATATTGGGAAATGTGGCACTTTGAATTTACTTCACAAGGTATTGAATTCAAGGAAAACTATATGCCAAAAAAATACGCTGTTACGATCTTGCCTTTAGCTGGTTTCTTGACAACTTTTGGTGCTGCTATTTGTTTTTTTAAAAAAATCTAATCTTAATTTTGAGATAAAGATTACCGTTGTTACAAGTGATGAGATCATGCCATCTTTTTTATAATATAAATGAATGCCATAATATAAACTAATTTTTTAATGTTTATAAAGTATTAAACTAGACGGCAAAATTTTCATTCTTAATTAAATATAACGTGTAAATTATCTGTGACCTCTAAAGATCAAATAAATACAATAAAGTATGCATATTTTTCATTATTATATATTTTTTGCGATTATTAAATCATTAATCAGCGCTAACATGATGAAAAGTAATCTATCGGAGTTTTATCGTTTTGACCTTCCAAACGCTTAATTTGAAAATATGAAAAATATTATAGAATTTAAAGACGTATCTAAATATTTTGGTTCACTAAAAGTTTTAGATGGCTTGAATCTAGAGGTTGGAGCAGGAGAGAAGCTTGCCTTAATTGGTCCAAGTGGCTCAGGTAAAACTACAATTCTTCGAATTCTAATGACTTTAGAGACTATAGAAAGTGGTTTAATCACTGTTGAAGGAAAGCCACTTTGGCATGAGAAAGTAAATGAAACTCTTGTTCCAGCGAGTGAAGCGCATTTGCAAAAAATGCGCCAAATTATTGGAATGGTTTTCCAGCAGTTTAATCTTTTTCCACATTTGACGGCATTATCAAATATTGAACAACCGCAGATTTTGGTGCGCAAGGTTACTAAAGAAGAGGCACGCGAAAAGGCAGCTAATCTAATGGATTTGGTTGGATTGGAAGATAAAAAGGATCATTACCCTCATCAACTATCTGGTGGTCAGCAACAGCGTGTTGCTATTGCTCGTGCGTTGGCTATGGATCCAAAAATAATGCTGTTTGATGAAGTTACATCAGCGTTAGATCCCGAATTAGTTGATGAAGTACTCTCAGTACTCAAAAAAATTGCAACAACCACTGATACCACAATGCTGACTGTAACTCATGAGATGAACTTTGCACGTGAATTTGCTGATAGAGTTTTGTTCTTTGATAAAGGGCAAATTGTTGAACAAGGATTGCCTGAAGGTATTTTCACCAATCCAAAAGAGCCCCGTACTAGAGGGTTTTTAAAGAAATATATCACAGGGTTAACTTAGAAATATTTGAAAACTTTAGATGATAAATAATAGAGGCCAAAAAGAAGCCGAATATAACTTAAATAAAAAGGGAAATTATAATGAAAATTAAAATAAATGGTCCTGTAGCCAAATTAGGATTAGGTTTGATTGCATTAAGTGCTGCTTTTGCAGCCAGCGCAGATACATTGGATGATCTTCGCAAAAAGGGTTATGCAACAGTAGCTGTGGCAAATGAACCTCCATATAGTGATATTAAAGCGGACGGATACGTCACGGGTGCTGCACCTGATGTTGCACGTGCAGTAATGGCCAAGCTAGGTGTTCCAGAAATCGACGCAAAAGTAATTATGTATGGTGCTATGATACCTGCTTTGCAAGCACGCCGAGTAGATATGGCCACATCAGGGCTTTATATTAAGCCAAAACGCTGTGAGTCAATTATCTATTCTGAACCAGATTTGTGTGGAGCTGAAGCATTTGCTGTAGCAGTGGGTAATCCATTAAATATCATGACTTATGAAGATATTGCAGCAAATCCAGATGCAACAATGACTACTTGTGCAGGTTGTGCAGAAGAAGCTTATGCACTTGAGCGTGGTGTTCAACCATCTCAAATAAAAGTTTTTACTGATCCACCAAGCGGCATTAAAATGCTACAACAAGGTAGGGTAAATGTATTCGCTCTTTCTGGTTTAGGCACGCAGGATCTATTGAGAAAAACAAATGATCCAAATTTAGAGCTTGTTATGCCAGTAACTGGTGTTCCAATGGGCTGTGCTGGTGCCGCATTTAATGCAAATGATACAGCATTTCGTGATGCATATGATGCAGCGCTTAAAGAATTAAAAGACAGTGGTGAATTTGCTAAGATTATTGAGCCTTATGGATTTTCTGCGGCTGCAACTTTAGCAGTAAAACGCGATGATTTTTGCCCAGGCAATTAAATTTTTAACGCCCAGGTTAAGCCTGGGCGTTTTAACAGTGAAAGCATTTTTTTAATATGAATGAAGTTTTTATATTTTGGCCCATCATCATAGATGGAACTTTGACGACAATTAAACTTACTTTAGCGAGTGGTGTTGTGGCCTTAATTATTTCTTTTACAGTTGGTCTTGCGCGATTATCGCGTCACTGGGTAGTGCGAGCGATAGCAACTATTTATCTTGAGTTTTTTCGTGGAACATCAGCAATTGTTCAAATGTTCTTTATGTATTTTGTATTGCCACTTTTAGGGGTCTTTCTTCCAGCATTAATGGCAGGCATAGTAGCTTGTGGTTTTAATTTAGGAGCATATGGTTCTGAGGTAGTAAGGGCATCAGTTCAATCCGTAGGACGAGAACAACGTGAGGCTGCTAAGGCATTAAATTATACAAATTTTCAACTTTATAGATACGTTCTTATACCCCAAGCAATTCCTGTTATGATTCCGTCATTTGGAAATTTAGTAATAGAACTTCTGAAATTAACTGCAGTTGCATCTTTGATTACAATTTCAGATTTAACGTTTATGTCACAAATTATTCGTGTCCAAACAGCATTAACACTGGAACCACTAATTCTTATCATGGTTATTTATTTTATTTTATCTTCTATTTTAGTGAGTGGCACAAAATGGTTAGAACGCTACTTTTCTGCTGGTCGAAATATACATAAAAGTGGAGGTAATTAAGCTATGGAATGGGACTGGAATGTCGTTGCCTCAGTTACTCCAAGTTTGTTGAAGGGGTTAATCGTTACTGTGCAGGCAACTATAGTCGGTGCAGTTCTTGCCTATGTATTAGGGCTAGTTATTGCGATATTAAAAATGTCTGGAAATAAGGCTGTTGCTTTTATTACTTATTGGAGTTCGGAATTTATTCGCCGTACACCACTTTTGGTTCAATTATATTTTCTATTTTATGTTTTACCAGATTTTGGAATTTTTCTTTCTCCTTTTGTAGCGGGTGTCATTGGATTGGGTTTGCATTTTAGCACTTACACATCAGAAGTGTATCGAGCTGGGATTGAAAATGTTCCAAAAGGCCAATGGGAAGCTGCGAGATCACTGAATTATAGTGCTTATCACACTTGGAGATTTGTTATTTTACCTCAAGCAATACCTCCAATGTTTCCACCTCTTGCTAATTATCTAATTACGATGTTTAAAGAAACACCACTTTTATCCGCAATAACAGTAGTTGAGTTATTTAATGCTGCTAATATTTACAGTAATAGCCATTATAAATATTTAGAACCCATGACATTAGTTGGTTTGTTCTTTTTGCTAGTTTCTATACCTGCAGCCATGATAGCATTAAAAATAGAAAATAAGTATAAACCGCTTAATTAAGCTTTTTAAAAATATATTAGTTTTTAGATAATTTGCTATAAGCATTGATAACTTTTGGTGGTGAAAATGCCCTAATGGCAGGTAATTCACCTTCAAATTTTTTGATATTAACTAAACAACTATGTGCAATTGGCCCTTGGGCTAAATTTGAACTTCCTTTATCTATTGTTAGAACGTTTGGATTGCCATGCCTGCAAAACAATGTTCCATCTTTTTGTTTGTCAGCATCTAGCCAAGCGCCTGTACTCATTTGTACAACATCTAATCGAATGTCTTTGCTTAATACAGCTGATGCTAAGCATGCACCTCTGTCATTATAAACTTTGACTATATCGCCATCATGTATCTGATATAATTTTGCAGTATTAACGTTAATAATAATTTGTTCGCGGCCTTTTTTCTTTCCATTAAGACTGACAGACCCATGATCGAATTGAGAATGAAGTTTGTTTTGAGGTTGACTTGAAATCATGTGTAGATCTTTATCTTTATTTGAATTTCCCAACCATTCTTTTGGCTCCAACCACGTTGGATGTGGTGGACAATCAATATAATTGAATTTAGCTATAGTTTTAGAATACAACTCTATTTTACCACTTGGAGTTTTTAATGGGTATTTTATTGGATCACTTCTGAAATCTGCGAACATAATGTAATTTTCTTCAGGGACTTCAATTTTATGCCAACCCTTTTTTTTGAAAGTTTTAAAATCGGGCAATACAATACCGTTTTTTGCTGCTGATTTACGGCTTTGATTATAAATCCATTGTATCCAAGCTGAAGAATCGCGATCACCAGTAAAGAGTTTTTTAATCCCCATTTTTTGTGCAATTCCACTTAAGATGTCAAAATCGTCCTTTGCATCTTTAATTGGGGGCTGAATTTTTTCCATTGCAATTATGTAAGGATCTCTTGGTGACATAGCAATATCATTGCGTTCTAAAGAAACGGTGCATGGCAGAACAATATCCGCATGCTTTGCCAATGTATTCCAACACCACTCATGTACAATAACTGTATCTGGCTTTTGCCACGCTTTTTGAAACTTGCTAAGATCTTGGTGGTGGTGAAATGGGTTTCCACCAGCCCAATATATTAGTTTAATATCCGGGTATGTGTACGATTTCCCATTATAATTAAACGGTTGCCCAGGCTTTAGAAGCATTTCACTAATTCGTGACACTGGTATAAAAGAATTTGTTGTATTTTGACCTTGTGGTAGAGCTTTAAATTCGACCACACTTTTTTCAAGACCTGTTGAATTTGCTGCTGAATATCCAAATGCTATGCCCCCACCGGGTAGACCTATTTGCCCAAGCATTGATGCTAAAGCCGTTGCCGCCCAGTAGGGTTGCTCACCATGATCTTGCCTTGTTAGTGACCAGTTCATTGAAATCATTGTCCGTGAATTTGCCATTTTACGAGCAAGAGTATGAATCTTAGTTGCTGGTAAATCACAGATATTTGCAGCCCATTGCGCAGATTTTTCTATTCCATCAGATATACCCATGACATAATCAGAAAATTCTTTAAATCCTACTGTATAGAGGCTTAGAAATTGCTCATCATAAAGATTTTCAATTATTAATGTGTGAGCTAATCCCAGAATAAGTGATACGTCAGAATTTGGCCTTGGTGCTAGCCATTCTGCGTTCAAGTTTTGATCAATATCAGATTTGATTGGTGAAATATTGACAAATTTCACTCCTGCCATATTTGCTTCACTTAAAGCTTCTTTAGTTCGATGACGACCTAAACCACCGGCGCTAATTTGACTATTTCGAGTAGGCAGTCCACCAAATGCAACAAAAAGATTGGTGTCCTGAATTATGGAATTCCAACAAGTTGGTGAATGAACATATTTTGAATATTCACCAATTACATGTGGTAAAATGACTTCACCCGCAGCGAGACTATAAGAATTTAAAGATTTAGTGTATCCTCCTATGCAATTTAGGAAGCGATGAAGTTGACTTTGAGCATGATGGAAGCGGCCTGCGGAAGCCCATCCATAAGAACCTCCATATATAGATTTATTTCCAAACTTAGTTTTTATACGATCCAGTTCGTTGGCTACAAGTTTTTCAGCTTCATCCCAACTTATCGATATAAATGTATCCTCACCTCTTAAGTTGTTAGCAGAACCTGGTCCGTGACGATACCAGCTTTCACGCACCATAGGTGTATTAATACGCATAGATCCATCTAACACATCAATAATACCTTGGCCTATAATAGATGGGTCTGGATCCTCTTCAAATCCATGTAATTTAGTTATCTTGCCATTCTTACTTTCAACACGATATGTACCCCAATGTGTGCTTGTAAGTGGAAAGTTTAAGTTTTTTTTCATGTAGACAACTAACTATAATATTTTCTTAGAAAACCAAATTTAATAATCAGGATATTAAAATCTTTAATATTTAATTAAACTTAGACTAATACTAAATCTATTAAGCATCACTAAGATATAAGTTTTGAGAAAATATTGCAAAAAATAAGAAGATATGTAGCTTTATACTCAAAATTACTAATATTCTCTAAATCTTGGTGAGTTACTTGAGGACAATATACATATAAAATTTAAGATTTTGATGTATTCTGTTAATCCTGGTTAGATAGAACTGGAACTTGAAGACCAACTTTTTTTCTTCCCATTGCAACAGAAGTTCGAAACTTACGAACATTCGAATTTTCAAAAAATAATCTTTGGGTTAGATCTTCAAAGTCGTCCATACTTTTAGCAACGCATATTAAACAGAAATCAGCATCTCCAGTTACATAATAGCATTGTTGCACTTGCGGTTCACTATTTGCACGACGAATAAAGGCATCAATCTGATCAATTCTTTCACGTTCTAATTCAACCATCACAATAAAACTCATTGGCAAATTTACTTTTGCTGGATCGACAATAGCTATTTCGCGCAAAATAATTTTTCTTGCTCTCAAAGATTTAAGACGGCGCTGTACAGAAGCAACTGATAGGCCAGTTTCATAAGCTAACGTGTCTAAGCCAAGTTTAGAATCTTCTTGTAATAAGTTTAGGATCATTGCATCGGCGTTATCGATATTTTCTTTCATAATATTGCCATTTTCTAATAATTTTATTCACAATAATAGTAAAATTTGAGTAATATGTTGCATAAAATAAACTATATTGATCATATGAAAACGTCAACAATAGTTTTAGATCAAGCAAAGCCCACTGCATTTTTATCTGCTTGTCCAGTATATAAACCAACCCCGCTTTATAAAGAATTGATACATGACAAACCCATTTGGATAAAAGATGAAGGCCAAAGAATGCGCCTTGGTGCGTTTAAAGCTCTTGGAGGAGTTTATGCTGTTGCACAACTAATAGCTCAAAAAACTGAAATGGATTTAGATGTCAATAAATTTTTGAGTGATGAAGTAAAACATATTGCAAAAAAAATGACATTTGTTTGTGCGAGTGCGGGAAATCACGGATTGGCAGTGGCGGCTGGTGCTAAACTCTTTGGTGCGTCTTCTCGAATTCACTTAGCAGCTACAGTACCTGAAGATTTTGCAAATAGATTACGTGAAAAAAATGCAGAAGTTGTTAGGTCTGGTGAAGATTACGAAGCAAGTATTCAAGCAGCAATTTTAGACGCAGATACTAATGGCGCAGTACATCTCGCTGATGGTTCATGGCCTGGTTACATTGAGCCACCGCGGCTAGTTATGGAAGGTTATACTGTTTTAGCAGAAGAGCTGCGACATAACTTTGAAATGAGTAATGATTGGCCATCACATGTATATTTACAAGCTGGAGTGGGTGGCTTTGCCGGTGCGATTGCATATATGATACGTAAGAACTGGAGCGTTCAGCCCAAAATTATTGTAGTCGAACCTGAAGCTGCACCTTGCCTCAAGCACAGTGTTCACAGAGGAAAGATCTTAACAGTAGATGGCCCAGTATCAGAAATGGGCAGGTTGGACTGTAAAACACCATCATTATTAGCATTTGATATTCTTTCCAGTGCAGCTGATGAATATGTACTCATTTCAGAGGATCAGGCGGAAGATGCAGTTCAAGCGGCAAAAAAATTAAATTATAATACTTCTCCATCTGGAGCAGCTGGGTTGGCTGCGTTTCTTGCAAGCTCTGAACCAAATCCAGCTCCCTTAATAATTATCACTGAGAATGCCATTCCTTAATTATATCTTTCAAAATAAATATATGTTCACATTTTTTAGTATGGTTAAATAAAAGATTATTCATTTTCTGAATATTTCATCTTGGAATTTATTTGATTTTGGAAAAGTGTTGGCAGCAACAGCCTTTTATCTAGT
>Ga0209196_1000594_pt1:22500-28906 | contig 28906 bp, 24 predicted proteins | sample COGITO_mtgs_1105_5_FD_184801 | JGI IMG/M metagenome (GOLD analysis project Ga0209196, IMG submission 184801) | Pelagic marine microbial communities from North Sea - COGITO_mtgs_110509 (SPAdes) (version 2) | ecosystem: Environmental > Aquatic > Marine > Epipelagic ... | reverse complement strand
TGAGGGTGATCGCTACCAAGAGATTCATTATCTAACTGGTAGCGATCGACTTATCTAAATTGAAATTATTATCTTATTTCTATCGGTTGATATTCTCGTGTTAATGTCCTCAAACCATTGGAAGACTCTTCAATAAAGCTAAGGTCACCTGCGGAATTGTAATCATACTGCGTCGAGGTTATTTCTGTGGTGAAAAAGGAACCATTGACATTATCCCTTGTGGTTTCCGTAAAAACGCCAACTACTTTCTCTTCATCATAAAAAATATTTTGCTCATTACGAATTATTAAATCACCTCCATAGCCATTATAAATTACAGATTCAATATCTCCATCATCATCGCGTAAAACAATTGTTTCGTCAGCGCCTAAATCACCGCAACTATAAGTAGATGTATCGCCTACCTCTGACTGATATGAAACGATCGTTTGTGATTGACTGCCGTTCTGAACGATTAGAAATTCGCAAGATGTAAGTGTTCCATCTTCAGCATGATGATACAAAACTTCAGATTCATACTGAAAACCTAAACCTTCAACATTAAACTCATAAATATTTGTTAATTTTCGATCATGATCAAAGGTTAAATTTTCAGTCGAATTAATTATTAATGACTCCAGCCAGGAAACTCTACGCGTGGTATCTTTACTAGCCAGCGAACCATCAGTTTCATATGTGTTAATCTCTAGGATATCGGATCCTAACGAATTTGCAAAATACGGCTCTGGATTTTCATCCAAAATTGAAGGCAATGGGACCTGAATTTCATTATCTGGGTGATAGGGTTTAATGTTAAAAAACTGATCAAAGGGGTTTTGATAAGTCTGAAATAATTCGCCACCCATAGCAGTCACTGAAGACTCATATCTTATTTCGTTTCCCACTTCATCATATAACCAACTTTCTTGTAAATAGATATCTGAGCCAGGTCCACTTTCTACCAGAGATGTTAGGCGGCCCATAGAGTCATAGTTATATTCCCTTTCAACCAAAAGGACTTCATCTGCTAAGTCTTCATAAGTTAACAGCGTTAGACGATTATCACTATCGTATTGAAGAGTAGTCTTATTCGTTGGAGGCATTTCGATATCACCACCGGGCGCCTCGAATATTTCAGACAACCGACCATTAGCATCATAGTTATAGCTAATCACAATATCATTGTTGCTATCGCCGTCTGTATCCAAATAATCTTTACTTGGGAGTGCAACAGTATATGTAACGCCTAAACTGTCAGCAAAATGTTTTTTTGCGGCATCAGCTGTGACATAAACACCGGCATTTTCATTAACAATTCTTTTATAGACAGTATTCAAAAATAAATCTTGGTCTAGATCGAAAACGAGCTCTTCGTTTGCCAGTGCAGTATCTAAATCGCCAAGATCTATTCCATTATTCGGATTGTGATCACGATCGAGAGATTGTAAGAACACTAGCATGTTGATGAGTTGATCGAATAGGCCTGAACTGATGGCATCATCTATGCTTTCTGCACCTAATAGATCTAAGGGTGTGACTACCTCACTGGCAATGGAACTACCTAAGGCTATACCCCCAAGAGAAAAGCTAACCGTTTCACCTTCGGTGTAAGTAAATTCACCGGCTGAATTTGTTAGGCCCGAATGACTTGGGCTGCTATAGCTTAGCCCCATTACTGGACTATCGATAAATGTCCCCGTCATTGAATCAGAGGATGACGATTGGTTAGAACCTCCTCCGCTTCCTCCACAAGCAATTAACCCTAAAACAACCCCACTGTATAAACCCAATTTTATTAATAAATGCATATCGCCTCCTATCGTCCCGTTCCATAAAATATAAATGTCACGGTATAAGACGCTTTGAAAGCATAAAACCCCACCCTAAAAGGGGACATAAACGATCAACGGTAAGAAGCTATTAGTTCGTAATGCTTTTAGCGCCAAACCCTCCGCACCTCAGGTGCATGGGGTTTCACTACGTCGGCAGTAGGCCATCGGCAAATTTTAAACAAAAAAAACCCAACCGATTAAAGTTGGGTTTCTGTTTCTAATTTTTTGCAGTTTAAGAGTCCGGCACCCAGCCCTGCGGCTGAGCCTTCGGGCGTTCGTAACTCGCAAAGTATACTTTGCGTCGCTGCGCGACCGTTACTTACCCTACAGTTAGTTGAAGGCGATACCTCCAATTACTTCGTAACGCTTTCAGCGCCGAACCCTCCGCGCCTTCGGTGCATGGGGTTTCACTACTTCGGCGGCAGTAGGCTATCGGCAGATTTTAAACAAAAAAAAACCCAACCGGTTAAGGTTGGGTTTCTTTTTTATTTAAAGCCTGACGATGACCTACTCTCACATGGGAACTCCCAAACTACCATCGGCGATACATCGTTTCACGTCTGAGTTCGAGATGGGATCAGGTGGTTCCAATGCTCTATGGTCGTCAGACAAACTGGTTGGATGAGTTGATTAAATCAACACTTCCTAATTTGTCTCGCTGCGCATTCTATATGATTAATTATAAAGATCAATTATATAGTTAGCTGCAAACGATATCTGTAACCCTTACGGATTACATCCAAAGTAACAATTATTTCTGAGTCAATAAATTTTAATACACTGCAAAAAAACAACTTTGTTCTTGCATAATCACTGCTTATTTAAGGCAACTCATATGCGCACATTTTCTATTGCGTTGTCTGTTACGTGCTAAACCCGTATATTTCGGCGACATCAGTCGTTTCTATTATATGGTCAAGCCGCACGGGCAATTAGTACTGGTTAGCTTCACGCCTCACAACGCTTCCACACCCAGCCTATCAACGTGGTAGTCTTCCACGGCCCTTTAGGAGGTTTAAAACCTCAGGGAGACCTAATCTCGGAGGGGGCTTCCCGCTTAGATGCTTTCAGCGGTTATCCTGTCCGAACGTAGCTACCCGGCAATGCATCTGGCGATACAACCGGAACACCAGAGGTTCGTCCACTCCGGTCCTCTCGTACTAGGAGCAGCTCTCCTCAAGTCTCCAACGCCCACAGCAGATAGGGACCGAACTGTCTCACGACGTTCTAAACCCAGCTCGCGTACCACTTTAAATGGCGAACAGCCATACCCTTGGGACCGGCTTCAGCCCCAGGATGTGATGAGCCGACATCGAGGTGCCAAACACCGCCGTCGATGTGAACTCTTGGGCGGTATCAGCCTGTTATCCCCGGAGTACCTTTTATCCGTTGAGCGACGACCCTTCCATACAGAATCGCCGGATCACTATGACCTACTTTCGTACCTGCTCGACTTGTCAGTCTCGCAGTCAAGCACGCTTATGCCATTGCACTAACCTCCTGATTTCCGACCAGGATTAGCGTACCTTCGTGCTCCTCCGTTACTCTTTGGGAGGAGACCGCCCCAGTCAAACTACCCATCAGACACTGTCCTCGATCCCGATAAGGGACCTGAGTTAGAACCTCAACATAACCAGGCTGGTATTTCAAGGGTGGCTCCACTGCATCTGGCGACACAGTTTCATAGCCTCCCAGCTATCCTACACAGGTTATATCAAAGTCCAGTGCCAAACTATAGTAAAGGTTCACGGGGTCTTTCCGTCTAGCTGCGGGAACACGGCATCTTAACCGCGAATTCAATTTCACTGAGTCTCGGGTGGAGACAGTGTGGCCATCATTACGCCATTCGTGCAGGTCGGAACTTACCCGACAAGGAATTTCGCTACCTTAGGACCGTTATAGTTACGGCCGCCGTTTACCGGGGCTTCGATCAAGAGCTTCTCCGAAGATAACCCCATCAATTAACCTTCCGGCACCGGGCAGGCGTCACACCCTATACTTCCTCTTACGAGTTTGCAGAGTGCTATGTTTTTAATAAACAGTTGCAGCCACCTGGTCACTGCGACCGGCCTCGGCTTAGGGAGCAAGTCCCATCACCAAAACCGGCGTACCTTCTCCCGAAGTTACGGTACCATTTTGCCTAGTTCCTTCACCCGAGTTCTCTCAAGCGCCTTGGTATTCTCTACCTGACCACCTGTGTCGGTTTGGGGTACGGTTACATATAAGCTGAAGCTTAGAAGATTTTCTTGGAAGCATGGCATCGACCACTTCACTCGATCTTTCGAAAGAGCTCGTCATCACGTCTCGGCCTTAAAGCAACCCGGATTTACCTAAGTTGCAAGCCTACCGGCTTAAACGCGGACAACCATCGCCGCGCTGGCCTAGCCTTCTCCGTCTCTCCATCGCACTTATATGTAGTACAGGAATATTAACCTGTTTTCCATCGACTACGGCTTTCGCCCTCGCCTTAGGGGCCGACTCACCCTGCCCTGATTAGCATGGGGCAGGAAACCTTGGTCTTCCGGCGTGGGAGTTTTTCACTCCCATTATCGTTACTCATGTCAGCATTCGCACTTCTGATACGTCCAGCAGACCTCTCGATCTACCTTCAACCGCTTACAGAACGCTCCGCTACCACGCGTGCAAGCACGCGTCCACAGCTTCGGTTTATAGTTTAGCCCCGTTACATCTTCCGCGCAGGCCGACTCGACTAGTGAGCTATTACGCTTTCTTTAAAGGGTGGCTGCTTCTAAGCCAACCTCCTAGCTGTCTAAGCCTTCCCACATCGTTTCCCACTTAACTATAATTTGGGACCTTAGCTGGTGGTCTGGGTTGTTTCCCTCTCCACGACGGACGTTAGCACCCGCCGTGTGTCTGCCAAGCTGTACTCCTCGGTATTCGGAGTTTGCATGGGGTTGGTAAGTCGGGATGACCCCCTAGCCCAAACAGTGCTCTACCCCCGAGGGTAATACTTGACGCTCTACCTAAATAGATTTCGCGGAGAACCAGCTATCTCCGGGCTTGATTAGCCTTTCACTCCGACCCACAGCTCATCCCCTCATTTTTCAACATAAGTGGGTTCGGTCCTCCAGTGCCTGTTACGGCACCTTCAACCTGGCCATGGGTAGATCGCCCGGTTTCGGGTCTAACGCCTGCAACTAAATCGCCCTATTAAGACTCGCTTTCGCTACGCCTCCCCTAAACGGTTAAGCTTGCTACAGACGTTAAGTCGCTGACCCATTATACAAAAGGTACGCAGTCACATAATAAATATGCTCCCACTGCTTGTACGCATACGGTTTCAGGTTCTATTTCACTCCCCTCACAGGGGTTCTTTTCGCCTTTCCCTCACGGTACTGGTTCACTATCGGTCAGTCAGGAGTATTTAGCCTTGGAGGATGGTCCCCCCATGTTCAAACAGGATATCACGTGTCCCGTCCTACTCGATTTCACTATAAACAGGTTTTCGTGTACGGGGCTATCACCCTGTATCGCCGGACTTTCCAGACCGTTCCACTAACCTATAAACAGCTTAAGGGCTGTTCCCCGTTCGCTCGCCGCTACTAGGGGAATATCGGTTGATATCTTTTCCTTCGGGTACTTAGATGTTTCAGTTCCCCGAGTTCGCTTCTTTAACCTATGTATTCAGTTAAAGATACCTGGCTTATACCAGGTGGGTTCCCCCATTCGGAAATTCCCGGATCAAAGGCTGGTTACCGCCTCCCCGAAACTTATCGCAGGTTCCTACGTCCTTCATCGCCTCTGACTGCCAAGGCATCCACCGTATGCGCTTAGTCGCTTGACCATATAAGACAAACGACTGATTTGTTACTTCGCCGGATTTAGCACTTAACATTTCGTCAAATTATGCATTACCACAACACTCAAGAGCGTCATGAACAACAACACATAATAAAACTGGTTTTTTCTACACAATTTCATTGAATTCAAAGTCATTTTGATGCAGTGCATTAAAATTTATTAGACTCAAAAATAATTTACTTTGTTAAAGAACGTCTGGTGCAAAGACCAGAAAACAGCGCATTAAACTCGAAAAACGCTGTTTTCTGATTTCTAAAGTATCACGTGAGCTTACGAACAAGGAAAGGAATTGGTGGAGCTATGCGGGATCGAACCGCAGACCTCCTGGATGCAAACCAGGCGCTCTCCCAGCTGAGCTATAGCCCCTTTTTATTAACTAATTCTAAAGCTAGCCAACTACTCGAACCTCGTATGGAATCTACGAAGTACCAACATAATCTGATCTTAACCAGATTAAATTGGTGGGTCTGGGTGGATTCGAACCACCGACCTCACCCTTATCAGGGGTGCGCTCTAACCAACTGAGCTACAGACCCGTTGTTTGATGCTTTGACTCATAGAGAGCCAGAAACAAACGGAACCCCGTTGGCTTATTGTGATACTACCATTGTAATCAAATCATGCGTGTAGACGCTTACTAAACTTCGGTACGCATCGTTTAAGGAGGTGATCCAGCCGCAGGTTCCCCTACGGCTACCTTGTTACGACTTCACCCCAGTCATGAATCACTCCGTGGTGACCGTCTTCCCGAAGGTTAGACTAGCCACTTCTGG
>Ga0209196_1000594_pt1:0-20000 | contig 28906 bp, 24 predicted proteins | sample COGITO_mtgs_1105_5_FD_184801 | JGI IMG/M metagenome (GOLD analysis project Ga0209196, IMG submission 184801) | Pelagic marine microbial communities from North Sea - COGITO_mtgs_110509 (SPAdes) (version 2) | ecosystem: Environmental > Aquatic > Marine > Epipelagic ... | reverse complement strand
ACACATCTTCATCGGAGGTATTCATCCAAAACTGATAAAAAGCATAAGGTGAGGTTTTATTAGCATCCAACCATATGGTGCCTGACTCAGTTTTACCAAACTTGGTGCCGTCAGCCTTAGTCACTAATGGAAGAGTTGCGCCAAATACTTGCGCTTGATGCATGCGCCGGGTCAAATCGATACCGCCAGTGATATTGCCCCACTGATCACTACCGCCTATTTGCAGCGTACAGCCATAACGCTTATATAGCTGCGCAAAATCATAGCTCTGCATAATCATATAAGTGAACTCAGTAAACGATATACCCGCACCTTCTCGATCTAGCCGCTGCTTTACCGATTCTTTTTGTATCATGCTATTAACAGAGAAGTGCTTACCAATATCCCGGAGGAAATCGAGCATTTCTATGCCCGCCGTCCAATCAAGGTTATTAACCACCTCTGCACTACTGGCTCCCGCATCAAAATCAACGAAAGCACTGGTTTGCTTGCGAATCTTTTCAACCCATTGCGCCACAATATCTGGGCCATTAAGCTTGCGCTCTTCTGCTTTAAAGCTGGGATCACCAATAAGGCCTGTGGCACCGCCTACTAAGACAATAGGTTTATGCCCAGCCAATTGAAAACGTCGCAACGCTAATAAAGGAACAAGACTGCCTATATGCAGACTATCTGCCGTTGGATCAAAACCGGAGTAAAGTGTTCTTGGGCCACTCGCTAAATGTTCATTAAGTGCTTCTTCGGCCGTTAATTGAGCAATTAACTCGCGCGACTTTAAATCCGCCAGTACTTCAGGTGACATAGTAGGCCTAACTCCATAAATAAATAGAATGATTAAAACTTAGCGCGGAACGATACACTATCAATGCGTACTTACCACTAGGAAATCTCGAAATTGTTTCACAAAATATCACTAACAACGCTATTCGTTCGTGGCATTCATCAATCTTTTGATATACTTAGCGAATACCAACCTAATTTTGGAATGCCCATAGGCAGCTAAGTGAACCAGATTTATGGCCAAGAACAGACATGCAACACTCACTGCTAATAAAAAAACCGCTCCGCAGTGGCGTAATCTTCACTCTCGGATTTTAAGCCTACTATTAAAGCTAACGAAAATAGAAGCCGCCATTTTGGCTTTTGCCGTCTGCTCGGTAGCATTAGGACTTGGCAACTCACTGCAATCCGACCCCTCAACGGCATCTATAGAAGAAGTAATAGAAAGCAGTAAGACTGAAGATACTAAAAGCCCCATCAATACTGACCGTACCACTATTGCATTAGCGCTGCCTAGCCAAAACAGCATACCAAAAACCGACACTGAGCAAGCCGCCTATTATTCGCAGGCTAAATTCACTATTGACTCCAACACGGTTCAAGCCGATTTTTCTCCAGCGCCGCTCTCTCAACCAGCATCACCAAAATCAGTCGCTGCCGCAGCAACTGCAGAGCAATCATCTACAGCCGTTAAACGCATTCATCAAACCCTTAAAAAGGGTGACAATCTATCGATGGTATTTGACCGTGTCGGACTTAATGCCCGCGATGTCTATCAAGTGGTTCAATCTGGCAATGAAGGCAAGGCGCTCACTCGCATGTTTCCTGGTGAGAAACTCGAATTTGTTCTTGGCGAAAATAACCAATTAGAGCAAGTGATTCGTGTTAAATCACCGCTTGAGAGCATTCACTTTATTCGTAATATCGCTGGCGATAAAACATATTTTGAAATTAATCGCGTGACTCGTACAGCTGATATTCGAAAAGTCTATCGTAGCGCCTTTATTAATGATTCATTATCATTATCGGCTCAACGTGCGGATGTCTCGCAATCCATCACTATGAACATGGCAAACATTTTTGGCGGTGTCATTGATTTTGTACTCGATGTTAGAAACGGCGACCAATTTACCGTGGTCTATGAAGAGCATTATCTGGATGGCGAGAAAATTGACGAAGGCAATATTATTGCTGCGTCATACAGTAATCGTGGCACTACTTATAACGCCTATCGCTATACAGACCCTGATGGCGACACTGGCTACTATAATGAAGATGGCGTTAGCATGCGCAAAGCCTTTTTACGCGCGCCTTTAGATTTCACGCGTATTAGCTCTAGTTTTAATCTACGCCGACTGCACCCCATTACTAAAGTGGTTAAACCTCATCGCGGTATTGATTATGCTGCACCAAGAGGCACGCCCGTTTTTTCTGCCGGCGATGGCCGCGTTTCAGCATCCGGTAGAAGTAAGGCCAACGGTAACTATGTCTTTATTAAGCATGGCGAATCTTATACGACTAAGTATTTACACCTGCACCGCCGATCAGTCAAAAAAGGACAGCGCGTAAAACAAGGTCAGATTATTGGCCAAGTAGGCTGCACAGGATTATGTAGCGGACCCCATTTGCACTATGAGTTTCTAGTGAATGGCGTTCATCGCAACCCAAGAACCATTCTTAAAAAGCTGCCTAAAGCTAAGCGATTAAATGCCAATCTAAAAGCGGAATTTATGGCGTCTATTGAATCAACGCAATTGCAGCTGGCCAGTTATAGCAGTCATATTAAACTTGCTAGCGCACAATGAAGCAGCTCTATATTGGTCTAATTTCAGGAACAAGTATTGACTGTATAGATGCCGCCCTCGTGGATTGCACTGAGGATAAACCCCTCTTATTAGCACATCATGAACACCCCATAGACTTACCGACCAAACAAGCCATTGCTGCACTTTGCCTACCTGGCGATAATGAAATTGAGCGAATGGGCCAACTGGATTTACAGCTAGGCTGTTTATTTGCCGACGCAGTAAACCAGCTACTCGCCAAAGCTAAGCTCAGCCATAAAGATATTGTCGCCATTGGTAGCCATGGACAAACCATTCGGCACCGCCCACCTAAAGATAACAACTCACCTGGATTCACTCTGCAAATTGGCGATGCCAATACTATTGCTGAAAAAACTCAGATTACGACTGTGGCAGATTTTCGACGTCGTGATATGGCAGCAGGCGGTCAAGGCGCACCTTTCGCCCCCGCTTTTCATCAAGCCATAGCGCCTAACAATATTAAAAGCAGTGCTTTTTTGAATTTAGGTGGCATAGCCAACATCACAGTAGTGAGCCAAGGGAATATTGTTAACGGCTTTGATACCGGGCCAGCGAATGGCTTAATGGATGCTTGGATACTCAAGCATAAACATGTCGCGTTCGATAATAATGGTGAGTGGGCAAGATCGGGAACGGTCAATAAAGCCCTGCTTAGCGACTTAAAAGCGCACCCTTATTTTTCTGAAGCCGCGCCCAAAAGTACAGGGCGAGAAGAGTTTCATTTGCCTTGGCTTGAATCGATTCTTGAGAATAAGCATGCAGTCTGTAATGAGGATGTTCAAGCCACATTGATGCGTTTAAGCTGCGAGACAATTTTGGAGGCGGCTTTTGCATCTAATATTGAGAATAACGGAGCGCATGCAACTCAATCTCAGCGACCTTCGATTGTTTACTGCTGCGGTGGTGGGGCGAGGAATTCATTCTTTTTAGAGACGCTACAAAGTATTTGTGACAGTCGCTATTCGGCATCTACTATAACCATTACAACCACTGATGAGATTGGTATTGGTCCAGACTGGATAGAAGCCTGCGCTTTTGCATGGCTAGCTAAACAACGGTTAGACCAACAGCCTATTATGCTTAACAATGTAACCGGCGCTGCACATAATGTGATTGCCGGCTGCATTTACTCAGCATAACTATTTAGAACTATGAAAAGCTATTAAAAGTAGAGCTATTAAAAATATTGATAATTCTCTTGAGAAACCAACCGCTCAGCTTCAGCCACCGCATTGTTGGCAACCCCTACAAATGGCTGTAGATCTTTAACAAAAAGATTATTGCCGTTTATCCAAATATCACAGACCTTTATATCTACAACATTCAGCGCTGTTAGCTTAGCGGCGAGATCAACTACCGCTTTATTATTTGCATATTGCTGCTTAAATAAGATGCGCGCCTCGTCACCATGCAATAAAAAAATAATAGGAGATGAGTCTTTTGCTGAGTACTGACCACTCTCGAACAGCATATTTGCACGGGTTAGAATATCGAGTAACTCTTGCGGGCTATGAATGGTGATATCAGCAAGGTATTTTTCTTCGAGCGTAAGGTGCGACTTAGCAGTTACTTCAGAAACACCTTGGATGAAATTAGCATTACTCACCGAGGACTCAGCAGTAGCTATAGTAGAGACAAACATGAAAAAACTGACAAAAACCTTTGATAAAAACCGTTGGTAAACACTCATGGCGAAATCCCTCCGACCAGATTAATTATTATTGTTTCACTGCGTACACACTGTAAATCTATACAGAAAAAGAAGAACCACAACCGCAAGTAGAATCCGCATTCGGATTATCAACGATAAAGCGCGAGCCTTCTAAGCCTTCAGTGTAATCAACACTGCCACCCACTAAATACTGATAGCTCATAGAATCAACCACCAAGCTGACACCATGATTATCAATAATAGCGTCATCATCGGCAATTAACTCATCAAAAGTAAAGCCATACTGGAAACCAGCACAGCCTCCACCGGTGACAAACACGCGCAGTTTAAGATCCTCATTGCCTTCTTCATCAACGAGGACTTTCACTTTATTTGCAGCACTGTCAGTAAAAACTAAGGTGTCTGCTAGCGGTGTTGTTGCACTATTCATTAACAATTAAATACCTAAATATACGTATGAACTAAAGAGGTTATCAGCCATTTAAGCCGGAATCAACATACTCATCAAGAATCTCATTAGAATCAATAGCTTGCGATTTTTCAATGCCGTTTGCAGCAATAGAATTTGACGATTCTTTAGTGTAGAGCAAACCGCCATTAATCTGCGAGCCCTTAACCATTTCTATCATCTGGTAATGAACATCACCACAGACGACTGCATTAGCGGCCATTTCAACGCGCTTAGAGGAGTAAACATTCCCTTCGATGTTGCCATTAACAATAACAATCGGCGCGCAAACATCACCATGGACTTCGCCGCTATTTTGGATACGCACCTGCGAGACTTCGCAGCCGGCATCGACCACGATATTACCACGGACCACGCCCTCAATTTCTAAACAACCCGTAAAACTAACCTGCCCACTAATTTCCGTGCCTTTGGCTATTAACGTGGTGTTTTCACTACTGATTACCGTCGATTTTGATTTGCTGCTGAACATTAGTGTGCTCCCAAGAGATCTTGCCAGTTAAAGGTTTTATTGATTTTTTGTACTGCCTTACCTGTCGATTCTAGCGCTATCACCATGCTAACAGGCGTTAGATGGTCGGGCAATTTGAATGCGCCCTCAATTGTCTGGAAAAAACGGAAACGAAGCTTAGCGGGCAAATTACCGTTAAAGCCTGGCAAATCCGATAACGCGAATGTTTGAATAGAATTTTTCGCACTAGCGTCGCTAGACTCTACAACTAAGCTAATGTCGAACTTACCTTTTAATAATTGGTTTTTACCGCCCGCCTGCGTCACTAAGGCCTTATATTGGTAGCTATTGGTTCTTTTATTAAAGGAAACATGAAAGCCATGCAAAGCCAAGCCCTTTTCCAGCTCGTCCGGCGCCATTAACCCTCGATAGAAGTCGACGCTTGTTTTCAGCTCTGCGAGCTCATTGCGATAACTCAGCAATTCTTTTCTCACGGCTTCTGCAGCCAAGCGATCAATTTCTGCTGATTTCTCAGCAGTCACCGCACGCTGCTGCTCACCACGAAAGCTGGCTTGCAACTCAGCCAATTCAGCAATCATTAGTTCATTTTGCTCCACGGCCTGACGACCATCGGCCATGCCTGTGCTGTAAATAAAACAGCCACCTATTAGTAACAAAACTAACGAAAAAACAATGCCGCAAATGATGGCGATTTTTTTTCTACGATTCAGTCGAAAAACAATGGTTCGAGTATTATTCATCAATTTATTCGCAGGTCTAAGGCATTAACGCAATATCGCGCAAGCCGAGTGTTTCTTGCCACTTATACATAATATTCATGGCTTGCACCGCCTGACCCGCCGCACCTTTTAATAAGTTATCTTCGACCACGAGAACAACTAACATCTCTGAACCGTCGACAGGCTGTACGCTAATGCGGCAATGATTAGTCCCTTTAACGCTGCGCGTTTCAGGATAAACACCGGCAGGTAAAACATCGACAAACGGTTCATTCGCAAATCGCTGCTCAAATAGTGCCTGAAAATCAACACTCATATCTTTAGGCTTACAGTAAAGCGTCGAATGAATACCTCGAATAATCGGCAATAAGTGCGGTACAAATGTGAGTGTCACTTTTGTATCGGCTGCGGCATTTAATCCCTGCTCAATTTCAGGAAGATGCCTATGCCCAGCTACTGCATAGGCTTTATAGTTATCGCTCATTTCAGAAAATAGATTCGCTACTTTTGCTTGTCTGCCAGCGCCACTCACCCCCGAAGCCGAATTCGCAATTAAACTATCGGTGTGAATTAAATTATTTTCTAGCAATGGCAAAAAACCTAACTGAACCGATGTGGGGTAACAGCCAGGACAAGCCAATAATTGAGCATCACGAATATTGTCACGATTCACTTCTGGCAAACCATAAACCGCTTGCTCGACTAATTCAGGGCAAGCATGCTTTTCGCCATACCAAGCTTCCCACTGCGGAATATCCTGCAAGCGAAAATCAGCAGATAAATCGATAACCCTAACATCCATCGCCATTAACTCTCGCATCATATGCATTGAAACAGCATGTGGCGTAGCAAAGAAAACTAAATCACAAGCCGCTGTTAGCTCGCTGGCACTGGGGGCAGTAAAAGACAGATCACACTCACCGCGCAAGTTAGGCCAATAATCAGACAAAGCCACTCCCGCCTCTGATCGAGACGTCACTACCGTCAATTCTACCTGGGGGTGACGCAGCAGTAATCGCAGCAACTCTGAACCGGTATAGCCGGTAGCGCCAATAACACCTACTTTTATCGAATCGTTATTACTCATTGCCAATGTTTTATCCACTCACTTGTTGTTCAATTAATCTATTGACTAAAAACGCCTCTACTTCAGCTACTGTCTATATCACTATCTATATAGAGAAGCACGATTACCATATAGAAGGGCTCTATCTATCTCAGAAACTTTACGTCTCTCAGATAATCTCCGCATCTCAGAAACTAGGCATCTATTATAGAGTGATGATAAGATTCTGTAGACTAAAACAAAAGTGCATTCTTTCCATTACCATGACAAGATAGCCCTAATACCAAAAACACCGCCCAGCGAAGCCATTTTAGCTGTGCATACAATCGACAATGCGAGTTAGCGCAATGCTCTGGATCAAAGCCTTTCATATTATTTTTGTTATTTGCTGGTTTGCCGGCATCTTTTACTTGCCCCGACTCTTTGTTTATCACGCCATGAGCGAACATCAGCAAACGCGCGATCATCTCTTAATAATGGAGCAAAAACTGTATCGCTTTGTTACACCTTTCGCCTACCTCTCTATTGGCTTTGGCGCTTGGCTTACAAGTTTTAATACTGAGTATTATTTTAGCCAGTCTTGGTTTTGGGGAAAAACTGTTTTAGTCGCGGCCTTATTGGTTTATCACATTCAATGCGGACGCTATATCAAACGCTTTATTGCTGGCGAAGAGCCTCGCTCACATACATTTTACCGCTGGTTTAATGAAGTACCTGTATTCGCTTTGTTTGCTATTGTTATTCTTGTTGTCGTTAAACCGCTAAGCCATTGAGTTATTGACTATGAATACCTCTCGTAATTCAAGCCATACTATGATTTCAACAACGGCATTAGCCAAGCACTTTGACCTACCCGCTAAAACGCTGTTTACCTTTTTAACCGAAAAATCGTGGATTGATCGCGTAGACAATCATTGGCGCTTAACGGGCAAAGGGGAATTTGAAGGCGGCGAGTATATTCAAAGCAAAAAATACGGCGAGTATATTGGCTGGCCACAAAGCATAGTTGATCACAGTATCTTTCAAGAAATGCTCGACCTGCCGATGTCAGTAACAGCCTTAGGGGCAAGGTTCAATATTAGCTCACATCGCTTTAATGCCTTGTTAGCTGAGCTCGGTTGGCAAAGACGCTTTCATAAAGGCTGGACCATAACACTGAGTGGCAAAAAACATGGTGGCATAGAAAAAGAAGATAATGAATCTGGCGTTCCTTATACCGTGTGGGCGCGAAGTATATTGACTGATGACAGCTTACAAACTGCGTTAGAACAAATTACGCTAACACCGGCTGCCGAACAAACAGCAATGCAAAAAAACCAAGCTGCATCGTCACAAAAAAATGCTCCGCAAACCTCTTTGGATTTTTCAAAAATCAGTGTACCCACGCACAGTCGAGATGGACATCAACCTGACAGCAAAGAACATCATGATGTCTGCAACTGGCTGTATTTAATGAATGTTGTGTATGCTTATCGCTGGGCATTAGCAGAGACTAAACTGGGTCGTTGTGATTTTTATTTACCCGCTGCACATTTACATCTTGAGTGTTGGCAAGAAAAAGAAGACGCCAAAGCCATGAGTGAAAAATTAGCGCGCATTGAATACTATCAACAAGAAAAATTAGCCTACATAGAATTAAAAAGCGAGCAGCTGAATGCGCTAGATGCTGCGCTACCTAAATTATTATTAAAATACGGCATTACAGTTTATTAGCCGATTGGCTTATCCGTATGTATTAAAGTCAGCCTCGCTGACCGTGCTCTTCTCGATTCTTTTCTTTTAAACGCTCACTTTTCTTTAATAACACATATACCGCACCGGTTCCGCCATGCTGTTTTTGTGCGCTGTGATAAGCCATAACATCGGGCACTTCTTTTAACCACTTGGCGACATAACTTTTTAACTTAGCGGGCTGTTCAATATTACGTTCGCCCTTGCCATGTAAAATCATGACAGTACGAAGATCATAAGTCATAGCTTCACGAATAAAGCCCAGCACCTCAGCACGCGCTTCAACCACCGTTTTTCGATGTAAATCCAAGTGCCCTTCAATTGTATATTTACCTAAGCGAAACTTCCGGAAAACACCGTCTTGTATGCCTGCGCGTTTAAAACTTAAAATATCCAACGGCCGCACCATCTCAACGTAGTCATCTGAGACCGAAGTAAAATCTTGAGACAAATTATCAGATTGAGTATTAGAGACAGCGGCCTGACGTAAATAGGATTTTTGATCAGCATCGACTAACGGTTTCTTTACCATAGTGCGGTCAACTTTTTTTAACGGAACCACACCATCGATTTGTCGTCGAAATAAATCGTCATCGTCTTTCACTGTACTGGCCCTATTGGTCTATAAATTTACTTGCAGCAATTATAGAAAGTCTAGAAAGGTTTGAAAAGACACAAATTTTATTTTTTTATTTAACGCAGCAGAAAGATAAACGTTTAAAAAATCTCGTCTGGACGGATATCAAATCGCGGAGTTAACTTAACATCTAAACCTTGATATAACAGAGGATTACCTTCTTTAAGATTATTTAATTCCGTGCGTAGATCAGTATCAAGCCCCTGGCTAACCACAATTTCAACACGGCGATTCAAAGCTCTATTTTCTTTACTGTCATTTTTAACCAAGGGTCGCGTATCACTGTATCCACTAACGGTTAAGCGCTGAGGATTTAAAACGCGCTCAGTCAATAATTCATGTGCCACACTCACCGCCCGCGCTGTAGACAACTCCCAGTTAGAGCGAAAGCGTGATGTTGATATAGCAATGTTATCCGTATGCCCTTGCACTAATATATCGCCCGTCTTTTCTGACAACACATCACGCACATCATGCAATACGCCTTTAAAGCCCGATCGTAATTGCGCCGAACCCGATGCAAATGACCCCTGCTCTTTAATCCTAACAGTAATATCTCTACCGCGCGTTTCTATTTCAACTTCGCCTTTTTTAATTTGCGTCGATAAAGCATTCGCTAAATCAACCGCATCACGACGCGTCTCTTCTATCATTTCGGCTAACTGATCAACTAAGGCTTTATCTTGTGCGGTTGATTGATTCTGAGTGAGCGTTACTTCATCAGTTAGTTGATCAGGCGTGCATTGCACTTGTAAATTACGCTGATCTTGTTCTGAGGTGCGCTGCTTAACATCATTAATGGGCGTAGGCTCTGGGCGACCAGGACTAAACTCCTGCGCAATAATACTTGTCCCCATAGGTATTTCGTTAGCTTCAACAACACGCTGAACACCAAAGGCGGTTCGCATTGAACCGGCTAGGCGCTTAAATTTAAGCACATCCATTTCAGCAAACGATAACAGTAAAACAAAAAAGCACATTAACAGCGCCATTAAGTCGGCAAAGGTTGCCATATACGCAGGCACACCGACAGGCGGACATTTACACTCGTGTTCGTCAGCTGACATTATTTTTATTTACCATGAACGCGCAATTGAACCTAAGAACAGCATTCAGATGCAGCATATATTGAGCCCGATAATGAACAGACAAAATTATGCCGTCCCTTCCATTACACGTTTACCCGAGGGTAAGTAGTTACGGAGCATAGAATCAATAACGCGAGGATTTTGTCCTGCCTGAATCCCCATTAACGCATCGATTACCATATTTTTAATACGGCTTTCTTCGTTTCTTCGCAGCGCTACTTTATCGGATATCGGCAATGCCACCATATTACCCAGCATGGCACCATACAAGGTGGTTAACAGTGCTATCGCCATCGCCGGACCAATTGAAGCTGGATCAGACATATTCGCTAACATCGCAACCAGACCAATCAAAGTGCCCACCATTCCCATAGCCGGCGCGGTATCGCCCATTTGCTTCCAAATCGCTGAACCCACTTCATGCCGTTTAAGCGTTTCGCTCATATCCTTGTACAACAAACTGCGTACCACTTCAGGATCATGACCATCGACTAACAACTGAATACCGGACTGCAAAAATGCATCACTGACTTCTTTATCTTCTAACGACAGCAAACCATTTTTGCGGGCATCATCAGCAAGCTCAACAACCTCGTCAATTAAATCAACAGGGTCAACCAATTTGAATATAAATGCCTTACCGGCAATTTTGAAGCAGCCAAGAAATTGTGAAAGATTGAACTTCATGAGTACGACAAAGAAGGTACCGACCAATACAATCAGCATTGACGGAACATCGACAAAAATGCCAATACCGCCACTCATGGTCATTGCACCGCCGATAATACCGAACGCGCCCAGTATCCCAAGTAATGTTGCTAAATCCACTGATGACCCCTCAACTACTTCTATTATTTATTAGCTAACGTATTCCAAGTTTCTCACTAAGCATAAGCATCTAATTCCAGCCTCTACTTTTAGCTTCCTGCCCCGAAACATAAATCCTGTCAATTTATTATTAGTTTAGCTTTAAATCGGCAGATAACACGATAACTCAAGGTCTTTTACGCTGAAGGTGGCAATAGTAAAGAGAAACTATAAGGAATGCGGATTGCAGCCCTAGCAAGACTGTCAATTAAGCAAAAAATTGATAAGATCGTTGCTGGAAACAAACGACTCATACTGCTGATCAATTGATAACCATTTGCGTTTATTGCATCACCTCAAAGCTACTGTTAAGTCGCTAAGCTCTTAAACTAAAACCGATTACAGACATTTACAGGCAGTACGATTTATGGCCAAAAGCAAAAAAACACCTGATTTTGAACAATCCCTCGAGCAACTCGAAAATCTCGTTGAAGCACTCGAAGCAGGCGATTTAACACTTGAACAATCGCTCAAACAATTTGAAGAAGGTATTACCCTAACTCGCGCCTGCCAAACGGCCCTGAGCGAAGCCGAGCAAACGGTGAAAATATTGACTGAAAAAAGTGGCCAACCAGCCCTTGAAGATATGGATATTGATGCTGCTGATGACTGATGTACTCGCGAGCTTTTTAAGCAGCCACAAAGCCAGATTTGAAGACTACCTTGCCTCAAGACTCACGGATTACAGTCAGGATATTGGTCAAACCCCTCAGGCACAGGCATTTATTGATGCGCTAGCCTATAGCTCATTGGCCGGCGGCAAACGCATTCGCGCAATGCTAGTCTATATGGCCGCCAACGCCTGCCAAGCAGACAATGCGCCCACTGCGGCAATGACAGATGCAGCCGCGGCTGCGATTGAACTGGTGCACTGCTATTCCCTAATTCATGATGACCTGCCTGCCATGGACGATGATGATTTACGTCGTGGCAAACCCAGCTGTCATGTCCAATTTGGTGAAGCCAACGCCATTTTAGCCGGCGATGCCCTGCAAACATTGGCTTTTGAGTTGTTAGCGAATGAAGGCGATGGCAAAGCCGAGTTACGCATTGGGCTTGTCCGCGAGCTGAGCCGCGCTTCTGGCGCTAATGGCATGGTGGGTGGTCAAGCTATCGATTTAGCCGTGGTTAATCAGAATATTTCGTATGACGAGCTGGTTAATATGCACGCCTTAAAAACCGGGGCTTTAATTGATGCCGCCACCCATATGGGCTGCCTGTGTGCTGGCGGTAATAGCGAGCAAGCTAAAGCCTTACGCCATTATGCTCAAGCCATAGGCCTAGCGTTTCAAGTGCAAGATGACATTCTCGATATCGAAGGTAGCTCAGAGCAGACTGGAAAACCGCAAGGCACTGATATTGCTGCAAATAAACCTACATATCCAGCTATTATGGGTTTATCTGAAGCAAAAGCGAAAGCCCAGTCACTTTGTGATGAAGCCTTAGAAGCGCTGACTGATTTTGGCGCTAACGCCGACCCGCTTCGCTCTTTAGCAACTTATATTATTCAGCGATCAGTATAAATTTTGTTAGCTGAGTGTAGCCAAAACGGCTGCTCAATTGTTTTTTGATAATGGATCATGCTTTTAATACAAAAAGGTCTCTGTAATTGACAAGTAATAGACCGCCTTCTGAGGTAAAATTTACCTCACGCTTATTTAAAGAGATAAGCTCACCTTTCACCAACCGTAAGTGTTAAAAGCCAGATGACTAAGCCACGCCAATACGACAGCTTTCCTGAACAGCGACCTGAAACACCGCTGCTTGATCAAACACCTGTACCTGAGCTACTTCGCCAATTAAACGAAGATCAACTGCCACAACTGGCCGACGAACTTCGTGAACACTTACTTTACTGTGTAGGACAATCGGGCGGACATTTTGGTGCCGGACTCGGCGTCGTTGAACTAACTGTCGCATTACATTATTTACTCGACACCCCGCGCGACAAACTGGTCTGGGATGTTGGCCATCAAACCTACCCGCACAAAATATTAACCGGTCGACGCGATGCCATGCATACCATGCGTCAAGCCGATGGTTTATCGGGCTTTCCAAAACGCAAAGAAAGCGAATACGATACTTTTGGTGTTGGCCATTCAAGTACCAGTATTAGTGCTGCATTAGGTATGGCGTTGGCACATAAAGACGAAGAACCACCGCGTCAATCGGTAGCCGTTATTGGTGATGGCGCAATGACAGCAGGCATGGTGTTTGAAGCGCTTAATCATGCCGCCGACACTGAAGCTAATATGCTGGTTATTCTTAATGATAACCAAATGTCTATTTCAAAAAATACTGGCGGTCTTGCAACCTACTTTGCAAAAATTTGGGCCAGCAGAACCTATACGCATTTACGCGAAGGTTCTAAAAAAGTGTTATCAAAAATCCCACCTGCTTGGGAATTAGCGGCGCGCACCGAAGAACATATGAAAGGCATGGTGGCGCCAGGCACATTGTTTGAAGAGTTGGGTTTTAATTATATTGGCCCTATTGACGGTAACGACTTATCGTCGCTAATACCGACGCTTCGTAATATGTTACTCATGAAAGGCCCACGTCTATTACACCTTAGCACCATTAAAGGTAAAGGCTTTGCACCCGCAGAAGCAGATCCTGTTGGCTATCATGCAGTGAATAAAATAGAAAAGCCCGATACGAATAAAGCCAGTAATCCAGATGCCGTTAAAGCGCCGAAAAAACCTAAATATCAAGATGTTTTTGGCCAATGGCTTTGCGACACAGCTGCGCAAGATGAAAACTTAATTGCGATTACGCCAGCCATGTGTGAAGGCTCTGGCATGGTGAATTTCGCTAAAGAGTATCCAGAACGCTATCATGATGTTGCTATTGCTGAGCAACATGCCGTGACCGTTGCAGGCGGATTAGCATGCGAAGGCAAAAAACCCGTTGTCGCTATTTATTCTACTTTTTTACAGCGCGCCTATGATCAACTGATTCATGATGTTGCCTTACAAGATCTTGACGTCACCTTTGGTATTGACCGCGCAGGCTTAGTTGGCGAAGACGGACCAACGCATGCCGGCAGCTTTGATTTATCATTCTTGCGCTGCATACCCAATATGATTGTTATGGCGCCGTCGGACGAAAATGAAACACGACAACTGCTATATACCGGTTATCAATTTAACGGCCCTGCGGCTATTCGTTATCCGCGCGGCACAGGTCCTGGCGCCGTTATAGAAGAAAAAATGCAAGCGCTGCCCATAGGCAAAGGCGTTTTAAAACGCAGCGGTAGTCGTGTCGCATTATTAAATTTTGGTACCTTACTGCCGGCTGCTTTGCGCGCTGCTGAAAAATTGAATTTTAGTGTTGCCGATATGCGCTTTGTAAAACCGATTGATGAAGCGTTAATTGACTCATTAGCCTCAAACCATGATTTACTCGTCACCTTAGAAGAGAACAGTATTCAAGGGGGCGCCGGTAGCGCAGTCACTGAATATTTAAATCAATCGAGCCAAGTGATACCCGTATTACAATTAGGTCTGCCCGATATTTTTGTTGATCACGGTAAACACAGTGAATTATTAGCGGCCTGCGGTCTCGATCAAGAGGGCATCGAAAAAGCAATCAACCAACGATTAGCATCATTGCCTAACAACGGATAGTTTCTAAAAATAAATAGATAAATAAAGAATGGAATGCTGTCGATCGAGCTACGGCAGGCATAAACCAGACAGGAATTAATCGTCAGACAGAAAGTGGCCTAACTTACCCTCTTTTGTCGCAAGGTATTTTTCATTATGCGGATTACGGCCCGTAGTAATAGCCAAGCGCTCAACCACTTCAACACCCAAAGCCTCAAGCTCAGCCACCTTAACCGGATTGTTAGTCATTAATCGTAATTGGCTAATGCCAAGATGCCCAAAGATAGACTGACAAATTGAATAATCGCGCAAATCGGCATCAAAGCCTAAATGCGCATTGGCCTCAACCGTATCGGCGCCGGCATCTTGTAATTTATAGGCCTTCACTTTATTCAGCAAGCCTATGCCACGACCTTCTTGTTTAAGATATAACAATACGCCACGACCTTCTTGAGCAATAGCCTCTAGACCGTGTTGCAACTGGGCACCACAATCACAGCGCAGACTGAACAAGGCGTCTCCTGTTAAGCATTCAGAGTGGACGCGGCCTAACACCGGCGCATCAGAGGCTACATCACCCATGGTTAAGGCAACATGCTCTTTCTCTGTTTCTGTATCTTGAAAACCATGCATCTCAAACTCGCCCCAACGCGTGGGGAGCTTACAAGATTCAATGAATTTAACGGCCAATACAGGCTCCTAACAATCTAAAACGACATTTAACGAATATTTAGCCAGCAATTAACCAGCATTTAACACCTGCTCAATAACACTAACCCTAGTAAATAGAAGGGCAGCTGAGAGATGGCCGGCGATTCTACCATGCTGGCAAAAATATGCGACTTAGTAAAAACCTTAACAATCGGTCATTAGTGCGGCTGAGTGTAGGTGATACGGTATATTCTGCCGCCCAGATCATCAGTGATATAAAACTGGCCCGCGGCATTTTCAACAATACTGACAGGCCGACCAACAATGCCCTTATCGCCTAAAAAGCCCGTCATAAAATCACGGCTTTCAATGCTGCCATCACTATTCCAATGCAGCGATAGTATTTTATAGCCATCCAGCTTTGAACGATTCCAAGAACCATGAAGCGCAACCAATGCTGTTTTAGAATATGCTTTAGGCAAATTGTCAGTCGATTTTATAAAGTGAATGCCTAGCGGCGCATTATGGGCGCGAAACTTAAACGAGGGTAATCGAGCAGAAGCGAGAATCTCGGGGTTTTCATCAAGAAAAGCAGGCTCACCGAATTCAGGATCTGGTACATTATCACCATGCAAATAAGGCCAGCCATAAAAGCCCTCTTTAACAATAAGATTCAGCTCATCGGGCGGAAAGTCATCACCGAGCATATCGCGGCCGTTATCGGTGGCGTAGAGCTCACCCGACCAAGGCGCCCAATCAAAGCCCACACTATTGCGTAAACCTCTGGCATAAATTTCCACATTGGAACCATTGAGCTCAGCACGCAAAATAGCGCTATAACGAGGATCATCAGGGATGCAAACATTACAAGGCGAACCTACCGTAATATACAATTTTCGATCGGCAGAGATACCAATAGTTTTCGCATTATGTGAACGATGTGGATGACCAAAAGGCAGGTCATCAATCACTGTTTCAGCCTCACCTAGCGTCACCCCATTTCTATGATCATATTGAATGCGAATAACACGGTGGCGCTCGGCAACATAAAGCCAATCGCCATCAAATGCTAAACCCTGCGGGTTAGCTAGCCCTTGCAGTAAAATTGTTTTGCTCTCGGCCTGACCATCATTATCAAGATCTCTTAATAGAAGCACTTCGCCACTATCAACGAGGCTCACGATAATGTCATCGGTTTGCGTGACGACAATCACTCGTGGCACATCCAGTCCATCGGCAAAAATTTCTGCAGTAAAACCCTCGGGCAAATGCAAATAGGATTGTGCGACATCCGAAGAGGTTTCTACTTGGTTAAGGCCTGTTATCGTTGTAACCATTAACCAGAAACCCGAGACACCACCAGGACTTTTAACAGCAACAACGCCGACTGACAATATAACCAGAAGCAGGAAGCTAACAGTGATTTTTTTTATCATTATGACGCCTTAGCTTTCTCTAGTTATGTATCAATATCGATTAAAGCCTATGACCATTAATAAAAATCTAAGACTTTAGGCTAGCTGGTAAAGTGAGAATATAGGCTTTAATTTCATCACGAACACGTCGATAAGGAATCATTGCCTCCTCATCCGTTGCCGCATTCGCCGCTAACTTAGGCGGATCATCAAAGCCTTTGTGCACACGCTGGGTTTTGGTTGCCAGCACTGGACAGGTCTCATCAGCATGGCCGCAAACCGTGACAATATAATCAAGACTATCCGAATCTAACTCAGCCAAGGTATTACTGGTGTGGCCAGTAATATCAATACCGATTTCAGCCATAGCCTTCACCGCAAAAGGATTTAAGCCATGTTTTTCTATTCCCGCAGAAAAGAACTCAATAGCATCACCACAAAAATGGCGACCCAAGCCTTCAGCCATTTGGCTGCGACAAGAGTTACCGGTACAAAGAAAAAGAAGCTGGGTTTTACTGCTCATAATTATTTTCCAATACTGATTATATTTAAAGTTGGATCTATTCCATCATGATCTAACAGACGTCATTATTTCGCAACAAACAATACTAGCCAATTAGCACATGCACCCGTAAAATGCTCACTCATCCTTAGGGGTGGCTCTGATGATTGAGCCTGAGATGCCATGAAGTGTTTTACTTTGGCGAACCCTTGAACCTGATCCGGTTAGTACCGGCGTAGGAATAGGAGTTTTTATTAGAGCTATCTGACGGTCGCTCTACCTTTCCCTCGTTCCACTACCGGGTTTTCATTTTTTGGAGACTCGAATGTTTTTAACACCACCACTCATAAAATTAGTACCAAACACTGCTATTACCACCGCAACCCTTGCATTGATGATATCTAGTAGCGCATTAAGCGGCCAAACTATTGAGGAAATTTTTGTCACTTCCGATTTCCACAGCCCAGAAATTAATACACTCGCCAATAGCGTAACCGTATTTAATGATACTTTAATTAAAAAAACGGGCGCACAGCATTTAGAGAACCTGCTTGGCCGTGCACCCAACGTCAACTACTCTAGCGGAGCATCACGCGGTCGCTTCTTTCAAATCCGCGGCATCGGTGAACGCAGCCAATTTGTTAATCCAATCAACCCTTCTGTTGGTTTAATTGTCGACGGTATCGATTTCACTGGCTTAGGCTTAAGTGCAACAACGCTCGACATTGAGCAAATCGAAATTTTGCGCGGCCCACAAGGTACTTTATATGGCGCAAATGCTTTAGGGGGGTTGATTCACCTTAGCAGCAATGCACCAAGCGAAGAATATAGCGGCAGCCTTAACGCACAACTTAGCGACTACGATGGACGCAGCTTAGATGTTGTGGTGAGTGGGCCAGTCAGTAATAACACGGGGTATAGACTTGCTGGTCGTATCAACCAACAAGATGGCTATATCGAAAACGATTTCTTAAATCGCGATGATACTAACAACATAGATGAAACCTTACTTAAAGGCGCCATCCATACAGACGTCAACGACCAGCTGACTATCCAATTGAATACACTATTCGTTGATGTGGACAATGGTTACGATGCATTTTCTTTAAACAAAAACCGCACAACAACATCTGACCAACCGGGTAAAGATACTCAGGAAACCATAGCGGCCTCGCTAACCCTTCTTTGGAATACCGATCACAGCTTTGATGTTGAAGCTGTTATCAGCGCCGCCGACACTGATACTCTTTACAGTTACGATGAAGACTGGAGTTATGTGGGTGAATTTGATGGAGGCACATTCCCTTATAGCTCTGCGGATCGCTATGAGCGTGAACGCAATAATCAAAGCATTGATATTCGTTTAGTATCTAAAGCAGATCAGAAAATCATAAATGATCGCGCAGACTGGGTTATAGGCTTTTACCAGCGCTCGGAAGAAGAAACACTTAATCGAAGTCGTTCAGAGGATTTATTGCCACAAGTTGGCGGTGACTTTAGCAGCCAATTTGATACCGATAACTATGCTGTGTATGGGCAACTAACTACCGCACTTAATGAGCAATGGAACTTAATTACCGGTTTGCGTGTAGAGCATCGTGGCTTTGAATATAGCGACAGTGCCGATATAGGTCGAGATCAAAGTGATAACTATTTTGGGGGGCGCCTAGCCATTGAATATCAGCTAAACAATGACAACTTACTCTACGGTCTAATCTCTCGCGGCTATAAAGGCGACGGCATTAACGCTCAAATAATTTCAGCTAGGGAGATTAACCCTGACATTCCCGAAAATATTCGTTTCTTTGATGCAGAAACCTTAATCAATTACGAGTTAGGCGCCAAAATGCGCTTACTAGAAAATACTCTGCAAATCCAAGCAGCCGCGTTTTATCAAGATCGAAAAGATGCACAGGTCAAACAATCGTTTTTTGACCCCGATGACTTTTCGTTTGATGACTTTCTCGATAACACTAAAGCCGACAGTATAGGCATCGAAGTTGAAGTAATATACTTAGCCACTGAACAATTAAGCTTGTACGCCAGCTTAGGCTTGTTAGATGCCGAATTAATCGACCTCTTAAGCCTCTCGCATGTGGATTCACGTACGCTTAATGATGGCACCACTACCAACTTAGACGGACGTGATGTCGCTCATTCACCTAACTACCAATTTGCATTAGGTGGTGAATATCAATTATCGTCGCACTGGTCACTCGGCCTGGATGTTGAAGGAAAAGATGAATTTTATTTTTCTAATAGCCACAATGAAAAATCTGAGAGCTATGAATTATTTCATGCACGCTTAAGCTATACCGAAGACCAATGGTCAGTCAGCCTTTGGGGCCGCAACCTCACAGACGAAGATGTAGAGACGCGCGGCTTTTATTTTAGCAACGAATTTGGTAACAACCCAAGTAATGGTTATGCACCAGAAACCTATACGCAATTTGGAGAGCCTCGCTTAGTTGGCATTAGCGCCAGTTACGAATGGTAA
>Ga0209196_1000586_pt1 | contig 29156 bp, 17 predicted proteins | sample COGITO_mtgs_1105_5_FD_184801 | JGI IMG/M metagenome (GOLD analysis project Ga0209196, IMG submission 184801) | Pelagic marine microbial communities from North Sea - COGITO_mtgs_110509 (SPAdes) (version 2) | ecosystem: Environmental > Aquatic > Marine > Epipelagic ... | reverse complement strand
TGATGCCTTGCACAAAGATTGAAACAGGATTCATTGAGTTTACGCACTGTCCTGATGGTGGATACCACGTTGGGTGTGTCTCGCCTATTTTGTCATGAAACTTTGCTTCGAACTGAATTGTGATCTCTTGAGATACGCCCATACATTGTAAGCAAGCAACTTGTTCTAAATTATAATTTACAAGCCCAACAGTGCCCTCTAGAGGTTCGTCAGATGGTTCCGTTGATGGTTCGATGGATGGTTCACTAGAAGGCTCTAGTGAAGGTTCTGTGGAAGCTTCTGTTATGATGTCTGTGTCATCGACTGCTGTGTCTAAGACTTGGACCTTGTCCGTTGTTCTAATTCCGATGTCTCCACCGCAGGCCAAAAATAAGGCTAATAGCATGATAACTCCTAGTGCTCTACAACAATTATGTAACCGAGGAAGTCACCTCGTTCATATTCTAGATCATAGTAGTCCAATAAAGAACAAACAAGATCCTTCATGGCTTCTGAGTTTCCGGTAACAACCTTCATTCTACAACGCCAATTGCTATTAATAAATAGTTCGAGTTTGTGTTTAGCGTCTTTATACTTAGACCCGTGAAGGTCTAGTGATTTCATTTTTTATAGATTTAATAAATATTTAAGAGCTTCGTCTTTACCAACTATTTGTTCGCTGTTGCTGTCGAAGTCCAAAATTAGTTCACCATTAACCACGGAAGCAGTCCATGTGTCAGTAGGTGTTTCGATAGATAATGCTTCTGGATTTCTATGGTCTGGTTCGATTTTGAAACCGCCTGAAGTTTCAAGTGCTTTTTGTAGAGCTATCAATGGATTGTTGAATGGTAAATCTTCTGGTCCATGACCAGTGATGCTTCTATACATATCATCTCCAAACCTTGGATCTCCAAAGCTAGGATCTCCTAGTTCGTTAAGTAAAGAGCTCATCTCTTCTTTGATGATTCTTTTTAATGTTTCTTTTGTAAGTTTCATTTGTGGACTCCTAAGTCTTTGGTTTGGTGATCTTCACTTAAATAGTTGCTAAATGCCTATAATGCAAAAAAAACCTCTCCGAAGAGAGGCTAAGAGGATGCGTGAGAGCTCCGATGAACATAGGTTCTAGAAAAAGTGGAGATATGCAGAATCGAACTGCAATTTTCTGCGTGCAAAGCAGATGTAATCCCGTTATACTATATCCCCACAATCATTTCTAAATAGTATGCCTGAGTGCATTTGGGATGTTTTCTTTTTGTATTCTCAGGATTTCTCTGTAGCGAGAAATGACCCTGAAATAAGCTTCTGAATCTGCCTTAAGCAGCCAAGAATGGAGCTGAGCGAATGTTTGAGTTTGGCTATGTGTTACCATTCCATAGTGCTCTGAAAGAAGTTCTAGGGCATCCTCGGGCGACGTAATTGTCCATTCTGAGGTCTTTTTCTCTTTGATGCCGGAAAAGTGACTAAATGTGTATCCAATCTCTGAAAATAAGGCCACTAAAAACTGAGTCCTGTGCAACCCTTTGAGGTTTATTTCTCCATGTGAATAGTAAGACCATTGAAGCCAATCTATGTCTCCGACCATCCAATCAATTTGAACAAACTCTCCTGTTGGGCCATTATCGTCATGCTGCTCAAAGCATGTGAAGATGTTGCCTGCTGTAACTCTATCATTTACATCAATGTTGTTCTCCGCAATCTTTGCAGAGATTAGAGTCAACAAAGCACGCATCTTTGACATTTCATAAGTTGCTGTTCGTGATCGTTTATGAATCTTGGTATAGAGGTCATTCCAATCATCCCATTCAATTCCCCACTTTTGCAATTCAGTTGAAGTGAAAGAGCGAGCGATGTGGGTCGAGTCAATAGCCAAATCTAAGTCACCAGAGATCGGCTTCTTACCTGCTGAACCTACTGGTTCAAAGAAAGTGAGAGAATGAGCTTTCATTGGAAAGATTTCTCCAAGTGCCTTAGTGTATGCTTTGATTGTTGGTTCAATTCTGTCTTTAGGAATTGACGTTGCGATGTTTTTAAAGATGTTACCACCCATGTTATCCTCCATTGTTGTTAATAATGTAACACGATTCAATTGACTTGTCAAATGTTTTCTAAAAGTTTTTCAAAGAAATACATTTCGTTCTTGATTGGTGCTGCTGTTTGCATTCTCTCTTTGAACTCTTTCTCGCCCATCTCTCCAACATCTTCATCATCAATTGGAATCTTGAAAACTTCGAGGTCATACTTGAGAAGAGACTTGATGATCCATTCGGCCTTCTTCTCGGCATCATGGTCAAGAGCCATGTAGACTGGTGTGTCGTGGATTGCGATGGCTTGGAATAGGCGTGACTGCTCTCTAAGCGTTGAGCCAAGGATGGGGATGGCGTTCTCTCCTGCTGCGATGGCATCAAAGACACCTTCGACAAGAACAATTGGTTCGTCCCAGTCAATCATCAGTTCGTTAAAAACGATGTCACGGTCCGCTGGAGGGTTGAGGTACCTATAAGAATGCCCAACGTAACTGCGAGCGATGAAGTAATTGCAATCTCCATCCATGTCAAACGACGGTATAATAATTCTTCCTGCATAACGGCCCTCCTTACAATAGCCAATTTTCCATTTTAACATTTCTCTCCGACCAATGCCTCGAGATGATAGATAGCGGAATGCGTCTGTTGTCTCCATTGGCAAGTCTTTGTTGCACAACGAGATGAACTCTTCGGGCAAGTCAATGTGTTGCTTCTCTTCGATGCTGTTAAGTTCTTTGAATAGGTTGTCGAACTCGTTTAGATCGAGTCGTCCTTGTAATTCAAGATACTTTTGTCGTTGCTGGTAAGTGCCGAACTTTCTTACAATTCGGTAAATGTTCTTGCCTCTCGCATCACAAATCCAGCATTTAAAGCTTTGTTTCGCGAAGTTCACCGACATTTTCTTTTTGTGGTGATTGCAGTAAGGGCAATGATACAAATGCTCATCACCCTTTTGATAGTAACTCCCAAGAACTTGGGTTACAATTTTTCTTTTGTCCTCGATCATAATGTCCTCCTGTTTATAATGTAACACGTCACAGAAGGTTTGTCAAGTAAAAAGTTTTATTTAGTTATATCCAAGATAATCTTCAGAATCTTTTCGATCTTGAGCAGCGAATTTTGCACCTTGGTCTCCAAGCTTACCAGCTTCGTGGGCTTGGACCCATTCGGTAGCAACCATCTCTAAACCTTTGGTCTCAACCTCATCTAAATAATCAGACTCCCAGTCATCCCCATTATAGTAGATGTAGTCACTCAGTGTATCTTCAGCGTCCTCATCACCGCCAAGCATTTCGACGATCTTGTTATAGAGAGGAGTGTGGTGAGGATTACCTACGTGCTCGTCATGATCATAAGCGGCTTCGCGGATGACTTTTGACAGTTCTTCTTTGATAATTCTTTTTAAAGTTTCTTTTGTAAGTTTCATTTGGGTTCTCCGTTGGGTAATCTACTGTCTAAATAGTGCGAGAACTAATTGTTCGTCAACTCCATCGGGCAAAAACTTTGCGATTGATTCGCCATTTCGTAGTGCTGATCGGAAGTCTGTCGCAGATAAATCATCAACCATATTAAACATGGGCGCAGTTACGTAATTGTCGTTTCCGTAAAAGTAATCGCCAAACGATGCTTGGTAATGACAATCCTTACCAGAACAGCCTAAGCCAAACTTCCCATCTTCATTCTCATCGCCCCAGTCAAAGCAGTCAGCCAAAGGGTTCGTGTAGGACTTCTTCTTGCCCTCTCTAATCTTCGCACGGCGATAGTCTAGCTTAGGGTGCTCCATTAGTCCATAGAGGCTTAGAACGGCTTCTGTCTGTTCTAGCGTCACACCATCTCTTGACTTGTCTCCGCAGAATAAGATGACCTTATGGACCTGTGGGTTATCTAGATAAAACTTGATGTAGTCGTAGTGACCTTTGTGTGGTGGCTTGAAACCGCCGGGAATTAAAATTGTGTATTGCATATGTCCTCCGTGTCCTATTAAGGTAACACGTTAGGAAATGTTTGTCAAGTAATAATCTTTAATTTTATTTTTTTATTTTCAAAGAGCATCGACAAGCCATTCGAGATGACGTCATCATCACTTAATCGACCACCAGTCTTTTTTTCAAGTTCATACAATTCCTCTTCATACTGACGAAGAAGGTTGATCATTTTCCATGCACTTTTTTCTGAAATTTCAGAAAAATCTTTTTTCTTTACGAAATCTCTCATCCGCTCAAGGGCGCTGGATACACTAATAGCTGGCATACCTCTCGTTCTAAAGCCCCAACCACCAAAGAAGAAGTCTTTATCGCTTTCGGGAATTATTTTCCATAGAAGCTCTGCTTGCTGGAAAATTTTAAGCCATTTTTTATAAAGCTGGTATTCTGGCGGGTTTACTTTGTTTAATAACTGAGCGAAATAGTTGGTCGCGTGGTCTTTTGCGTAAAGTCTTTTCAAGATTCTTTCAGGTTTTCTTTGGTCTAAGGTGAGGAACAATTCTTTCAATGCTTCGGATATTTCTTCCCCCTTCTGGGTGTAAACCTGAACGTCGCCACCTCTCCTTAGTATTTTTAATATATTAAACAAATTTTTGTCTATATTTCTATGGTCATTAATTCCAAGACCAGAAGAATAATACAAAAGAGTTCTAAACGCAAATGCTTCATCCCCACCAAGTGCTTCAAAGCCACCCTTTAGCAAAAATGAACCTTTTGCAAAAGGTTTCCGGACTGTATTCTCTAAAACTCTAAAAGCACCCAAGAGACCATCATCGCTCAAACCAGTAATCTTGTTTAATATAGTCGTAAAATTCATTATTTTTGTTGATCCAAATTTGTAAGGCAAATAAACTTTTCCTGCGAATTCTGCGTTGTACAATACAAACTCATTAACAGGGTCTCCACCGACAACTTTATCATTGGGTCCAACTATCAAACTATCTAAAGATACTATTTTAGAAAAGTCAGCTGATTTTTTGACGTCCTCAACATTTTTGAAAGAGCTGTAGATTTCTGTGTTGATGTCTTGTGAAGATCCCATAGAGACATTTCCTTTGAGACATACGGCTACATTTTTCGACATGATCACGTTTGACGCTAAAATTTGCCTCGCTTCCTTAGAGAACCCCTCATCAGATCCTGGGCCGCCCCAGCATGAGACAGGGGCAGGCAATTTTTCACCACTTACTAGACTTTTAAATAAATTACTGGAAGTATCTTCATTCGTGATGAAGTTTAGAGTATGCCAGAATTGAAAGTTGTCCCAAAAATCTTTATAACTTTCAGATGCCTTCTTCCATTGCTTATTTAATTCGGCATCTATTTTTCTTACAAAGTCATTATTTCTTGCGGCGGTTGTTCTAGAGTCTTGTCCATCGAGACCATTAAGATAGGCGGATTTATATTTAACAAAAAGCTGTTGGAGATTTTCATCCGTTGCGTCCTCGCCGAGTGCTTCAAATGTCTTCTTAAATACGTATCTAGAATCGACTTTCTCTTTTTCTTCATTAAGAAATTCCAAGATCATTCGTTTTAATTTTGCTTCGGTAAGTTTCATTGTTACAGTCTCCGTAATTTACTTAACTAGTCTCGAACATCAAAATGTGACATTGCAACAATGATTGCATCTGCTTCATCATCAAGTCCCGGCTTTGGGTTTCCATGTCGTGTGTATTCCATAATAAAGTCTTCGATGTTCTCGTCAACCCATTGAAGGACAACAACCTTTGCCTTTGTTCCTCTTGGGACCTTAATGCCGCATCTGGAGCGTGCTGTGGTGGCTCCAACCATCGTTGGAGGTTTGCCTAGGTGTTGATAGGCCAAGAGACTTACCATGCCGTTAAACCGCTGTAGGGAGCTCATAGTCTTTGCTGTGGTCTTTCCACCTGAGAACATCGAGAATGGCTCTTCAATTCTGACTTCATTGATTAGATACTTTGCGAAAAGAGGCTCGAGAACTTGTTCTTCTAATAAAGTTGCTCGCTCTTCCAATGGCGTCTTTGGTTTCATCTTGAAGAAGTCTGAGTCGACATATTCTCCTTCGTCTGTGATAATTGCCCAACCAGTCCTTGAGGTTGATACGTCTAAGCCTAAAATCATTTTAGCTCCAGTTGTTTGTTTTCTAATTGTTTTAGACAAAAAGTAACAGTTTTTGTTGACATATTTAATATAATATGTTATAATATAAGTATAGTATTAATAAGATAATATAAGTATAACATAATAAAAGGAGTATGTCAAGTAAATTATAGATCTATTTTCATTTTAAATAAATATTCTTTAGCTTCAGTCTTTCTAATAGGAGTAGCTAACTTACATACACCTACTAGTCTTCTATGTTCATCATAGAGACAGATTTTAGATATGTACGTTTCTTTATCGAATGGTGGTTCAATATCAGTTTGTTCTGATGGAACAACATTTTTTACCTTTCTTCTTTTCTCGATGAACTCATAAGATGATGTGTGATAGTGAACAAATGGATTCTCAGACTTATCAAGGTAAGTTGGATTGTTTGAGTGGTTAAGCATGCCTTCTGGTGCTTTTGCTAACACAGTCATGTTTTGAACTTGTGAGACGCCTTGGAAGTGCAGACCAAATGAGACTTCATCAAAGTCTGGTCGAGCAGCATCTGTAGATGCGATTCCATGCAAGAAATCAGTCCAGTAAAGAGAGTCAGACAATCCTCCATAGGAACCTATGACAGTTGAGTTTTCATTTATTAGAATTATTCCTTCATCATAAAGAATGTTTCCAATGATAGATCCTGAATAAATAAGCTCTCCTCTCCTGTTTGTGTCCAATGCTTCTGCAACCAAAGCACCTTCAACATAAACTTTCAAAGAAACAGAGCCTTTCTTGATTGATGACCCATAGAAGACCGAAGGTATGTCCATCATTGATGTATCAGTTTGGTAGTTGTCAAAGTCAAAACTTTGAGACCAAAATGCATAATGATTCAAAGATGATCTTAATGCTCTAAGTTTGGCGGAAGGGCTTGTCATTGTCTCTCTAGAGATTGAGGCTGACAGGTTATAAGAACCTGTAATAACTTCTCCATCATATCCAAACTGAGTGTTCCAATCTTTTTTAGAAATTGTCTTAAATGTTTGTTTCTGACCACCTTTTGTGATAAATGGATAAATGCGATTCCCATCAGCACGATTCACATTGTACTCAAAAAGAGAAACATGTCCTTCGGGGACACCAAGGATGTTGTCCGAATAGGTTCCAGACACAGCTTGATGATTGTTCAGGTAAATGTTTCCATCATGAATGTAAAAGCTTTGATCCGGATTGGCCTCAATTGTGTTGACAAATACGTCGTTGTCCTTTAGTTCAAAATAAGACATAGGCCCTCCGAAATTAGTAGTCGAGACGAGCGCGGATTGTAAATTCTGTGCTTGGTGATTTCTTCAATGCTTCTGATAACTTAGCTGTTGCCAACAATTCGTTGCGGTCATTGTAAAGACCTACGGTTGTGATGTAAGCAACGGGCTCATCTGTTGATTGAGTCTTGACTCGCATGCGAGAATCTTCGAGGTAAGTTGGGTTTGATGAGTAGTTGAACTCATTGTGATTAACACGGCAGAAGTAAACAGTTGAGTTTAACTCTGTAGTGTTGTTGAATTGAACATTTTCAATGCGGTGAAGAAGTGCTTCGTTCATATCATCGATAGAGTTGTCCGTGAAGACATCATCGATTCCAAGAGCAGATCCATCGTTGAAGAATTCTGGTGTACCATCGAGAGGTGTCGTCAACTGAGATCCAAAAACAGACCCAGTCAAAACAACGATTCCTGCTTGATAAAAAATAAGTCCTGCATACCAATAAGGTGTCCCGTCGATCGACACCGAGTGAGTCGACGATGCGTCAAGAAGAGTTCCATTTTGAGCGGCATAAAGAATTCCGTATTCACCAGCAGGAGAGTTTACTCTATATTCTGTTGATGCACCAAGGTCAGAAATTGTAATAAGATCTCCAGATGCCATAGGCTGAGATGATGCATTGTAGGCGGTTACATCAAGTTTCATCTCAAATGTTTCTTTTTTGATTTCATCTTTGACAAGGAGTCGAGAAAAAGGAAGAACAAAAACTTCTTTCATCTTTTCTCCGCCTGCCAATAGATCACCATCTTCGTCGAACAATTGAACAGACCCTGTGAGGTCATAGCCCATCAGAAGTTGTGCCATTTGTCCGTAGATATTATTCTTTTTAGATTTCATTCCGTTAGCACCGATTACTAAACCAGACTGAGCTGAGACTCCGCATGTTACGTCAAAGACGTGATTAGCAGATGAGCTTAGGTAATTGTAGTCGTAGACTGTTTGGAACATTCCGTGAGAGTAGGATTTGAGATTGGTTGGGTTTGGAGGAACCTCTGCATCAACATAAGAGCCAGAGATGATAGATCCGGTTAATGGAATAGCTTCGTGAAGAAGAGTTCGTGTGTTTACAGTGTCATTTTCGTTTAATGGTTTGAATGTCATTTTGATTTTCCTATTATGCTAATCTTACGTATCTTACTGGGATGTCAATCATGACACCTGTTTTAACACCAACCAAACGAACGTTTGAATCGATAAACATTACATTGTCTGTAAGGGAGGTGGATAAATCTGCGTCATCTAGAGTTGTCAATCCACCAAGCTGCTCAAATAAGAATGAACTTGTGTTCAAATCCATTGATGATTGAATTCTGAACTCAACACGAGTTCCTCGAGGTCCACGGATAACTTCTTTCGGGTCTTTGGTGTCAACCGTGATTTCTGAAACAAAGGTGTCTCCGAGATCTACGGTGTAATAAGCAATGTTGTCATCGTCGATGTAATCGAAAGCTGCGAGGGTGCCTTGAGTGTCAACGAGTTTTCCTAAGCGATTATCCATTTGAAGGATGTAGCTTGTTTCTTTGAGGTCGTCATCTAAGCGACGCTTTGGAGAAATCTCTGTTGTGTCAAGTCCTTGGTCAACTTTGATGATCGATCCACCGATGGATTCACCAAGCATAAAGCCTTTACGAACTTTCCCATCACCAGTGACAGCAACACCAGTAAGTGTTGAGCCTGCGTTTCCATCTTCAGTAGCAGCATCAACAGCAACAAGAAATGCACCATTAGAACCAATTGTTCCCTCCACCCTATCGTTGATCGACATATTCTCATTCAATCGAAGAACGGGCAAGAACAATAATTCAAGATTTGTATAAGTTTGCAATCGAGTCTTCATCGATGAGGCATTATTTGTGAAAGCCTCTAAGATCGGAGTTTGTAGAATCTCAAGATCATAATAAGCGCTTCCGCTAGCGTGTAATTTGTTATAAAGAGAATAGTCAATCTCCTCATCACCAAGGGCAAATTTAGTGATCTGAAATGATCCGTCACCTTTCGCCAAAAGCATTCGTCCGTGGTCGGTGAGAACAACGTCCAAGATGATGTCTCCACTGTTATCTAAAAAACCCATTGTGTTTCTCCTAATATTTCTTCCCTAAATAGCTCTCTTTTTAGAATTCTTCTTTAGTTTTGTTTTTTGACAGCTCAAAATTGATGTTTATGTCAATTATCTTACCAGAGGTCTTTGATCTAACTCTAAGTTTGAATCTGCGTCCCCAAAGAGCTTTTTTTGTAGCTCCAAGTTCAAGATTGTCGATAGTACCTTTAAGAGACGTCTTGCCATCTAAGACTGGTTGATCTTCCAGAAAGATGGTTTGGTCAATAGCTGGTTTGATTTGCATCATTGATTTAAAATCTCTTCTTGGTTCACTCATGACCTCTTTTGGCAAATCGTAGGTTTCAACCAAAACCTTTGCATCATCAGCATCGACAACAAGCCGAACTTTAAAAATAGTTGTTGGATTGGAAACGAGGCCTTTCTCATTTATTTGTCTAAAGATGTAATAGTAATCTTCATTGTTGTCCACCATGTCTCGAAAGATTGCGTCGGTTGAACGATAAGGCATTCTTACTTCACCCAATTTATAATTTCCAAAATCTGCAATGGACTTAGGTGGTTGAGAAGTTCTAAAGATTTCGTAAAGCCCAGAGTCTACGCTAGTTTCAAACTTGTAAAGCCCGTCTTTGTTAGAATAGAATGCTTCCATAAGCCGTGTTTGCTCGGCATCACCAGATATGATCTCTACAAAATCAGCTTTAAGGTTGTTTTTCGTTGGAGACAAGTAAATTTGAATTTCATTATTTGAATTGTTCTCTGTTTTGAAGTTGACTTGTGGAAACACTGGCGGCGGCTGAATGATTGTCTTTGAGACATTGAAAAGATCAAATGGAACAACTGCAATGTTCGGTCGATTAACAACCTCAGCAGTTGCATAGGTTACTCCATCCTCTTCATAGTAGCGAACGTTTCTATAAGAATAAGAATTTCCGACAAGCATGTAATGAGCTTTTGCTTTATAAGCATAAGTTGCTCCATATTTAACTTGCGTATCTACAAATGCAGCTGTCAAAACACCAGCTGGAACATAAATGTTTTGTAACCTTGTCGAGTCAAGAACTAAGTCTGCAAACTTCTCAAAAGAATAGCACAAAGCCTCCTTGTGACATTCGATGTTGTTTAAAAGCTGTGAGAAGCTCCTGAAGCCTGTTTTCGTCACACCCTTGATGTAGCCCTTAAAAAGATGTTTGCGTAAGTTGTGGCTCATCTTAGACGCTGCAAAGTCTTGATTTAGTCCGTAGAAGTTGTCAAGATCAATTTCAACCTCTGAATCGAAAAAATTCGTGATGTCGTAAGTCATGATATCAACTTCTGAGGAAGTAAAGATTCCATCTTGAACGTTGAATTGTTTTGGTGCTTTATCTGAACTAACATAGTCGTTAAGAACTTCATCATAGATTGAAATCTTCTGAAGAAATTGCGAAATGTCACCTTTGACTCCATCATTCAAACCTATCCTAATGTGGTAAGGTGAAGATTTTGAGAACTTATCTTTAGAGCCTTGAGGAACTACGAAGTTCTTCATTTGATCTCCGCGAGCGAAAGTTGATAATCTAGAGTTTTTTCTCTTTTTAAAGTTTAAAATCTCATCTTTGGTGCACTCATCTAAGAAAGAGTTGAGGTTGTGCTCCGGAATTGTCAACTGAAGGTTATCGTAGTCTTGAGAAATATAATTGAATTTTGCATCAATTGAAAATGTTGGTGTTGCTTGAGTTAAATTTTTTTGATCTTCTTCGTTTAAGTCGACCATTTTCATGATAGATGTTACATGGTTCTCAAAAGACCTTGCTGAAGATAGGACTCTAGAGATGGTTGAACGCTTTCCATTAACCGATGTCACTTTGATCTTTGCTACTTCGTAGATGTTCTCGTCTTCCTCTACCATTTGACTGGACAAGACCGAAACCGAAACAGACTTGTTTCGTGAGTTCTCAATCTTTGATTGGCCGTTTTGATTTCCAACAACAACTTTTGCTTTACCAGCAGCACCGAATAGGTCATCGATTCTGGAATTTGCGATTTTAATTTTTGCCATTGTTAGCTCCTTGGTTGCTTTACTATGTTGCTTGTTGTGTAAGCTATTTCTGGTACTTCCGGAAGCTCTTCTACAGAATCGGGAATAATAAATGGGTCCTCTGGAGTAATACCAGTCCCTTTAATGACAAATGTTGAGTTCAAAACAGGCATTTTAAATTCAGCTGCTGGGATTACACCTGTCGATGCGTCTTCCACATAAGACATTTTGCATAAAATCTCTGTTCTCTCATCTAACATCTCATCTGTCAAGTTGCCCCAGATTGGCTTAGATAGGATTGACTCTCCGTTGCTGTTCTTTTCGTAACCATGCAGTGCTTGGATTTTTTGATTTGCATGAAAAATCATTTCTGTCGCGACTTTAGTGTCAACCTCTTTGAGGATGTCCGACTCTGCTTCAAGGATATTGTTTTTCGCCGCTCTTGATCTTGAGTTAAATAATGCTTTTGTTGCGAGAGGTAAGTTTCGTAACTTCTCGGGACTATAGTGTTTCGATGCTTTCAGTTTTTCATAAAAGCTTCCCTTCTCAGTCAAGTCGAATTGTTTCTTGCTTCGCTTTACTGAGATTTCGTTTGCAATAGAGAATCGTAACATTGCTTGTTTCGTGTCTTTTGCATCAATTGAGCGATCTGTTTTTGTTTCGATGTTTATGAACTCAGAGTTCTCTCCAAGATATTCAGTTGATTCTCGGTAATCATCTCGCTTCTTGCTTATTTGATTTATCTTTAACGCAACTGGTCTGAAGTTAAATTTGAAGCGGCTTTTTTTGCGACTTGGTCTTCTCATAGCATTACGCTTGCTTGTTGTTTTCGCCTTCATGGGCTTACGGTTGAGTTTCGGCATTGATCTTGATGAAACCTTTCTCTCAGTTTTCTTTTCTTTTGATTCGATAAACTTCATCGAGATCTTGTCCGTATCGATATCGGCGATCTTCTCTGTCGACATTTTCTGTCCTTTAAACTGAAAGGCTATGGGCGCAAGAAACATCATCTTTGATGCTCCAAGGTCTCTTAGTGCTTCGGAGTCGTTGTCGTCAATTGCAAACATGTCCTCAGATGAAACAGCCTTCGATGTGTCAAAGAATCGCTCGACTTCTTGATCAGCTCTCGCCTCCATCTCTTCTCTTTCAAGAGTTAGGATTTCTTTGTTGTCAGTTTTTCCTAGGACGTCATAAGATGACTCAACATTGTTGAATTGAACCAACTCTTTGAATGTCTTTGAAATTTCAATAACATTAGGGGGATAGGAGTTTGAAGGCTTTGCTTTATTTTGTTTTAGTTCTTTTGGCGAAACACCGAAACGACGAGAAAGAAGGGTGTAAAGTTTTTGATATTCTTCAATAAATTTAAAACCATAGTTCCTTTTATAATTTGAAGAACTGAAGGCTGATTGTTTCGCTTTGATCATCTCCATCAAATCAGTTTGCTCAATGTCCTTAATCAAGCCAATGTACTTATAATAGTCTTCAATATAGGCTGTTATAGTGTCAGGAACAGACTCTGCATCTCTTAGAGAGTCTAGGGCATCGTTGTAGTTGTTTGGAGCATTAAGTCGCCTCACAGCATCCTTAAGGCCATTTAAATTGTTTTTAACATTCGTGATGAAGCTTTCGACCAACTCTTGTGTCTTGTCGATGTATGTCATCTTTGCTTCGTAAATAAATTCTCCACGGTCTCCTTCATTTTTCTCGAGATCCGCAAAGCTGTAAGTCTTTATGAAGTTGTCATTCGCAACCATCAACTCTTTCAAGTCAGCCATTGATGCAACCATTTCTCGTGGCAAAACATCGTGTTTCATGAACATTGGGGTTCCAAGTCTATTTGTTTGTCTGCGGAATCGAACTTGTCTTCTATAAATCTCAGCTGAATTAACAATCATTGAACCTATAACATCAAGAAACATAGCTTCATCTAAACCATAAATTGCTGCTCCGAACTTTGTCTTTGATAGAACAAGATTCTTCATGTCTATCGAAAAAACACCAAACAGGTCAGCTTCTGAATTCAATGAGTAGTGAGCTTCGGAGAAGATTGGCATCTTTAAAAATCTCAATGATGATCGATCTCTTAAGGCCTTTTCTCTAAAATCAATTACTTTTGAGTTCTTTACTCTTTCTCGAGAGAGCTCTAGAGCATCTTCACTAGATTCCGATCCAGAGTACCATTCTGTGCCCACTTGGTGCACAGGTCCAGACCAAACATCTCTGTCTGGTTTTCTAAATAGGTTTGAAGTTTTTGGAATAACACCACCAGCCATAACGATTTCAGATGCAACAGGTCCCATGTAATGTGATAGGAGGCCCGTGAGCTTGATGTGAAGGTAGTTTGACAACTCCTTATGGTCAATGTAGGCGTAAGCGAATAAAGTCACCTCAGTGGCCTCTAAGGGTTTCACAATCGATGCTTTTAATTTAAAGTGTTTATCGTCAACATCTTCGGACTTGTTGAGGTCTCCATATCCATAGCTGTGAATCATTGTGTCACTGCTCCAATTTCGAGACATTCTCAAGCGGGTTGGGTGAACATTCTCACCATTTGTGAGTTCCAACGCCATTGCTTCATTCGATGTTGAAATCAGTGCAATCTTCATAAAGCCAGACATCAAAGGATCAGTCGACCATACAAAGTTTGACTCGTCAAGTTCGTCGATAACAATCAAATGAGAAATAACTCTAAATGACTTTTCATCGTGATCCTCGAGAGTTATCTTTTCAAAATAAACATTTGGCAATTTGCCAAGTCCAACATTCTCAATAGCCATTAGCATTTCTCCACATCGGTGACACGAGTTCGATAGATATCGAAGTCAACACCTTGTTCATCTGGACACTCAACTTGGATGTCGAGAAGAATGTCTTCTTTCTTAAGTTTCGAGATTCCCTTACATAGGTCTGAATCTGGAATGTCTTCATCGAAAAAGATTGACATCCAATATTCAAGATATGTGTCATCGATCTCAACAAATGTGTCATCGGTTTCAACAAGCATGTCGTTGACAATGCTTTGTGTTCTAGGTGTAATCTTCAATGGAACGAGTGTTTCTTCTTCCTCAAAAATAAATGCCTCAACCTCGAGACCTTCTTTGAATGTGAATCCGTTCTCTTCGATGATTCTTGCGATGATTTGTTCATCCATAATTTCAAGATAAGTTCCATCATCAAACACACCAGAAGCTGGAATTGCTGGAGATGTAGTCTGGCCTCTTACAGGGGAATCATCTCGCACATTCCGAACTTGCATTGTGTATTCGATCGTCATGTCAACTTGAGGAATCTGTCGAAGATAAGAGCCGGAAACATCATAAGTCGAATCAACATTGTCAATCTCTCCAAGAATTGTCGTTAATCGCCACGAGGATGCGTCTCTTTCCGTTCCATCACTTGTCCCAAGGGGTTCGGTTAGGTGATTCAATTGGACTTGCGAGAATGGACGAGAGGAGCTCTCACCGCGTTCGAAGTTCGAGATTAGATTCTCTGGAGACGTAAGGTCTCGCTGTGGTCTTAGTCGAGGAGTCTCATTTAGGATGCGATTCTTGATTGCATCTTGTCCTTCGGTTGTTCCGATTGCAGAAACATCATAAACGATGTCATCGTCAAAGAAAGCGTAGTACTTTGGCATCAACTTCCCATTGGACAACAAGGAGCGTCCATAGGGAGTTAGCTCAATTTTGAGCACATCTTGTTTTTTATCAAAAAATGTCATTTCTTAGACTTACCCTTTCCTCTTGCTATGTTGATGTTCTTGATGGCATCTCGAACCTTCTGCCTTTCGACGGGACTTTTCTTCTCAACTTTCTTGATTGTCTTCTGTCCTTTGTCGTCATTTTCGATGTTTGCAAATGTCACTTCGGCATCTATTTTAACTAGTTCTACGAGAGAAAAGAAATCGTAAGGCCAGTTGTAAGTGATTCCCAAATCATCACCAGTTTGACCTTGAGCATTTTCAAGTTGTTCAGACGATGTGTCCTTCGTTGTTCCCTTCTTTGCAACGACCTTGTCGAAGTAATTTGTCTTTGCTCTCTTCTTCGCCTTGAAGATCATCCATTGAATGTTTGATGGGATTCCGTTTCCTTCGGCATTTTCGTCGAGAGTTCCGTTCTTTACAACGGCTCCACCACCAAGAAGTTCGTGAGCAAGCAATTCATGAGAGATTGTTGCTTCGGCTTCTTCCATGCGTGTTCCAATGTCTGGTGGGAGGTTTTGCCAAATGTCGGCAAGGTCTTGTTTTGTCAAGTTGTGCTTGAATTCAAAGACATACATTGCGAATGGGTCGATTTCTTTGTAGCGAACGAAGTCCATTGATGGAGGAAACACATATTTCTGCATCTTCTTAACCATTTGATAAACAGAGTCTCCAGCTTTTGGTTGACCACCAGCAACGAATGTTCCTTCTTCAACCTCTCGCTTTACTGCTCCAATGCAAGAGTCGATGTCTTCGCGAGGAATTGAGAAGAACTGACGAGTTCCATCTTTTTCGATGAATGGAACGGCAACGACTGCTTCGGAGATTTGTTTGACATCTGCGACTTCGCCGAGGCGGACTTTTTCTTTTGAAAACCCAACGAGATCTGCGAGGGATTTGACTTTAGGGCTTGCCCTATCAATTCCTAGTGCACCTCTCAGCCAAAGCTTAGGAACATCTTCAATTTGAAGATGAATTCCCTCATCCTTAGCAGGGAGATCTCCATATTGATGCCACATTCCTCGAGGAACCTGAGATTTGGCGAAGTCGGGCGGTGTGCAGTCGTTTTCATCCAAGTCTGTATACTTGTTAAAGTTTAAGATTGGAGTTTCAAACTTAGGCTGAATGATCCATCTTGTCTTACCAGCAACAGTGTCACTTGATGCAACTTCAATCTTCCCATCGGAGTTTTGAGAAGATCTTTTTGTTTTGATAGTTCCTCTACCGAAAAGATTCACGGATGAGTCAAGCTGCATTGCATTGTAATTTACAAACATTGGAGATTGTGGTCCATTTAAACCCCAAGCAATCTCTCTTAGATCATCTGCTGGGATGAGACCTGGGTAATCTGTCCAATAAGTATAATGATTGTCCCAATCTCTCCACTTGAGATCTCCATCTGTTGACCACATATCTTGCCTAGAAGACCATTCATCGAAAATAGAAATTGAACCATTAATTGCACCCTCCCTTCTAGACTCTATGTTTAAATCTTCGCCGAGAGCACTTTGGCTTTCAATTAGTTGTTTCCAATAAGAATTGTCATAGGAGCTATATTTGCTATTAGCGGCAGGCACAGTTTCATTTGGCTCTTCGGAGTTGTCTGTGTAGCCCGTTAAATCTCTAAGAGCATCGTGGAAACTAGGATTCCAATATCTTGTGTAGTAAGGAAATTTTTGGACATCTTGCAAAATTTCCTTTAAAGAATATTTTCTTGTCTCACTTGCATAAAAGATCAAATCACACCATGCCTCGCCATGATAGTAAGGTGGGGTGTATGGGAAATTATATCCCCATGTGGATCCTAATTTCATGTGCCAATCTTCTCGTGCTTCATAATTTCCTCCATCACCTCTGCTCGGAGGACCAAAAGCTGAAGGTCTTGAATACATAGTGATTGTTTCTCTTACGGTTCTATCATAGGCAGAACCAAAATCTAGTGCATTAGAATTTCCTTCCAAATCTGCTCCATGAAAAACAACATCTTGGGGAGGAGTGACGGGAAATCCATTGTATCCTCCGAGTGAAGTGTTCACTTTGTTTCTGGATTTGGTCATCTTGACTCTCATTATGTAATAGTTTCCAGCAACTGCATTTCCAAATTCAGGATTCTCTTCTTCTAATGAAGAGATTGTTGTGAAGTTTTCACCTTTGTTAAAAAAATCTGGAACTTCAGCTAGGAAATTCGAAGCCATCTTTTTATAAAGACTATCTCCACCTCCATCCCATTCACAAGTTAAATCGGTGTCTTTTAAACTGAATGTGTGCGGTTCTTGCAAAATCAACTTTTGTTGACTCAGGTAAGTTTCTGGCTCAACGAGAGCTTCAAATGGGATTCTAGAGGAATAGATTGATCTAAAAACCCCAATTGTAGTCTTTTTTGTGTGATTGATCATCATATTGTTAACATCTTTTGCGTCACTTCCAAATATTTCATTATCATCAACATTCATGAATGTTGAAAAATCTAAAAGATCAGAATTAAACTCAGTTTTGTCTTCCTCAAAGATAATGGGGAAGTCAACTGCTACACCAGACTTTATCGTGTTGAAAAGGATTCCTGGTGCAAACAGAGGTGTTAGCAAAGGCTTTAAAGAGAACTGCTCGTAGTTTTCAAAATTATAAATTGACGACTGGTCTATGTTGAAAGACGTGTTCGAACCATAGCTGGATGAAAATTGTTCTGCTAAATGAACTGTTCGTTCCGCAGGGTAAAACCCTTCGTATGGTAAAAACTTCTTTAGTGCCTTGCATTTCAAGCTTATTATTTTTTCTCTTGCAAGATCTTTGTGGTCTTTTTTAACCAGATCGAAGTGCTTTAAGAAATCCGAATTGGATAAAATTGTGTAAAAATTATTTATTTCAGATGTTGTGTTTTGAGATCTAGATCCAGAAATCTCAAATAGTGCAGGCAGTTCGTCTATGATTGATTTAGTTTGCAAATCCTCAACATGAGAACTGATTCTAAATTCTGGAATTGTCGTAAATGACTTCCCTACAGTTCTAAGTTCTTTCCCAAATTGCTCATGAGAATCATAGAAAGGCTCCTTTCCTCTTATTTTAGCTGCATCCCAAGCGGCATGTCCGTTGAAGATAGAGCCAGTGAACATTGAGGACCAATAAGTAGAGTTTGGATCTCTCTCCCCTAAGATCTCTGAGGTGTCTAGTTTTGGGCCACTAGGATTTACACAAGAGTAAATGTTTTTTATTGTGTGCAGTCTTGAATATTCACAACTAGCAGTTAGGTAACTGCTAATAGAAATTGTAGATCCAATAACCAACGGAAAAGGCAAAATTGGAACACCTGGATCTCCAATCGGTATACCAGATGTAAACCGACCATTTAAAAAAGTGCAATAGCGATTTTGCAAAACACCTGGTCCGAATTCGGAATTGTCATGTAATAAGCCTCCAATTTTGAAGTCAAATTCAATGTCGCCACCAACTATGGATTGAATAGGACGGACTCTAGTTTCAAAATCTCTTCTGGTGTCAAGATTCCACATTGACTGTTCGGAAATTTGAGCTCCAAATCCATTCTCTAAGTTTTCTTGAGCTCTGCTTAATCGATCAGATCTCCAAAAAGTGTTAACATAAAACTTGCGAGACCTTGTCTCATCAAGATATGCATATTGTTGTTTCGGATAGATTGACTGTCTATAAACAAACATGTTGAAAGAATCAATCGGAGAGCCATCATCTTCAAGACCTCCATCTAGGTAGAGTTCTTTGAGTTGCTCATAATTATCATCTGTCTCGGCGATTGATTCGAAGTAATCATTGACTTCTGAATTTGCGAAGAATGCCGTTTCGTTTCCAAACGATGTTTTTAATTCAACAGAGCGATTCTGAAACTCGTTTGTCTTGTCGTTGTAGACTTTCACTTCGCCTATTAGGGAAATTGGCCTATAGGAATCGACAACGACAGGTTCAATGAAAGATCTTGTGTTCCCGAATCTTCCGTCATGCTCTTCGACATAAGTAAAGATGTTTGATTTTCTTTGGAATCTTGTTAAATGATTGTCTGAGACGCGAATCTGTTTCCAGGTAGGATGTCCATAAGGTCCATTTCTATGTAAGTTCAGCAGACTTATTGTCTGATGCGAGGAGTGCCTCACTGGTTGTGCATTTTGTTGATTGGAATATAGGTGAAGATTGTTTAGATCATAGCCGATCTGATTAACTCCATCGATCATGGGATCTTCGCTATTTGGATCGTAAACACCATAGTTTAGACCAACAAAATCTTTATAAATTATCATTTAGAGCCTCTCAATTTTTAAAGTAATTAGTTTAAGTTACGAATAAAACGTTGCTAAAGACTAAAGTAAACTCTTGAATGAAGTCAGCATTTCCCGTTCTTGCATAAAATCTGAAAGTATAAGAGTCCCCGCTAGAATATTGTAAATTATTAACTGGGATTTCTGGGATTTGTGTTGACCAAGAGGCGTCCGGATGCTCCGGAGAGTTGCCTCTGTAGTAGCTGACTGTTGAAAAAGTTGCATCACCAGCAGTCGTCGAATAAACTATGGTGCCTATTTCTGAAAATAGTAAATTTTCTCCCCCACTTAAAACACCTCCATTGCCAACATTAAAGATAAATTCACTGTTGCCATTATCTATAGAGGCCCCATCGGTGCTACCTCCTGATGAAAATAGAATCGCCGTTGTCATCGTTGGAGGAGCAGAAGAGACCATGAATAACTGAATTGTCAATGAGTCTTCTACATTATCTTGGAGATTTATTGCCCTTATTGTTTTATAAAAAGATTGATTGTCTCTTCTATAGAGTGTCGTTTCCCCAAAGAGAAAAGGCGATTGAGGATCGTAGCTATAACCAGTGTTTGTGGATCCAACAAAATAAGATAGACTGTTCGGATCGTGATTTTCTCCTTCTAAATCTACAGTTGTAAACTCAATAAGTGGGATGTTACTAAAGTGAATTTCATTTTGATATTGTAGAAGTGTTGGGTCTATATTGTTAGGGTCGATATCATCTATAACTACTAATTGAACAACACTATCGTTCCCACCATCTGACCTCATAGTGTATATTGGAGCATAAACACCTTCAAATCCAGGTTGATAATTCAAGTCCCAAGATGCCATAACTTTGTAGTCAACTGTTGGAGGGTCCGGTTGCAGAACTCCTTCTTGACCTTCTTCTTGACCTTCTTCTTGGCCTTCGGGTTGTTGAGCCTCTTGTGATGGACCGTCAACAAAAAAACTATTCAACATGACTCCTTCTAAGACATTAAACTTAATTGCTTCGTGATATCCAATCTCGGTCTTTATCATTCCGTTCTTTGGAGCGTGACCTAAAATGTATTGATCTGGAGCATCCGCACCATTAAGTGCATTATTGATCCAAGAATAAGCAAAGTCGCTTGAAGGTAACGGTCTATGGTAATGATCGTTATCGTGTCTCGGTGAAGACTCTGATGTTTCGTCTCCATATTCATCATAAGTTCTAATTGCAACAAGAGAGGTGTTTCTATGCTGTTTGTGGAATGATGCATTAGAGCTGTAATCTGTCGCACTCACGGCTCCATATTGAGACTCAATCCCAAACTTGCCTTGATGTCTGGTTCTCAAAGTTCTCAAACCCTCTCTGCGACCTTCAGTAACAGAAACTTGATGTGTGTCCAAACGAATCGTGCCGGCCTCACCAGAGCCGCTAGCTCTAGTTGTCAAGTTGCGGAAATTGATTGAGTTGTGAACAGAATATTGTTGAGTTGCAACGTCAAGATAGCCAGATGAGTTAACCTCGGGCCCGCCGGGAGCAGAGAATCTTGTGCGGATTACGTTTGCAGAACCAGTTGATCGGTCTTGAGTCTCTACAACAACATCATTTCTGTAGGTTGGGAGAGTTCCACCAACAAGAGGCTGGATCGATCTAAATGTCTGATTGTCTTGAGATGGAGGTTTCAAAACAGAGTAGTTTTCACCGGAAGAATTAATCATCGTTATTTCTGCATAAGTGTCAAGACTGATTGTTCTTGTTACATCATCGATTCCTATTGCATTTAGAGCAGTAGAGAAGTCATCCCAAATTTCCGTGTCGATCTTATCGTTTCTGACATAGTAGATGTTTGGCTCGTTTGGGGTTTCCACATCTACGATTCTAATTTCATTGATCTCTGCTGTCGCCTGATTAATAAACCTAATCTCATCACCCGCTTGTGCGCCTTGAGTGTCTGTTCCACCAGCGAGTCCAGTGGGGTTGTAAAATCCTCCAACTCCAAATCCATCAACGCTTGTTGTTATAGTTTGATTAAGCGCAGAGCCGGTTTGGTTTGTGGTAATCGTAAAAATGGAAAACTCCGGAGCGTTTGAATCGTTTCGAGTAATTGTAACATTGGAGTTTGTCTCGACAACACTTTGAATGTGATTCCACAATGAGACAGAGGTTTGATATGAATAACTCAAGACAAATGGATCTAGCGGATCGTAAATACCCTGAGCGACTGTGTAGCTATCTCCCAAGAGTCCAAATTCATCAAACTCATCAAGACCCTCGGGTTCTAGACCAGAAGTTATTGCTGTCACTTCTTTAAAATAGTTGAATTGACCTGATAGGTCTTGAATGGTGAATGGGTCATTCAGAACTGCTCCAACTTGAGTTGCTCTAATTGCTATTGATGTGCTAGGTTCTCCAGCAACATTTCCATTTGCAACTATGGTGTATTGACCAGATGTTATCACGTTTAAGTCATAAGTATTGACATGATCCACAATGGAATCTCCAGCATCATATCTTATATCGTCTCTAAAGTCCCAGTGTGCAACTCTTGTTGGCGAACCATAAGTCATGATTGCGTAGTCACTATAGTAGCCGTTGTAGTAAAGCTCTTCTCTTTCGTTTGCATTTCCTAGGTTAAATTTGTTTGAGAAATAAGTTGTGCTACCGATGATGCCGATAAAATTCTTAGAATTGGTGATCGAACCAAATAAGTTTAAATCTGTTGCTGGAAATTTGTTATTCAATCCAACTGATGAATTTTGAAATGACCATCCTATTTTTCCACCGCCAGAGGTGCCGGTCGAGCTTGGAACTTTTTCATCACCCTCTATAGAAAGAGAGAAGTCAGTAGAGTTTTGAGATGTGTTGTATTGGTAAGAGATTACTAGATTCATCATTCCCGATGCCACATATTCACCCCAGAAACCGCCATAGTCAAAAGTCGACTCTACAACAGTCCCGCCATTATCAAAAAAGACTTTGAAAAATAAATCGCCCCTAGAGTCGACATATAAGACATATGAGTCTTGGTTTGTAGCCCTATCTTTGGCAGCAATCAAAATTTGATCAGATGCTAGAGAAACAGAGGCGTCAAGGTTGAGATTGAATACCCAAGTAAATTCCGAGTTATTAAATGCTGTTGGGTCACCGCCTTCAAACCCAGTAGGGGCCACTAAAGATGTTGTAACTTCTGGTGCTTGATATGTTGGAAAAGAATCGGTTCTAGAAGTTACTGTGAAGTTTTGAAATGCGCTTATTGAGCTTTCGATGTTTCCAAAAAAGACATTGTCGGTTGAACCAGTGCTAACCGAAGTTAGTGTCAAAAAAGTTCCCACTGGTTCGCGACCAAGTAAGCTACCTGATAGCCAAATAGCTTCGTATCTATTTGGAGAGCCACTATTGTCTCCGACTTGAATGTAAGCACCGTCCCAATTGGTTTCTGAATTGAAAGCATAAGTGCTTTTGCCTGGAACTAAAAATTCCCCCGTTGTAAAGGTAGCATTCTTGTGGGCTCCGGTCACATACATTTCACCAACAGCTACTGTTCCAGCAACATAGGTTCCAGCCATTTCGAGGTAGCCTTGTGATGGGACTGTTCCGATTGCTTGTCCATCTGGATGTCTGTTTGAATTTTCAGTTCCAAAAACATTACCAGAACCAAGAGTGTCTTGAGCAACAAGACTTAAATAATTTGTTGTCTCAGGCAACTCTTGCGAGATAGCATCGGGCAATAAGTTGTCAGACCTTCTCAAGAAGTAACCTTGATCTCCGAATGTCGACATCACTTCATATCCATAAGTGAAGTTTCCATGAGAACCAGTGCCGATGATGGTTTGAATGTTCTTGATGTTTACGGGACGCTTTGCTCGTTCTTCACGATATAGCGTAGCCTTTTGTTGATCAGAATCAAGCGTTCCAACCGAGTAATCTGGAGTTGTGAAACCAATCGCACCATCACCGACACCACTGCCCACTTCTGTGTCGGTCGCATCAAGTTCAGCGATGTAAATGTTCCAAGCTTCAGGTCTGTCTGCAATGTTTGGTATTTTTCCAAGAGTTTGGTCAAACCCTTCCATGTAATGAATGTGTCTTGATTGTCGGCCACCGATATGTGTGCGAGTGAATGGGCCTTGAATTGAAATCTCATTTGTAATGTCTGTAGTGTCGGAGTGGAGGTTGACTAAATCAAACCCTTCTCCAAAGCCACCAGCAGAGGCTTGTTTATTTATCAGAGATGAATAACCAGTGTTGACGCTTGAGGAAACAATGTTTCCGGGAATGATCTTTGAAATCTTTTGACGATAGGCGTATTGATCTTCATCTGATTTTGGCTCTTGGGTTGCTAATGTTGCATGCTTACCTAGAACAGCAAATCCATCGTATTTGAATTTTCTCAATTCCTCGGGCTTATGTTCGTCGATGCATGCAGGCTTTGGATTTGTTCCAGTTCCGTCACCAGCACCGATCAAAACAACATTCTCAGGCGTTCCAGCGTTTGATGCATTACCCACAGCTATCTGAGGTGTCATCATGTCACGATCTTTGTTAATGGAGTAGTTGATTCCGCCATGGATCGAGTTACTAAACCCGATGTCTAATGTGTAAGGTCTCGACAATCTGCGAGTGGCATAAGTGTTACCATCGTAAACTCCGTTGCTTCCGGATAGGTTGATCGGGTTTGATGCAGTCAATGCGTTTTGAGTTACGAGAACTTGGCGAATCGCTTCTTCTTCAATTACATCATTCTCTTTGCGTTCTTTCTGCCACAAACAGTTTTCGTTTTCGTCTCCGGACAATGGAGCATGCCCAACTCTCCAGTTATACTTCAGCTCTTGAGCTCCTCGGATTGAAGCTTCGGTTGATGTAACCGTGCTTAATAATCCAACTTGACGTTGATACTTGTCTCTCTCGAGAATGTGAGGCTCGATAACATCGACAATGCCACCAGCAAAGTTTGCAGACATTGGAACGAGTTGATTAACCATCGATGAGATGCTTGAATCGATCCACTTGAAGTATTCGAAGAACTTGTCGAAGTCCATGTCACTTTCAACTCTCTCGAAGAATAGTTGTCTTGCTCTAGCTAAGTCCTTGTATTCAACGCGGAATCTCTCGATTGGTCTCATGAACAAGTTTGCAAATTCCAAAGTTGTCGAGAATGATTTTAACATCTCTTCCGAGATTAGCGATGCAGGAGATTTCTCCATGATAAACAGATTGTCGCTGACATCATCGTCATCTGAGAAGTTGATCTCTTGATCTCCCTTAATATAGATGTTCTGAGCGTCATAAGCGCTCTCTGGGAGCTGTTTCTTGTAAGCTTGGATAAACTCATAGTCGATGATTGAAGAGTCGTTAGAAGCGAAATCAGAGCCCTTAGCTTTGTGCTCTCGACGAATGACGTCATCAATCCAGCCATAGATCCTGTCTGCTGATCCTGATGTAATGTCTTCAACGATAAACTCACCAGAACTATCTGTTGCTGTTACTGTGTCAAAATCCCAATTGAAGATCGTGAGATCCTGTGATGGGATTTGAACGTCATCGATGAGGTAGAGATTTGACCCGTCAATAGATGATCGCATTCCATAATTCAAAACATCTTTATTGTGTTGGAGAATCTCGTCATTACCAAGATAGTCGAGCCATGCTCTCACACCACCAAATTGTAGATCTGTCTCTTGTTGGATTGCACCCGTGAAATCCTCAGTGTGTGCGCCAACGTAGACACGCTTAGATGCATTCATCAATGCCAAACCAGCAGCGTTCAAAATCGTTGTCGATAGTAGTACTTCATTTTCGATCTCGCCAAAGTTGGTTGTCACAGCGTAAAGCTCGATGTCATAATCAGGAGTAGTGTTGGTGACGCCACCAGCGTATGGATAAGTCTGCGGCTTGATTCTTAGAGCAACGTTGTAGTGCTCGTTTTCGTAGATGTCATAAATGTAGTCAGACTCTTCATTGATCGTCCCAGCAAGGTTTTGCATTACGAACTTTGCATGTCGAGAGCCCAAAGAGTCTCGGACAAGATAGACTTGTAGGTCATTGCCATTGAGTTGCCATGTGAAATCAGTAGAGATTGCAGCTGCTTCGTGAAATCCCATCACAGATGCAGATAAGAATGGAGTGGCAAAATAGCCCTTCTCGTCTATTTCTTTCTTGTAGGGCACTACTATGTCCGCTTCCATCGTAAAAGCGTTTCTAGAGGCATCTACGGCGCTTGAAATGAATGAGTTGGGGTTCGTCGATGATGCAATTTGATAAATGCTTGCTTCAAAGCGAGTTGGGTCATTGAAATTAACGTATTTCTTTTTAACAGATGTTTCTCGAGACTTGTCAGTGAAGTATTGGACTCCGCCATCGGTGTAGAGATTAAGCTTTATTAACTCATCGTCGATACCATAGCAACGGATGAGATTGCGAATAGAGCCTTCGGTTCCTTTCGTCTTGTAGATCTTCTCGAGATTGTTGTAAATGTTTGTGTAGATGATGTTCTTGATTTCATGAAGTTCAGTCTCGAACTGTGCATCTTGAAGGTTGATAGCAGATAGTTTCTCATAGACCTCATCGCTTTCGAACATTGTCGAAATCATGAACCCCTTGTCTTTCAAGAGATCTGCTGCCATGGTCGAGGCTTTAACGCCTTCCATCGGGTAGCGCTTAGTCTTTAGTTCTGTTAGTTCTTTGATTTGAACGTGAAGAGTGTCCATGTAAGATGCTAAGATTTGAGAGAACAGTCGTAAGTTACCATTGTCCTCCTCTTGAAGCCATGCAGGCATTGAGCGGAAGAATGATTGTCCACGGTCTGCGTCATAAACAGATCCGGATGTTTGCATCTCGGAAATTAGCGCTGAGACGGATGAGTGTTCTTTATAAATAATTGGTGATGGAGTTTCGGTGTAACCTAGTGATTCCATTGCACTATCTGTTGAGCGAGCGAGATTGGTGCTTTCATAACCGACCCACACACCATTTGCTAGGCGTCCGGAATAATCAAGGACAACAGAGTCTGCGGCATTGGTTCCAACGATACCTTCGTTGAATTTGAGGTAAACGCCGAGGTCTGATGTTGCATCGTCTGTGTTGGCTCCACCGCCGATGGCATCGAACCAGTTTAACTTGATTTGTCGAGATGTCCTCTTGGTCTTCCAAAATCGGAACTCGTCCAAATAGCCTTGAAACTTACCAGAGGCTGTTGTGCCAAATCCACCTATGCTGGTCTGTAGTGCTCCTAGGAATGCGTCCATTTTTCCCTCGAACTCAAAAGTGTTAGAAAATGGAATAGGAGTAGAAATAATTACCCCATTAACATACACTCTAAGTTGAAGGACTGAATCTTCTTTTATCAATGAAAATGCAAAATGCATCCAAGTCGAATCACTATAGTGGCTAGAAATATCAATTACTTTCTGCTCGAGCAATGTGTCTTTTTGCAAAGACAGTCGAATATAGGGAGTGGAAAAATCTATAAATTCGATAAGCATCCTAGAGTTTGCAGGTGTAGCGCTTCCATTCCACAGATCCAAAATGACCTCAGCCTCATTAATGGTTGTGGAATCTTTTTTCATCCAAAACTCAACTGTTGCTCCGATGGTGAAGTCACAGTTCCAGTTTTGATTTCTATTATTGTCGTTGTCGTATTTAGCAGACGTTGCAACGTGTTCACTTAGACTCGATGCAGCCTCGTTGGTATGCAAGCCTCCCCAGACTCTAATGTATTCTGGTACTGTTGTCGCCCTATAGATTCCAGATAGGCCGCCTAAGTTTGCAGTTGTACCAAGCTTGACATGTCCAGTTGTCTTTGGATACTTGTTCTCGAAGACCCAGCGTTCTAAAGCAGAAGCTTTCTCTTCAAACTCAATCTGTTCAGCTTTCGAACCATCATAGGGATAGTCTTCGTAGATTCGTCGAATAGCAGCGTTATAGTAAAGCTCGGCGGAACCATAGTAGACAAAATTCTCAGGATCTGAGAAATCAATCTGTGGATGATAGGTTTGGTCTGCTGATGTCTTGTTTTCTACAAATGCGACGCTCTCGACGTCTTGGACGGTTTCTTCGAGGCTAGGTGAAGTCTTTCCGAATAAATCTTTAATACTCATTGTTTACCACTCTAAATCTATGCTTAAAAGGGAGCTCTTGATAACTCTTGGTCATTACATTAAATAGAGCTAACTTGATTTCGTAAACATAATTAGGTTCTAACATACTAATGTCAAGATCGAAAAAGTTCCCGTTTGAGTCATAGGATAGTGTGGTTGATCCGTCAGTCATGTTGTAGTCGAAGATAACTTCGTCCGTTACGACTTTGGAAATTTTAAATTTAAGGTTGTCATACACCTTCGAATCAGGTCTCGAGGTTGCGACAGTGTGAATGTTTGGAGACCAATCTTTCTCTCGGATATAAAAATAGAAGCGAGAGGTTTGACCCGCTGAGTGGGCATCTTGGTTGTTGAGGGTGGAAACAACGAGATCACTTACGCTCGGCTTTGTGGATTGCTCTTGTGAGAGGACCGTAATTGATCCTGTAACGACTTCTGTTCCATCTTCGGACCAAACGTCGTAGATTGTGCTAGCAGCCGTTGTAAGGGTCACCTCGGCCTCGTAAACACCTGTTTCGGGATTTGTTACAGCTGTAGTTGCAGCAATTTCTGTTCCACCAAGTTCTTCATAGAATTTAACGGTGACAGGTGAATCAAGATTTGTGAGTTGGCCTCGAACTTCATTGTAAAGATAAACAGTGCTTTCTACATCAGACAGAAACGATGTTCGATGATCAGTTGTTTGAGAGCTCCAACGGGCTTCAATAGCAGGCTTCTTGAAAAAGTTGCTTGTCCCTCGAGCATAAAACATCTTTGTGTAGTATGAACGAGTCTCTGCGGTAGCTGTTGCTGGTAGTTTAACAATAAGACCGAAATTCGTAGCAGGATCACCTATCCATGCATTTACAAATGCAGTGATGTTCACCAACAGGTCTTCGTAGCCTTCGTCAAATTCTGCTGTAACGGGCAAACCTGTAAAATCTCCGCCCTGAGTTGTCCATATAGCACCAGCGCCCTTCTCTTTCCAACTAGATCCCTTATCATAAGTAAGGTCCATATAGCTTTCCATGTCTAAGCCCGTGCCTTCTTCCCATGGTGCAGTAATCGTGTCTATTTCAAGTTCAAAATTCATCGGCAATGTTCTGCCATGCTCTGCATTGAATAGTCGTAGATAGAACTGTGCACCAGCGTCTAGGGTTCCTGCTGCAATGTCGGCTTGAATCTCGGCAATGTCGAACTCAATAAGAATTCGAGCTTCTTCAAGAGAATAAGCATCGTTCTCATCAAGAACTTGTCCGTAAATTGAGAAAACCTCGAGGATGTCGGAAGCTCCCATGTTTGCATCACTGCCACTTGTGGCAAAGCTCTCACGGAAAGCATTGGTAATTGTGTTGTCCTTTGTTGCATAATAGCGTTTAATCATCTGACCAATACTCCCTTGACATCAGTTGTTGGAAACTTCAATTCCATAATAACATTTTTTGGTGTCTTGATGAATGTTCCATCTTGAGACATTGCTTCTTTAAAATTCATTCGAACCATCGAGTAATTTCCACCAGTTTTTTGATAAACATTGACTCTTTTGACATCAGCAACGCCTTCAACCTTTGAGAGGATTGCGTAAAGTCTTGTGATATAAATTGGCTCTCCGATGTAAGATTGGTTCGAGAAATAGTCGCGGATTGCGGCGTTGCATCGGGATAAAATGTTTTCATTTGAAAACTGA
>Ga0209196_1000574_pt1 | contig 29511 bp, 24 predicted proteins | sample COGITO_mtgs_1105_5_FD_184801 | JGI IMG/M metagenome (GOLD analysis project Ga0209196, IMG submission 184801) | Pelagic marine microbial communities from North Sea - COGITO_mtgs_110509 (SPAdes) (version 2) | ecosystem: Environmental > Aquatic > Marine > Epipelagic ... | reverse complement strand
AGTTAAATACATTATTACATTTATTAAATCATATTGGCAATCAACAAGGAATAATCTTTTGTAATTTAAAAGACAGTATTCAAAATGTTAGCTCATTTTTAGAAAGTAAAAAAATGAGTCATGGATGCTTTAATGGTGGAATGGAACAAAAAGATAGAGAACGCTCATTAATTAAATTTAGAAATGGGACGAATCAAATTCTAATTGCTACAGATTTAGCTGCAAGAGGAATAGATATTCCAGAAATGAAATATATTATTCATTTTCAACTTCCATTATCTAAAGAAGAATTTACACATAGAAACGGAAGAACTGCAAGAGTTTCAGCAAAAGGAACCGCGTATGTTTTAAAATGGAAAGAAGAACGATTACCAGAATTTATTGGTACTCCTCCAATAGAAGATATTAGCAAGCAATCTTTAAGGAAACCTGTTTTTTGGGAAACCTTATTTATTTCTGGAGGAAGAAAAGATAAAATCTCCAAAGGAGATATTGCAGGTATGTTTTTTAAATTAGGGAAACTAACAAAAGATCAACTAGGAATTATAGAATTGAAGCAAGACTGTGCTTTTGTTGCGGTACCAGCTACCATTGCAGATCAGTTGGTAGAAAACTTAAACAATACAAGATTAAAAAAGAAAAAAGTACGAGTCACAAAAATCTAAATAATAGAACAAATAGATTTTATTCTTTAAATAGCTTACATTTACATCGTTGGTTAAATGAGTTGTTATCTGTAATCATTCAATAGTTTTTTTAACCTTTTAGTTTACTAATCATTATAGTAGTTCTTAAACATTTAAACAAAGTATCCTATCGAAAATCCAAAATTTTCTAGAGATATCAATCCAGATTTCTCTAAGACATTAAGAAAAAGAGTTAATTATTATTTTAAATCAAATAATATTAACAGAAATGCCAATGCAAACATGGTAGTAAAGACAGTTTTTATGTTAACGTTGTTTTTTATGCCTTTATTTATTCTTTCCTCAGGATACGTAGATTCTACAGTACTGCTTTTTTCACTTTATGTGTTAAGTGGATTTGGAATGGCTGGAATAGGGATGGGAGTAATGCATGATGCCATTCACGGATCATATTCAAAAAGTAAAAAAATCAATACTTTTCTCGGGTATTCCTTCAACCTTATTGGTGGAAGCGCTATCATTTGGAAAATACAACATAATGTTTTACATCATACCTACACAAATATTGATGAAGCAGATGATGACTTAAATGCGCCTTTCTTTTTGAGGTTTTCTCCCCATGCAAAGCATTACTGGGTGCATCAGTTTCAACATATATACATTTGGTTTTTCTATTCTATATCAACAATATCATGGATAACCTCTAAAGACTTTGTGCGTTTAAAACGTTATAAAAACATGGGCTTTTTTGATAAAAAAAATGAATATGAAAAAACTTTAGCAGCTATGATTGCATGGAAGTTATTGTATTATTCCTATGCTTTAGTTTTACCCATGATACTGCTTCCTTTTTCTTGGGGAATAATCTTAGTAGCTTTTTTATGTATGCATTTTGTAACTGGGTTTCTAGTGAGCATCATATTTCAAATTGCGCACATTATGCCTACAACAGATTTTCCACTCCCAAATAAAAATGGACAAATGAAAGAATGTTGGTATGGCCATCAATTGGCAACCACAACAAATTTCTCACCCAATAGTAAACTTTTATATTGGTTGATTGGCGGACTAAACTACCAAGTAGAACATCATGTCTTACCTGACGTTTGTCACGTGCATTACAAAGATATTTCAGAAATTGTTGCAAATACGGCAAAAGAATTTGGAATGACTTACCACGTCAAGTCATCACTTTTTCAAGCAATTTCAGCTCATACTAAAATGCTTCGTTCATTAGGTAAAAAATAAACCCCGTAACTTTTATAGTATAAGTTTCAACTAAATAATTGAACAAAACCCCTTAATAGTAAGAATTTAAATAAATGATTTCTTTATTTTAAAGTAAATAGATATCTTTGAAAAATAATTATAACATATTTTAAATAACGAATGGCAAAATCGCAACAGACATTTAATAAGAGTGAAAAAGAAAAGAAGCGTTTAAAAAAGCGTGAAGATAAGCGAAAGAAGATGGAGGCTCGGAAATCTGATTTGAAGGAAAATGGGAGTAAAGGAATTGAATTTGCTTATGTAGACCATGATGGAAATTTAACAGACACTCCACCAGATCCGTCATTAAAAGTTAAAGTAAAAGCAAAGAATATAGAGATTAGTGTTCCCAAAATGACAGAAGCCGATAAGGTAGATCCAATTAGGAATGGTAAAGTTTCATTCTTTGATTCTTCAAAAGGATTTGGATTTATCATAGATACAGAAAACCAAGAAAAGTATTTTACCCATGTTAGTGGTATCATAGATCAAATAGCTGAAAATGATAAAGTTACTTTTGAATTAGAACGAGGTATGAAAGGTATGAATGCTGTAAAAGTTACATTAAAAAAGTAATCTATCACCAACAATATACAAAGGCTGCAAATTTAAATTTGTAGCCTTTTTTGGTACAAATACATTTTGAATAACAACATCTTCTTCATTTTTTTAGTATATTTATTTAATATACTTTTTTTAAAATAACCTCCAACTATGAAAAAAATTCATATAATTTTATTCCTATTCATTACTATTATTAGCTGTAAGAATGATAGCTCACAATTAAATTTAGGTGCAATTGTTTATTTTAATGGAGATATCATTACCATGAAAGGGAATTCTCCAGTATATGCGGAGGCCCTTGTAGTAAAAAACAAGAAAATTCAATTTGTTGGATCATCAGAAGAAGCAATGAAAATTGCTGGAATTGGTCATCAAATAATCAATTTAGAAGGTAAGACTCTTTTACCTGGCTTTATTGATGGCCATGCACATTTTGCTTCATTTTCTGCACAAGCAATTGGTGCAAAGATACTACCACCACCAGATGCAGGCGCAAAAGACATTGCAACATTAATCAGTATTTTAAAAACCTGGAATACTCCTGAAAACAGAGCTTTAACGGGCTGGATTTTTGGGATGGGGTTTGATGATTCTGTTTTAGAGGAAAAAAGATTTCCAACAAAGCACGATTTAGATCAAGTATCTACAGAGTTTCCAATCATGATCATTCATATTTCAGGTCATTTTGCAGTTGTGAATTCTAAAGCATTAGAGCTCTTAATGATTACCTCAGAAACTAAGAACCCTGAAGGTGGAATTATTAGAAGAGAAAATGGTAATGAACCTAACGGTGTTTTAGAAGAATTAGCTGCAATTCCATACATGTTAAAAGTTTTAAATCCAACATCAAAAGAAGCTGCGGATCATTTTTTTGAAGCAGGACAAGAAATGGCATTGTCATTTGGGTATACAACAGCTCAAGAGGGAAGGGCTATGGAAAATCATGAAATGTTAGTAAATGCATCCCAAGCAGAAAAACTAAAGCTAGATGTAGTGAGTTATGTAGATTATTTATTTGTAGATAAGTACATGAATTCTAAATGGAATAGTAGGTCTTACGACAATCATTATCGTATAGGAGGTGTAAAATTAACCTTAGACGGTTCTCCACAAGGAAGAACTGCATGGAGAACACAACCTTATTTATTGCCACCTGAAGGTGCTAAAAAAGGATATCTTGGGTATCCAGCAATTCCAAAAGATAGTTTAGTAATTGCCATTTATGATAAAGCATTCAAAAATAATTGGCAAATTCATACACATGCTAATGGAGATGCTGCCATGGATCAAATGATTAGAACAATGAAGCCCATAGCTACTAAATATGGAAATACGAATAGAAGAAATGTTTTAATTCACGGTCAATATGTCCGTGATGATCAATTAGATTCATTTAAAGATTTAGATGTAATCGCCTCTTTATTTCCTTTACATACATTTTATTGGGGAGATTGGCACAAAGAAATTATTGGAGATAGTTTAGGTAATAATATAAGCCCTACAAGAACAGCTTTAAATAAAGGATTAAAAATCACGATTCACACAGATGCACCTGTTGCATTACCAAACCTGATGCGTATGGTTGGGATCACTGTAGATAGAACCTCACGTTCTGGAAAAGTAATTGGAGAACATGAAAAATTAACTCCTTACGAAGCACTTCAATCCATAACTAGTTGGTCTGCGTATCAACATTTTGAAGAAGACCAGAAAGGAACTTTGGAAGAAGGAAAGTTAGCAGATATGGTTATTTTAGACAAAAACCCATTAAAAGTACCGCCAATTGAAATTAAAGAGATAGTAGTTTTAGAAACCATTAAAGAGGGGCTAACTGTCTATAAGAAGGAGTGAAAATAGCTAATTATTTTTCAGTAGTTTAATTTATTTTTTTTCATTGCCCTACGATAATTAATTGCTACTGTGTCAAATTTTAAATGAAGTTCTTCAGATAAATCAAAAGGAACTTGAATAGGTCTTTGAGATTCAACAATTCGTTTGTCTTGATCAAAAATAACTTGTTCGAATTCTTGTAAAATAGTGTCTGGTTCCTCTAGGTTATAATTTCTACCAATGATACAAAATCCACGACATGAATTTTTTGATATCGGTTGAGATGTAAAAAAATAGACCATTCCTTTTTTGCCTCCCCAACCCAAACGAAGAACAATGGTATATGGAAGATGAAGTTCATACACACTTTTTCTTTCTGGTTTTACAACATCATCATTAGCAAAAATAGGAAAGTTATCACTGTTTTTTGCCTCAGGCCTTACAACCGAATAATGCAAAACTGTATCTTTTATGATTACTTGGCAATCTGGAACCTCAGGTCTTTTTGGATCTCCTAATAAACCAGGATGTACCCATGGGAAATGACCAAAGTCCGTAAAATTTTCAACTTGCCTAGAACTATCACATTTCCAATTAAATGGACCTGTATTTACGAGTTTCGAATTATTTTGCTCAAATTCAGGAATGGTTGGTAAGTCAAAATGAGATTTTTTTAACGCTACCCAAACAAGTCCAAATTTTTCTTGACAATGGTATTTTGGTGTTTTAGCTTTTAAAGGTATTTCTATTTCTTTTGCTTGCGGAATTAACACACAAGCACCATTTTTGTCATATTGCCATGCATGATATGGGCATACCAAACAGTCATCTTTTATCCAACCTAATGACAAGGCTGTTCCTCTATGTATACACAAATCTCGCATGGCATGTGGAGTGCCATCTGATGTTCTCCATACGACCACTGGTTCATCTAATAGAATAGTTCCAAAAGGTTTGTCTGCTTTAATTTCATCACTATAGCCAATAGGGTGCCAACAGGAAAGTAATTTTTCTGGAAATATGTGTGTGTGTTGATTCATATGTAAATATAATTAATAGATGGGGATTTTTAATTGTTATATTAATTCGTTATTTATTTAATAACTATTTAATAAAAGAAATCAAATAGTTGTCTACAGAATATTTCGTGTTATTTGAGTTCTTTTTTTTTATATTTATGTACTATTAATTCACTTAAAAATTTTTATGATGAAAAAACAATCAATGATTCTTTGCATGCTTGTCTATTTTTTTGTTGCCAACTTTCATGTTTTGGCTCAAAAATCTAGCAAAAATTTATATGGAGGATTAGAATTTAGAAATATAGGTCCTGCCATGACCTCCGGTAGAATTGCAGATATTGCAATACATCCTGAAAACGAAAATGTTTGGTATGTAGCTGTAGGCTCTGGAGGTGTTTGGAAAACAATGAACTCTGGAACCACTTGGAAGCCAATTTTTGACGATCAAAAAGTATATTCTACGGGATGTATTACTATAGATTCTAAGAAGCCTAGCACTATTTGGCTAGGAACAGGGGAAAATGTAGGAGGACGACATGCAGGTTTTGGTGATGGAGTTTACGTAAGTCATAATGATGGTAAATCTTGGAAAAATATGGGATTGGAAAATTCCGAACATATCTCAAAAATTATTGTTCACCCAGAAAATTCAGACATCGTTTGGGTTGCGTCTCAAGGACCATTATGGAGTAAAGGTGGCGATCGTGGTGTATACAAAACAATAAATGGCGGAAAATCATGGAAACGTACTTTAGGAGATGCTGAATGGGTTGGTGCTACAGATATGCTGATAGACCCTACTAATTCAGATGTTTTGTATGCTGCAACATGGCAAAGACATAGAACTGTAGCTGGGTATCTTGGAGGTGGTCCAGGCTCAGGATTACACAAAAGTATTGATGGAGGAGAAACATGGAAACCCCTTAAAAACGGTATTCCTAAATCAAACCTTGGAAAAACAGGATTGGCAATGTCTCCTTTTAATTCGAAGGTTATTTATGCAGCTATAGAGTTAGATAGAACAAAAGGGGGTTTTTTTATGTCTTCAAATGGAGGTCAAACCTGGATAAAGCAATCTGATGCAGTTGCAGGAGGAACAGGACCTCACTATTATCAAGAAATTATAGCATCTCCTCATCACGAGGGTACTATATATTTTATGAATAATAGTGCATTAGAATCAAAAAATCACGGAAAAACATTTGAAAGAATGCGTCGTTCTAATCAACATAGCGACAGTCATGCACTTGTTTTTAAAAAATCGGATCCAAATTACCTCTTAATAGGAACAGATGGTGGCTTGTACGAGAGTTTTGATGGAACTGAAAGTTGGAAGTATATTCGCAATTTACCGATTACTCAATATTTTAAAATAGCAGTAGATGACGCAAAACCTTTTTATAATGTTTATGGAGGAACACAAGATAATGGTTCTCATGGAGGTCCGTCTAGAACCATTAGTTCAGATGGAATAGCCAGTGCTGACTGGTGGAAAACACTTGGGGCAGATGGGGCTCAAACCGCTACTGAACCAGGAAATCCAGACATTTCATATGGAGAATTTCAACAAGGAGCTTTGTGGAGAATAGATAGTAAAACAAAAGAAACAGTTTTTATTCAACCCCAAGCAAGAGAGGGAGATCCTTATGAAAGATTTAATTGGGATGCCCCAATTTTAGTGAGCTCACACAATCCGAAACGATTGTATTTTGCTTCTCAACGAGTTTGGAAATCAAAAAACAGAGGTGATGGCTGGGAACCTATTTCAAGAGACTTGACATTAAATCAAGAAAGAATGACTTTTCAATATTATGATAAATCACAAAGCTGGGATAATGCATGGGATGTAGGAGCAATGTCTAATTACAATACCATTACCTCATTGGCAGAATCTCCAAAACAAGAAGGTTTATTGTACGCAGGAACTGATGATGGATTAATTCAAGTTACTGAAGACGAAGGTGCAAATTGGAAAAAAATAGATTTAAACTCTATTAAGGGATTGCCAGCTACACCATTTGTGAATGATGTTCGTGCTGATCTTTTTGATGCAAGTGTTGTGTATGCTGCTTTAGATAACCATAAATATGGTGACTATAAACCTTACATTATTAAAAGTTTAGATAAAGGGAAATCTTGGAAACTTATTAACGGTGATTTACCAAATAAACTTTTAATTTGGAGGTTAGTACAAGATCATATTAACAAAGACTTACTATTTGCTGCAACAGAGTTTGGAGTTTACTTTACATCTAACGGAGGTGAAAATTGGGTACAATTAAAAGGAGGAATGCCAACAGTTCCAATCAGAGATATTAAAATTCAAAGACGAGAAAACGATTTGGTTGCTGGTTCATTTGGTAGAGGAATATTTATTTTAGATGACATCACTCCATTACGAACTTTTAATAAAAAAATGATGTCTGCTGAAGCTACTATGTTTCCTGTTAAAACAGCACATTGGTATCGTCAATCTAGTAGAGTAGGAAGTCAAGGTGATGCAGAGTGGATTGCAAAAAACCCTCCATTTGGCGCAAATTTCACCTATTATATGGCAGATAAAATTAAATCTAAGAAAGATCTTAGAAGAGCAAAAGAGAAAAAAGGTGTTGCTCAGTTTCCTGGTTGGGATGCTCTTGAAGATGAAAACAGACAAGATGGCCCCTCTATAGTGTTACTTATAAAAGATGCAAATGGAAATGTAGTAAATACTATTAAAGGATCTAACAAAAAAGGTTTTAATAGAATAAGCTGGAACTTGAGCTATCCAAGTAAAAGTGGAGAGCGTTTGCAACCACTAAGAGGTAGACGTGGGTTTAGAGGAGGCGGAGTAATGGTTACACCTGGAGTTTATTCGGTGACACTAGCGAAAAGAGTTGATGGCATACATACACAATTACAAGACCCTGTCTCATTTTCTGTAGAACCACTATTTGAAGGTGCTTTGCCTAGGAAATCATACAAGGAAATAGATGAGTTTAGAGAAGCTGCCTTTGCTTTTCAGCAAGATTTAACCTCAACAAATATTGCTTTGTCTCGCAGTCAAAAAACGATAGACGCCATGTTAAGAGCACATAACAAAGCAACTTTTCCATCTAATGAGTTGTTTAAGCAATTAAACGATGTTAAAATAGCGTTGTTAGACATAGATAAAGAACTCCATGGTGATGCAGTAAAAGATGAAATTGGGGAAAGATCTAACCCAACTGCAAGTGATGGAAATTCACTAGGCTGGAGAGCTTTAGGGAATACCTACGGCCCAACGGACGAGCACAAAGGACTGTTAAGCCGTGTTCAAAATCAGTTGAAGAAAGTAAAAGAAAAATTAGCACCCATTGTTAACGCTAGGCTTCCAAAACTTGGAAACGATTTAAAGAAAACTGGAGCTCCTTGGATTGAAGGTCAAGGGTTGATCAACAACTAATCAAAATCAAAAAAAAAAGGCTCTTTTTAAAGAGCCTTTTTTAGTTTTAAATTTTAAATTCTAAAGAATGTAAATAATCATGAATTCACATTTTCTTATTAGTTTAGGTAAGATCTTTAATTAGTCTACTTAGCAACGGTTTTAATAAGATTATTTTTATAAATTCGTAATAGATTAATAATACAAAAACTGAAATCATGGAATTACAAATGTATCTCACCATTGGCTTAAAAATAATTATTGGTTTAAGTATCTTAAATGTATGGTTAATTCAACCTAAAAAACATACAAAATGGAGAGGTGGTAATGCAACAACTATTGAAGAAGAGTTTAATGTTTATGGCTTATCAAAGTCATTATATCATATTGTTTACTTCTTAAAAGTAAGTTTAGCAATCTTGCTGTTAGCTTCTATACAATTTGATATATTAACCTTAGTTAGTAGTTTAGGCTTAGCATTCTTATTGTTAGGATCTATATTAATGCATGTAAAAGTAAAAGATGCATGGTATAAATCATTTCCAGCATTCTTGTTTATGGTACTGAATCTTACGATTGCCTTTCTTTCACTTTAAAAAAAATCAGTAAAGGTTTTTATCGCAATAAAAAGATTTAGGGATGCAAAACCAAAAGACGGAGAAGATTTAATAAAATTATCTTTGATTTTCATTCGTACAACAAAACCAGCAATCATTAATAAAAATAAGCCTGTTGAAGCTAATAATAGAATTAACGGACTAAAATACAAACCTACCAACAAACCAACAGCACCAATTAATTGAAGAAAACCAGTGAGTTTTCTGAAATTAGGTAAGTTATATCTGTTAAATTCTGAAATAATAAATTTTGAATAAAAACAGTTGAATCCAAAATACACAAAAGCCACTCCTGAGAACCAAATTACTATTGTAAGTATATCCAATTGTTTATTATAATTTAAGAATTGTTTGTGGGAACAAGATTACAACAAAACCATCATTATTTAAGTTAAGAAAATCATTAAAATCTAACTTCAACTAAACTTTATTTTTATTTCTTGATTATCTTTTTACTAAAGAACTTAAAATATAATACAATTTTCAGAGGATAGTTTTCAGTTTCAACTAATGACATTCATAAATAACTGTTCTTATTAACTTCTATAATTCAACAATAACCGTAGTCTGTATTCTTATCTTCGCAAGATTATTTTTTAGTACAACTAGATTTTATCCACACAAAAATTATATATGCCTAAAAATCAAAACGAAATAGACAGTACTAAAATCATTTCAACACAAGAGATAGACAGCTGTATTGCGATATTAGAGCAGCTAGTCACGGATACAAATCAACTGTTTGATCTTTCAGAAGATAAAAGAACAGCATTACTAAAAGCTTCTGGAATGCTTTCTAGACCTAACAGAGATGAGTTTCAACGAAGAAGGAAAGATGCTAAAAAAGCGGCAAAGCGTAAAATGATTGCAAAAGATACTCACGCTAGAAAAACAACCGGAATAAGATCTGCACGTGATGCAGAATTATTTGTAGCCCCCAAATTACTTACTGCTGCATCAATAACAGATGAAACATTGGAGTTAGAGTCTCCTAGAAACTGTTATGTATGTAAATCAATCTTTACAAAACTACATCACTTTTATGATACCATGTGTACAGCATGTGGCGACTTAAATTATACAAAACGATTTCAAACAACAGACTTAAAAGATCAGATAGCTGTTATAACTGGCTCTAGGCTTAAAATTGGTTATCATATTACGTTAATGTTATTACGTTCTGGTGCTACTGTGATTGCAACAACTCGATTTCCCGCAGATTCTGCAATTCGGTTTTCTAAAGAAGATGATTACAAACAGTGGAATGACCGATTACATATTCATGGACTTGATTTACGTCACATTCCTAGTGTAGAAATTTTCTGTAATTATATAGAGCAAACATACGATCGATTAGATATTTTAATCAATAATGCAGCACAAACAGTAAGAAGACCCTCTGGTTTTTATGTACATCTAATGGAGAAAGAGAAATTGCCTATAGACCAGCTACCCAAAGCTGCACAAATAGTATTAAAAAATCACAAACACTGTTTGCAAGAATTATCAGATATAAGTATTGGTGCTTTAAAAACAGGTAAAAACAATGTCTTGCCTGTTAGTTGGCACGGACCTGAACCTGGTATTGGCCTGCGTAATTCTGCAGCATTGTCACAAATTCCTTATAGTTTTGACAATTCATTACAAACTGCTGAAGTTTTCCCTGAAGGAAAATTAGATGCAGATTTACAGCAAGTAGATTTAAGAAAAACCAATAGCTGGCGTTTAAGACTTGGTGAAATTGAAACAACAGAAATGGTAGAAGTTCAATTGGTAAATGCAGTAGCCCCTTTTGTTTTATGCAACCGTTTATCTAATTTAATGATGAAAGAAAATACAGGTAAAAAACACATTATCAATGTATCAGCTATGGAAGGTAAGTTTCATCGGTTTAAGAAAGTAGACAGACACCCACACACTAACATGGCAAAAGCAGCCTTAAACATGCTCACTCATACTTCTTCTGCAACCTTTTCAAAATCAGGTATTTATATGAATGCTGTTGATACTGGATGGGTTACCGATGAAGACCCTGCGGAATTATCTAAAAAGAAGGCGGAGATTCATGATTTTCAACCTCCTTTGGACATTGTAGACGGTGCAGCAAGAGTAATGGATCCTTTAATTGATGGAATTAATACAGGGAAACATTGGTCTGGAAAATTTTTAAAAGATTATTTTCCAATAGAATGGTAGTTTCATTAGCAATTTTTACAAGTACTTATTTTAATTGAATACAGCCAACTGAATTTAATAATCGTATGATTAGGTATGTAATATCTACCTCATGCCATTTGACACCAAAATTAGCACTGCTTGCATTTTTGTGATGGTTGTTGTGATATCCTTCACCCATCATGAGAAAATCAAAAGGGAAAAGGTTTTTGCTAGTGTTTTTCATGGTGTAATTTACATAACCATAAATATGACCAAACCAATTAATAATAACACCATGTATAGGAGCCATTAACAAGATTACTGGTAATAATAACCATTGCCACAAACTTGTCACAAATACGATAAAGAATGTTATATAAACGGCAATCCAAAGCAATCTAGAAAACCTAGAACTTGCAAACTGATCAAAGCTTTTCCATTGCGGAACATTTTTCATAAAACGCTGATCAATAGCTATTCGTTGTAGATTGATATCTTGATAGATTGTTTTTGTTTTCCACATCATTGCAAATAAATTTGCATCATGAGAAGGGGAGTGGGGATCTTTTTCAGTATCTGTATACGCATGGTGCATTCTATGCATAATTCCGTAACCGTAAGCACTTAAATAACTAGAGCCTTGAAAAACCCACGTTAAAACAAACGTAATACGTTCCATTGTTTTAGACATGGTAAATACCTGATGAGCGGCATACCGATGTAAAAAGAAAGATTGGAAAAATAATCCACCATACCAGAGCACCAAAACAAAAATAAGAATCACCATGTTTTTTTTAACAAAGATACTTTGATCTTGAAAACCAAACAATGAACCCAAATCAATAAAATTGAGGTATTATAAACGTTTTCTAATTCTGCTCAATGCTTGTGCTGTAACACCAATATAAGAGCTAATATATTTCAAAGGAATAACTTTTAAAAGTTCAGGGCGTTCTTTAAATAATTTAAGATAACGTTCTTCAGCTGATAGGTTTAGTAAATTTTGTTCTCGTCTAGATTTTATTAAAAAAAGACGTTCTGCAGTTAATCTGCCAACTAGATTTCCTATGTGCGTATGTTTATAAACCAACTGTAAATCTTTATATGAAATGCTTAGTATCTTAGTTTCCGTGAGAGCTTGTAGTTGATAAGCAGAAGGAGTTTGTGTTAGGAAAGAATCATAAGCACTCACAAACTGATTTTTAAAACTAAAACCAAAAGTTATTTCTTTCTCTGGATTTTCTTTCGGAATAAATAAGCGTACAACTCCAGACTCTATAAATGAAATATGATTTTCTATTTCTGTAGCTTTTAAAAAAATTGATTTCTTTGAAATGATACGACGTTTTAACTTTGATGTAAAAAAAGTCCAATCTAGTTCAGATATCGACGCTATTTGGTCTAAATATGATTTTATTTGTTGCAAATTTTCAAATAATAAATTAATATATTGTAAAGATAATGATTCATAATTGAGAAGAGCGACAACTTTAATATTTACGAAAATTAAGAATTAAATCAATTTTATGCCTCTAAGGTCTCATTTATAAGCTATTATAGTGAACTAACTGAATATAAGTCAATTAATATCTTGTGTGTATAAAAAAAGGAGTCATCTTTGCATTTCAAATATTAAATTATATTACAATGAGTAAAGGAACAGTAAAATTTTTCAATGAGTCTAAAGGATTTGGATTTATCACTGAAGAAGGAGTAGACAAAGATCATTTTGTACACATTTCTGGATTAGTAGACGAAATTCGCGAAGGCGACCAAGTTGAATTTGATCTTCAAGAAGGTAACAAAGGATTAAACGCAGTAAACGTAAAAGTTATTTAATAAAATATACTTCAAGTTTTTAAAAAGTCCATCACACAGTGATGGACTTTTTTTATGCTATAAAGTAATGAAGTTTTTATTCTACTAAAGCAACTTGATTCATTGCCATTTCATGATCGTATTGGCAACATCCAGGCAAACTGTTATAAGCATCAAGATTTCCTAGTACTGTTTCTGTATCATATCCAGACGCGGCAATAGCATTATGAATAGACAATGCATCTGTTTTTGCATCATTAAAAGATACTGCTATTTTTTTTAGATCTACATCCCAAGTTGCAGTTGCAACACCATCTAGACTATTAGCTGCTTTTTCAATGGTTGTTTTACACATGCCACAATTTCCTCTAACACCAAATGAAATATCTGTCATTGCCATTTCTTTGACAACTTCAGTAGTGGTAGTGGTTTCTTTTTTTGCTTTACTCGTACAACTTGTAAAACTAATTGCAATTAGAAAAACAAGACTTAAAATTACTTTTTTCATTGTTTAAAAATTTAATTATTGGTTTTTTATAAATAATGTAAGGTTACTTTTTCATTTAAATTTAGTAAATGTACTACAATGTAGCCTATTATTTAAAATTACTGAGGCAAAAAAACTAGTATTCTAGACTAGAAGTTATATTGCCATCATAGGATAGTTAAGCTTTTTTAAAACATTAACATCATCTGTAATAATCCTTTAAAAAAGGTAATTTAAGAGTATATTTGGCACATCAAAAATATGGTATATTCCACGATACGATTTTCTCTTTACTTTTCACATGTCTAAATTGCCAAAAGAGCATCAATTTATAGATCTTTCAGATTATGGAAGACCTGTTGCTAAGTTCATCGCAAACTCACTAAAGAATACCTCTTTTACCCCAATTCATGTAACCATAGCCTTCATAATAGCTGGTTTTATTGCTATTTATTGTATTATTATGGGGCATTATTGGCTTGCTGCATTCTTTTTAATTTTTAAATCTATTTTAGATGCTGCAGATGGTGAATTGGCACGTGTAAAACAAAAACCATCGTACACTGGGAGATATTTAGATTCAGTAGCAGACATCATACTAAACGCCTTATTTCTAAGTGCCATTTGGTATATAACCAACATTTCTATTTGGATATGTCTTCTTGCTTTCTTTGGATTGCAGTTGCAAGGCACACTCTACAACTACTACTATGTTATTTTAAGGAATAGATTTGATGGAGATACCACTAGTAGAGTATTTGAAGATAAAACACCCGAGGCTTTAGCAGGTGAAAAACAACAGCACGTAAACATTCTTTTTGGCTTGTATAAACTATTATATGGTGTTTTTGACAAAGTTATTTATACGCTAGATAGTAATGCAGACAAAGGTACTATATTACCAAATTGGTTAATGACCAGCGTTTCTACCTTTGGTTTAGGTTTTCAATTGCTAGTTATAGCAATATTACTTGTACTGGGTTTAAAAGCAATTATTCTTCCTTTCTTTTTGTTGTATACTGTCATGATTTTTGTATTTGTGGGTATTAGAAAATTTTTCTATTAGTAAAAATTTGATCTAGTACTTATCCATACTGCTTTTTCTGTCAACGTTAATATTTATATTGTAAAATATATACTGTTAATTAGTTGTTACTGTTTTCTAACTGTCTCTTTTTCTTAGCATCAATAAAATTTCTTATAAAAATAATCATAGCAATTACAGATGAAAGTATCATAATACAAACTCTGATTATGGCAGCAGTATCACCACGGTCTAATGCACCAAATAAGGGTTTTATAAGACCTGCGAGTATAACTAAAGTTAAAAGTACTGCTACATGCGCAATAATTTTGCTTTCTTTTTTTACGCCTGGTGAACAGATTAATAGTATAATACCAATAAAAGTTGGGATAAGTGCTGTTATAGAAGGGGTGTCAGATGAAAAATATCCCCAAGACGATAGCGATATAAGTACGACAGCATTAATGAAATTTGCAATATGTGGTCTCATTTTTTGAAGGTTTAAAAGATTATATGATTGTAATTTTTGATTTACTTAATTGAACTTTAAAAGTACTAAATTAATGTTTTCTTTTTTTAATAAGTCATTTTGAATTGCTAAATCACAAGGAAATTTATCAAAATCTGTAGGTTAATTTTTTACTTTATATCTTAAATATAAAGATAAAAATTCTTTAATCTTTTCATTTTATAGCCATACATAAATTATCATATGGACGATTTAAATTTTGTTTATTACACCTTTTCTTATAATAATCACAAATAATTCAATAGTTAAACATATATACGAATAGAATTCATTTTTAAATAATTAAATCGAATATATATATAGTTTTACCATATATATACGAATTAAAATAATTAAAATGATAAAAATAGCATACGTAGGATTTGGTATTGTTTCACAAGGGTTAGCAGAAATTATTTTAGCAAATAATTTGGTATTAGCTGAAGGGAAAGGTTTAGAAATAAAAACTGTAGGAATACTTGATACATTTAAAGGTAGCAAGATAGATGCCAATGGTATTGATATGCATGAGGTACTTTTAAATGCTAAAAATAATAATTATAGCTTACTAACTGACAGTGTGTCTAACATTCCTGAAGCAATACAAAAAATTGAGGCAGATATTATAATTGAGGCTAGTTTCACAGATATTAAAACTGGAGAGCCAGCAATATCCCATATAAAATCTGCACTAAAATCTAATAAGCATGTTGTTACCACTAATAAAGGACCATTCGCTGTGGCGTATAAACAAATTTTCAAGGTAGCAGCATCAATGAAGAAAACTGTTGCAATAGAAGGAACCGTTATGAGCGGTACACCTATAATAAATGTTTTAAATAATGGTCTTTTAGGTTCAGATATTACTGCTGTAAGTGGTATTATGAACGGAACATCTAATTATATCTTAACTAAAATGGAATTAGGAATGTCTTACGATGATGCACTTTTACAAGCACAAAAACTTGGATATGCAGAGGCAGACCCTACGAGTGATGTTGAAGGCTTAGACACGTTGGCTAAAGTAATAATTTTGGCAAATGTTGTTTTTGATGTACAATTAATTCAAGAAGATATTGAGGTTGATGGAATTTCTAATATTACACTTACGGATGTAAAAAATGCCTCATCAAAAAATAATAGATGGAAACTAATTGGAAGCGTTTGGAAAGACAATAATGGTAAAGTACATGGCTCAGTAGGTCCTAAACTCGTACCTATTAACGATTCGTTATATGGTATTTCTGATGCTACTAATGCATTAAAAATTACCTCTAATATTTTAGGAGATACTACAATAGTTGGCGCAGGAGCAGGAAAAATTGAAACTGGTTTTGCTCTATATAATGATATTATATCAATAGTTAATCGTTAAAATTTTGAACATGGTTTTAAAGAATGAAAATGCAAATAAAATACCTGTTTATAACAGTTATACAGGAGAAATAATAGGAACTGTACCTCAGTCAACCAAGCAAGATGTTCTAAGGGCGCTTGATGTAGCAAAAATAGGAGAGGCAATTGGTAAAAAAATGCCAGCTTCTAAAAGAATAGCAATTCTTAGAAAAGGTGTTACCATAATGGAGCGAGAATTTGATGTATTATCAAATCTTATAGCCACAGAAGGAATTAAGACAATAGTACAGGCAAGAAAAGAAGTCACTAGAGCTATAAATACTATGCAACTTTCTGCAGAAGAAGCAGGAAGAATAATTGGAGCCACTATTCCGTTTAACGCTGTTCTAGGTTCAGAAGATAGGTTTGGGTACGAAACCAAATATCCTATTGGTATTGTTGTTGCTATAACACCTTTTAATGATCCTTTAAATTTAGTTTGCCACAAACTTGGTCCAGCAATTGCAGCTGGAAATCCTGTTATATTAAAACCTAGTGATTTTACACCTTTAATAGCAATTAAGTTTGGAAAAATTCTTTATGAGGCAGGTTTGCCAGAAGAGATGCTAAGTATAATTACAGGATCACCGGAAGTTTTTGGTGATTCTTTAATTAGCGACGATAGAATACGGCTTATAAGTTTTACTGGAGGATTAGAAGCAGCAAAAATTATACAGAGAAAAGCGGGCCTAAAAAAAATAGTAATGGAACTAGGTTCTAATTCACCTGTAATCGTTTTATCAGATGCTGATTTAGAAGAAGCTGTTCAATCTTGTGTTTCAGGAGCATTCTTTGCAAGTGGTCAAAATTGTGTTGGTGTAAAACGAATTTTTGTTGAAGAGAGTATTTATGATTCATTTTTAAATAATTTTTCTCAATTAACGGCTACTTTAAAAATTGGTTCACCTTTATCAGAAGATATAGATATTGGACCAATTATTAGTAAAAAATCCATTCTTCAAATTGATAGGTTTATTACTGAAAGCACCAAACATGGAGCAAAAATAATTAGCGGCGGAAAAACAATTGATAATTGTTACACACCAACCATATTAGAGGCTGACTGCAATAATGATATTGCCAATTGTAAAGAAGTTTTTGGACCTGTTGTAACCATATCAAAAGTAAAAAATTTAGATCAAGCTATCGCATCTTGTAATAAATCTCCTTTTGGTTTGCATACTGCAATTTTCACTAATACTATTAATAATGCACACAAGGCAATTAATGAATTAGATTGTGCTGGAGTAATGGTTAATGACTCAACAGATTATAGAATTGATGCGATGCCTTTTGGTGGAGTTAAAAGTAGTGGCATGGGTAGAGAAGGAGTAAAGTCTGCAATTGAAGCGATGTCTGAAACCAAAATTGTTTGTTTCAAATTAAAAATATAATTTTTTATTTACTGAAATAAAATAGAAAACCGGTGATTATTCTCATCGGTTTTCTGCTTTATTCATTATCCAAATACATAGGAAATAATGGGTTTTGTGAAAAATCGTAGATCAAGGATGTTTCCAAACTTTTTACATACTCTTTTGTAATATGATCCATAACAAAATCTCTTAGATGGTCTTTATCTCTTACTGCTATATAAAGTAGAAAATCTATTTGACCAGCTAAGTGATAGATATTAACAACTTCGGATAATTCAGCCATAGAATTTTTAAAATCTTCAACTTCATCTTTTGTGTTTTTGGTTAATTTTATAGCAACCATAGCTTCTATATTTGTGCCAAGTTTTGAAGAATCTACAAAAGCATGAAACCCGAAGAATATTTTTTTTCTATGTAATTTCCTCATTCTTTCTGAACAGGTAGATTCTGCAATGCCAACTTCTGCAGCTATTTGTTTATTAGACAATCTAGCATTCTTTTGTAAAAGTCTAATTATCTGTTCGTCTGTTTTGTCTAATTCGTTATTTATGTTATTATTTCGAATACTATTCATATTAAATTGTTTAATTACTTTTTATCTTCTTTAAATAGCTATAATACATTATTATATTTAATTTAAATATGATTATTTATTAAAGTTCAGAAAAAAGTTTATACTTACTATATGGAGATATACTATTTAGATAGTTTTAGTTATCAAATAGATAAGTTTATAAGTTATAATTTCTTTACCATAATATCTATCGATATAAAACTAAAGACGTTATATCTGATATTATGTGTCAATAGCCTGTAATACGGCTGTAGAGAAATTACCACATATTTGCACTATAATGTTAGCGTTATGTTACTTTGCTTTGGCTAAAAGCAAAGTGTTACTTTTCATTTTATGAAAAGTTTTAAACTAAAAAGTTTCTTCTACAATGTTAATGCAACACTTATTATACTGACAGACAGAAGGAGGGAAGTGTAATGTGTGTGGAATGGGATAATTAGGTTTTTGTATAGTTAATAGTTAAAGTTCCATTTACCAACCTGTTTTCATTATCAACACCACTAAAAACACCTCCTTGAGTTTCTCTACCATCTTTTAAATAATATGTTTTAAAAAAAATATTTACACGTTCAAGAGCAATAATTCCTGTAAAACTAAACCTCAAGTTTATTACTGAGCCTTTATTTAGTAATTCTAACCTGTCTTTTACGATATAAACATTTTCGGTTAACGTAATTATTTTATAGCTATTTGGTGAAATTTTAAATTTTATAATTTCTTCAAAATCATCTTCTAATTGAAAGGTAATTTTATAGGTTCCAGTTATTTTTTCATAAAGTGATGCATATGGGCTTTTATCAGACAATTCTAGAAAATGCTTTGGCACATTGTTATTGTTTTCAATACGCCTATTACGTATTTCCATTGCAATATATGGTGGTATGTATGGAGATAGAGCTTTTTGCTCCATATCTTCTTTACTTTCACATTTCTCTAAAATAGAGCGACCAGCAACAGTATTGTTATAAATATCAAAGTTACAATATGTCCCAACTAAATAATTAATGTTTGATGATGCCTTATTTCCAATATAATAAATTTCACTTGCACCATCCATAAACCGATTCCCTGAAGGCGTTTTTGTTTTGATACTTATATTGTCTTCTTGTCTATTTACGGTACCGTGAGTATATAACTCTCTATAAGTACCATCTTCAAGAGGGTATATAAATGTATGTTGAATTTTTTTCCAGTTATTTGAAATGATAGTTTTTCCTTTTAGAATACCATTATCATCTTCGCCAAAAAAATAATTTAAATAGTAATAGGTGGTATCGTCATTACTAGATAATAAAGCAAGTTGCCCATCTTTATCAAGATCTTTAGAAGTATTTGTATTTATAAAGTCTTCAAAGTTGTCGTAGCCAATGTATAAAAGTATAATTGATTTATAATAGTGATTAATTTTAATAATAGGTTTTCCTTTTTCAAACTCTCTGGTTTTATCATATAGATATTTTCCATTTATAAATTCGTTGCCTATTTTTTCGAAATCACTTTTTAAATTCGGTTTATTTTCATCAAAAGTACCATAGCCGTATAGTTGAAATGTTTTGGGAAGCTTGGCTAAAGTATGTTTATGTGCAAATGTATCAAGTATTTTATCTGATACTATTTTAAAGTATTCAGAAGTTAAAACTAAAGATTCTGATTTTTTTTCCATAAATTCCTAAAATAAAATTAAAATTATTGATAATTTTAATAATACCCAAAATTAATCTGAATTAATTATAAGAATCTAATTTTACTATTGTTAAAAAAATGAATTTTAATTATAAAACATCATATGATATTATGAAAAAAGCTATTCTATTTCTTGCTCTGTTAGTTGCGACCTTTGGTTTTGCTCAAAATAATGTGTCTGGTAAAGTAACAGATAAAATGGGTGAGCCATTACCAGGCGCTACAATTATTGAAAAAGGAACATCTAAAGGTGTAGTTTCAGATTTTAATGGGAATTATGAAATTTCAGTTTCGTCTAATGAAGCGATTCTCGTTTTTTCATTCGTGGGATTTGAAACCAAGGAATTTGGCATTCAAGGTAAAAGCCAATTGAATGTTGAATTGGCCGAATCTGCAGAGTCTTTAAATGAAGTGACGGTTCAAGGTTTTTCAGGTGTAATGGGAAAATCAAGAAAACGTACAGCATCTGTTCAAATAACTCCAGAATCTGTAACTGCAATTAATTCTGAAGGAATTGAAAGTGCAGGTGTAACAGATATAAGCTCATTTTCAACTTTGGTTCCTAATTTAAAATTTAATTCCGCACAGGCAGTTGGCTTAAACTTTATAACTGTTAGAGGTATACCTCAAGTTAGAGGAGGAGATGCTCCTTTAGCATTTGTTATTGATGGTGTTACAATTCCAGACCCGAGTTTATTAAGTCAAGAGCTGTACGATTTGGCTTTAGTAGAAGTTGTTAAAGGACCTCAAGGAGCTTTGTATGGTAAAAACGCAATTGGCGGGGCTATTAACATTTATACAAAAGATCCAACAAATAAAATGTCTAATAAGGTACAACTAGGTCTAGGTAATGGTGGAAATTTAAAAGCACAATTTATATCTTCAGGAGCCATTGCAAAAGACAAAGTTTTCTATAGATTTTCAACTCAATACAAAAATTTTGATGGACTCTTAACCAATGAATTTTTAAATAAAAAAGTAGATTTTTCTGAAGACTTTAATATTAGAGGCCAAATTAAAGCAAGGCTTTCTAATAAATTTACTATAGCAGCAACCTATCAGCATTTTAAAATTGACGGAGGAGCAACATATTATTCGGTTAATCCTACAGGTTTTGAGGGCGAATTTCCAGGCGGTATATTAAATCCAAATCCTTCAGATGGTAATAATGTGATTGATGCTGATGTTTTAGGACAATCGGACATGATTAACAACTACGGAAACTTTAAAATGGATTATAATTTAGGAAGTGTAAAACTACAAAGTATTACGTCAATTAATAAAGTAGAGCGATCTACAATTGGTGATTTAGATTTTCTTTCCCTTGACGGATTAACTCAAGGCGAAGAAATTACCACAAAAACATTTAATCAAGAATTACGTATTAATAATACGAATACAGACACAAAATTCGATTGGAGTTTAGGTGGGTTTTATCAACAAATTGAAAAGGATTTTTATTCAAATGGAACCACAGGAGTTGATTTTGGCGGTCCATTTGAATACGATACTGCAGATTACATCAATGAGACCAAAACCATTGCACTCTTTGGTTTTGGAGATTATAAATTAACCGATAAGCTTACAGTTTCAGCTGGGTTCAGATATGATATTGATAATTTTACGCAAGATGATGTATTATTTGTAACAAATTCAGAAAGAGATAACAACGAGTTTCAACCTAAAGTATCACTATCGTATCAAGCTTCAAAAGGTGCTCTATTCTATGCCAATTATGGAAGAGGATATAGAAATGGTGGTTTTAATGCAGATCTTACAGATTTGTTTAACAGAAGTTTTGATGATGAAACTTCCGATAATTACGAGTTAGGTTTTAAAACAACGTCTTGGAATGATCGATTCATTTTTAATGGTTCGATATTTAGCTCTAATTTAACAAACCAACAACAATATATTTTAGACCTTAACACGTTTATCGCAGGTGTTTATAATTATGATGAAAGTAAGGTATTCGGTTTCGAATTAGAATCCCGTGCAAGATTAACGAACTATTTAGATGTCTTTGCAAACTTTGGCTTATCAGATGCAGAAATTGTTGATGGAGGTACAACTGGAGGTGCCAATGGCGACTTAACTGACAATACTAGCTACAACGGAAATAAGACACCTTTCGTGCCTGTAAGTACATTTGCTGTAGGGTTAGAGTCTTCTTTTAATATTACTGATGCATTAAAATTTAATGGTTTCTTAAATCTCGATACAACAGGAAAGACGTATTACCATGAGAGTAATTTGGATGTACACGCAACAGATGCCTACTCATTATTGGATGCTCGTATAGGATTGTCTTACAAAAACTGGAAATTAGATATTTGGGGTAAAAACCTAACAGATCAACAATATTACCAAGAATTTTCTCCTGGAGAATTTGTAGGAAGTCCAGATGATGTAGCGTGGAGAGGAAGACCTTTATCAATTGGAACAGCTATTTCTGTTAAATTTTAACAATAATATTTGAGTAATAAATTTTGAATTAATTTTTAAGAGGTTGTTTAAAAAGTAATGAAATACGTCATTCTGAACTTGTTTCAGAATCTCATTGTACTGATTTTCACTTTTTAGACAACTTCTTTTTTATCAAAAAAAATCATGGAAAAAAATTTTCATCTAGAAAGAGCACGAGTATCCAAAATATTAATGGAAGATATGTTCCAAATTAAACTAGGAGAAACAGTTGCAATTACAGCCGATTCAGGTTCTGATAGTGATTTAATGAATGCATTGGCAGCAGCAGCATATGCCGCAGGAGGAATTCCATTATTAATGTGGGTTCCAAAAGCAAAACAAAGTGGACAAGCAGGGATGAAAGAGTGGCCTGCAGCAGCATTAGAGGCGGCACTTTGTAAAGTGGATGTTTGGATCGATGCACAATCTACAGTAATGTTGTACTCTGATGTTTGGGAAAACGCATTTAAAGAAAATAAAAAATTAAGATACTTGGTTTTAGGAGATTCAACCATTGGATCATTGGAAAGAATGTTTACAGGTTTTGAAATACCAACCCTAAAAGCACTTTTAAATAAAGTTAGAGAAATGGTAATGGCTGCCAAGAAAGTGCAAATTACAAGTGCTAATGGAACGGATGTTTCTTATGAAATTGACCTAAATTATACTTTTGATATTGATGATGGTGATTTTTCTATGCCTAAATTTGGTACAGCACCAGGTTTTGTAAATATTTGTCCTAAATTAGGAAGTATGAACGGAACAATTGTATTTGATATTTTAGAAGGTGTCAATAAAGACAATCAACTGACATTTATAATGGAAAAGGGAAGTATTACAGACGTAAAAGGAGAAAGAGGAGCAGCCGATTTTAAAAAATATTTAGCGGCATTTGAGGATGAAAATATGTATAAAATTTCTCATAATATGTTGGGCTTAAACCCAGGAATACACAGTATAACAGGAGAACTTTGTGAAGACGAACGTATTTGGGGTGGAGTAGACTTTGGGTTTGGTCACACTAGTGCAATGGATATGCCACCTTATGGTCAAGAAGCAAAATCGCATTTTGATGGTGTGGTTACTAATGTTTCTATATATTTAGACGACATTCAAATTTTTGACAATGGTGTCGTATGCCATCCTGATTTAATACCCTTGGTCAATAACTTGTTAACTAATTAAAATGGCAGAAGTCCAAAATCAATACACAACCACAAAAGTGCAACCAAAGGACTTTGTGTCTGGTTGGACTGTTGGTTTCATTATTGCGAGTACAGGATTATCAGTTTCTACGCTATTTTTAGGTTCAGAAATTGCACTCAATCTAGGTCTTAAGCAAGCGCTTATAGCATTTGGTATTTCCACATTCGTTTTAACTATAATGTGTATGGCAACCACATTAATTGGTAATCGATCTCGGTTATCAACTTATATGATTCTACATTTTAGTTTTGGAGAATATGGAGCTAAAATTGTCAATTTTATTTTCGGTGTTACATTAATTGGTTGGTTTGCTGTAGCCATAGAGTTATTAGCAATTGCCATATATGATACTTCAATAAGTACTTTTGACGTCGTTGTATCAAAGGAGCTTATCATTATTGTAACCAGTTTATTTATAACTATTACAACAGTTTATGGCTTACGCAGTATTGAAAAACTTGCCAATTTCTCTATTCCAATTTTAACGGCGTTTTTAGGGTATGTTTTTTATCGCTCTGTAGCAGATTTAGAAAGTCTATCGCAACTTTTCGACTATGTTCCAAAAGAAAATTCAATGACACTTTTTGAAGCAACGTCAATTTTAATAGGTGCTGCGGTTTTATTTCCTGTGTTAATGGCAGATTTTTCTAGATTTGTAAAAACAGATAAACAAAGTTTATTTTCAGTATTGGGTTTAACCATTGGTACACCTTTGGCCTATATGCTTAGTGCTGTACCATCCATTCAAACTGGTGAAGTTGATATTATTAAAATAATGGAGCAGTACAATTTGGTGATTCCTGCTTTTTTATTATTGTTTATAGCGACTTGGAGCACAAATGCTACCAATTTATATTCCGCAAGCTTAACGTTTAGTACAATCAACAAAAACTGGACTTTTAAAAAGGTAGCTATTGCGTCTAGTATATTCGGTACAATATTGGCATTATTAGGGTTTGCTACCTATCTATTTGATTTTCTAGAATTCCTTGGAATATTAGCACCATCAATTTCCTCAATATATTTTATTCATTTCTTTTTCATTAAAAAGCAAATCTATAACCTACAGGATATAAACAAATGGGAGTCTTCAGCTTTAATTAGTTGGGCGTTGAGTTCCGTAATTTGCGTATTTACATATTTAGAAGTTTTTCAATTAACTAGAGCTTATTTTATAGATTCTTTTCTGTTGGGAGGTATTATTTATCTGTTTTTAAAAAGGAAAGACATTAATCTTAATAATTTATGAAAATAAACATAAAATCAGTAGGCTTCATTGAGAAAGAAGAACAGTTTGGAGCACATAATTATCATCCGCTACCTGTAGTTTTTGAACGAGGTGAAGGTGTATATATTTGGGATGTAGATGGTAATAAGTATTATGATTTTCTGTCTGCATATTCAGCAGTTAATCAAGGCCATTGCCATCCAAGAATTATTAATGCTTTAACATTGCAAGCAAAAAAGCTTACGTTATCATCCAGAGCTTTTTTTAATAGTCAATTAGGTGATTATGAGGAGTTTATGACATCTTTATTTGGCTTTGATAAAATACTACCAATGAATACTGGAGCAGAGGCCGTTGAAACCGCAATTAAGATTTGTAGAAAATGGGCTTATGAGAAAAAAGGGATTGCTCCAAATAGTGCTGGAATAGTCGTTTGCAAAGGGAATTTTCATGGTAGAACCACCACTATAACCTCTTTTTCAAATGATAATAATGCCCGCAATAATTTTGGCCCTTATTCACCTGGATTTATTTCAGTTCCTTATAATGATTTAGATGCATTAGAATTAACTTTAAGTTCGAATCCGAATATTGGTGGGTTCTTGGTTGAGCCTATACAAGGGGAAGCTGGTGTGCTTGTCCCATCTAAAGGTTATTTGTCCAGTGCCAAAACGATTTGTGAAAAATATAATGTCCTGTTTATCGCAGATGAAATTCAAACTGGTATAGCAAGGACAGGAAAGATGTTGGCTATTGACCATGAAAATGTAACTGCCGATATGCTTATTTTAGGAAAGGCTATTTCTGGTGGAGTATATCCAGTCTCTGCTGTTTTAGCAAATAATGATATAATGGATGTTATCGGACCAGGACAACACGGGTCTACATTTGGAGGCAACCCTTTAGCTTGTGCTGTAGCAAAAGAAGCCCTTCAAGTTGTTATTGATGAAAACCTATCAGAAAACGCCTTAAAGCTCGGCCAAATGTTTAGGAACAAAATGCAACAGCTTGTTGAAAATCTTGATACTCTAACTGGTGTTAGAGGTAAAGGTTTGCTTAATGCCATTATAATTAATGATGATGAAAACTCAACATTAGCTTGGGATATATGTCTAGAATTGAAAGAAAATGGACTCCTAGCAAAACCAACGCACGGTAATAAAATTCGATTTGCACCTCCTTTAGTAATAACAGAAGCCCAACTTTTGGAGTGTGTGAACATTATTGAAAAAACATTAAAATCAATGTCATGAAAAATATTAGAATAATTAAAAATCGTTCAGATATTGGAGCAGGCACAAGAGGAGCAGATATGGGAATAGATGCTATAGAGATTGCTGCCATTAATGTAGAGAATGATTTTTTTAATAAATGGCCTTCACTCGATGTTAAAACTCATAATGAAAGCATTTATAATAAGGTAAATAATTCTTTTGCGAAACGCATTGGTTTTGTTGTTGAACAATGCGAACGTGTTTCAAATTCGGTACAACAAGTCCTTTCAAATAACGAATTTCCTTTAGTTTTCTCTGGAGACCATTCATCATCATTAGGTACAATTTCAGGAGTAAAAGCAGCAAATCCAAACGCAAAAATTGGTGTAGTTTGGATAGATGCGCATGCAGATTTACATTCGCCTTATACATCGCCATCGGGGAATGTACATGGCATGCCACTTGCTGCTGCATTACAAGAAGATAATACTGATATGCGCATTAATGAGCTAGATGAATCCACTATTAGCTCATGGAATGAATTAAAAAATATTGGAACCAATACACCAAAATTTCTACCAGAACATTTAATCTTTTTTGGAGTTAGAGACACAGAAGAACCAGAAGATGCGCTAATTACTAACAAAGGGATTAAAAATTACTCAGTATCCGAAATGCGATACCGAGGTTTTTCTAATTGTGTGCAAGAAGCTATTAGTAAATTATCAGATTGTGATGCTATATATATAACATTAGATGTTGATAGTTTGGATTGTGATTTTGTATCAAGAGGAACAGGTACACCAGTTTCTTTTGGTTTTAGTCCAATAGAAGCAAAGCATATAATTTCAGAGTTATTACAAACTGAAAAAGTGATTTGTGTTGAGTTTACAGAGGTTAATCCTTTACTCGACAATAAAGGAAATAAAATGGCAGAAACGGCTTTTGATATTTTGAACTCATGTTTTAACTAATGTTATTATGTAAAATAGAATCTAGATGTTTAACTTGGCCTCATAAAATTTTGGCTAAAACAATAGGTGAGGAGAGCGTAATATTTTAGGTATTTAGTAATAGATATGATTGATAATTAGAATCTTACAATTAATTGTGAGTAAACTTAGGATTTCCAATGTTTCCTAAAATATAGCGAATAAGCCGTAATTGTTTCCATAGTTTTATGCAGCCTTGATTTTTTTGTTTCTTTTTTCATCAAGGAAAAAAGATAGGCATAATGAAAGAAAGCGTGTTTGGAACTAAATTTAAGCAAGTGTTTAGAAATTATCTGGCACAGTAATTTTAAACTGTTGCGCCAACTTAATGAGAACATTCTGAAAACTTTTAGAACGAGAATATTCTTAAATATTCAAAACATTATTATGGAACTAAAAGGATTGCTTTTTTTTGCGTTGGCAAGCGGCTGCAAATTGTGTGTAAAATAAATTGTGATAACAATTTGGTTTTACAAAACAATAAAGTGATTGACAGCGGCAATTTAGCATAATGACAAATTATAGCTACAAATGATTACCTAAAATGTATTTACTTAGAATCGCATATTTGAAACTTTCTTAACCCAAGTACCAAATATTGTTTAGAAACGAAAGGCTTCTGGGATATTTAACATAATATACAATTATAACTACCAAATGAGAAATACCCTTATAAACTAAATAATGAATATTTGTATTATAATTTATATTATGTTAAATAGTTTTTTTGCATTGTTGAGATCACTCACTCCTATAGCATAGGAATAAAAAGAAGAAAACTATTCTAGTCTAATTGTAAAATAGGCTACTTTTGCGCAATGATTTCAAAAAAACCTTCAATAGATACAAAAAAAACGGGTACTTCTCAGTTAGAATTCATACTGTTAATGGCTTGTTTGATGTCTATTGTAGCCTTGTCTATAGATACGCTTTTGCCAGCTTTAAAACCAATAGGTCTTTCTATAGGTACTACAAATGCAAGTGAAAATCAACTATTAATTACTATGATTTTTTTAGGTCTAGGTTTCGGACAGTTAATTTTTGGGCCTTTATCAGATAGTTTTGGTAGAAAACCTGTTGTTTACATTGGGTTTGTAGTATTTGTATTGGCTAGTTTTTTATGTATTGCCGCTCCGAGCATGGAAATAATGGTTGTTGGACGTATTCTTCAAGGAATTGGACTTTCTGCTTCTAGATCTATTAGCATTGCCATGATTAGAGATCGTTTTGAAGGCGATTATATGGCTAAAATAATGTCTTTTGTGGTTACTATTTTTATTCTGGTACCAATTATTGCTCCTACCTTAGGTAAATTTTTGTTAGACAACTATGGCTGGGAATCTATCTTTTACAGTCAGTTATTATTTGGTATTGTAGTGTTGTGTTGGTTTTGGAAAAGACAACCAGAAACACTTCCTCCGGCGTATAAGAAAAAGTTTTCAATGGCTATTTTTATCAGTGGTTCTAAAGAGTTTTTAAAATATAGATCGGCCATTATTTTTACCTTAATCTCTGGATTAGCAACCGGATCTTTTATGGTTTTTCTTAGCACTTCTCAGCATATATTTGAGGTTCAATATGGATTAGTAGATGAATTTCCTTATATATTTGGTGCCTTGGCTTTTTCTGTTGGTGTGGCTACTTTTACTAATGGCACACTGGTTGTTAGGTTTGGAATGAAAAAATTAGTGACTATTTTTTCAATATTATTTTCTCTAACGTCTCTTCTTTACATTAGTATCTTTTATGGAGAAACCAACCCAAGTATTGGCATTTTAGTACTTTTTCTAGCGCTACAGTTTTTTTCTGTTGGTTTCCTCTTTGGTAACGTAAGATCATTAGCAATGCAGCCATTGGGGCATATTGCAGGAATTGGAGCTGCTATTAACGGCTTTGTTTCTACCATTATTGCGGTGCCTATTGCTACGTTTATTGGTGGTTTTGTAGAGACCACTGCCCTGCCATTATTTATTGGTTTTGCAGCCTGTGGTTTTGGTTCTTTACTTCTGTTATTATTTGTTAAAAAAT
>Ga0209196_1000571_pt1 | contig 29562 bp, 23 predicted proteins | sample COGITO_mtgs_1105_5_FD_184801 | JGI IMG/M metagenome (GOLD analysis project Ga0209196, IMG submission 184801) | Pelagic marine microbial communities from North Sea - COGITO_mtgs_110509 (SPAdes) (version 2) | ecosystem: Environmental > Aquatic > Marine > Epipelagic ... | reverse complement strand
AAGGTGATCGCAAATGCCTTGTTAGGCGGTGTCGATAGGCAATGGCATGGCACCATTGTGCGCAATGAGGGGGTGGTCGATCAGCAGACCATGACGATGTATTTAGTGGTAGGGATAAAGCCGCAATCTGAAGCCGGTCCATACCAACTGCCACCACTGGGCCTTTTTGTGCAGGCTGAAATACAAGGAGGAGTCATGGAAGGAGTTATTAAGGTTCCTCGCAGTGCATTGAGACCGGACAACACACTACTCACGGTCAATGCGGCCAATCAATTGCAGGTTACCCCAGTGACGATAGCTCGTACACTTGAGAAAAGCGTGCTGGTTTCTGCCGGCTTGCGTGATGGAGCTAAGGTCATTGTCAGTCCCATGGAGACACCGGTTTCTGGTATGAAGCTTTCGGTTCAAGAACAAGCGGAAGGCTGCAAGTAATCAAGAATACTTTTAATTAGAGATATGCAAAAAGCCATCCAATGGTTCAGTAGAAACCACGTTGCTGCCAACTTCATCATGTTGTTGGTGATGCTGGCGGGCATTACGACTTGGTTTAAGCTCAAGAAGGAGGTGTTTCCTAATATTTCACTGGATGCCGTGCTCGTACAGGTGCCGTTTCCCAATGCAACACCTGAGGAAGTTGAAGATGGTATTTTGCTGCCGCTCGAGGATGCCATCGCCGATGTTGACGGTGTGAAAAGGGTGACCTCCACCGCGACGGAATCAATGGGTGCGGTGACCGTGGAGGTGGAGACGGGTTACGAAGTGCGCGATGTGATGGGGGACCTGAAGTCCAAAGTAGATGCGATCAGTAATTTCCCTGAAAATTCGGAAAAGCCGATCTTGGAAGAGGCGAGGTTGGATATGCAAGTGATGAGCATTGCTGTCTCAGCTGATGCGGATGAGAAGACAATGCGCGAACTAGGAGAGATCGTGCGTGACGGCTTGTTAGATTACAAGGCTCCGCAGCCCGTTGGCATGGGGGCGAAGATAAATCGCATGCTGCGTGGTGAGCCAAAGATTACCAAAGCTAGCTTAACTGGAGTCAGGCCATACGAGATTTCTATTGAGGTTTCTGAGGGAATACTTCGCAGCCATAAGCTCAGCTTGCAGCAAGTGGCTGATGCGGTGCGAAGAACTTCGCTTGACCTGCCCAGTGGCTCGATACGTACAGAGGCAGGTGAAGTCGTTATTCGGGCAAAGGGTAAGCGTTACACCTCCAAGGAATTTGAAGATATTGTGGTGTCGACGAAACCCGACGGATCAATTCTTTTGCTTCGTGATACCGCAACGATTATAGATGGTTTTGAGGATGTTGATATTAGCTCTCATTTTGACGGTAGAGCTACAGTATTGGTGAATGTTTACCGCACAGGCGAACAGAATGCCTTACTGATATCAGAGGCAGTTAAGGAATATATTGGCAATGTGGCTCCTGGGCAATTGCCAGAGGGGGTCGAGTTGGAACTATGGAATGATAGTAGTGAGCTGCTTAAGGGACGCTTGAGCCTTTTGATTCGTAATGGAGCCACGGGTTTGGTGTTTGTTTTTCTGGTGCTGGCCTTGTTCTTGAGACCAAGCTTGGCATTTCTCGTAGCACTTGGAATTCCGGTTTCTTTTGCCGGCGGGATTTGGCTGATGCCGGAACTGGGTGTGTCCATCAATATGATATCGCTGTTCGCGTTTATCCTTGTGCTGGGTATCGTCGTTGATGATGCCATCATCGTTGGGGAAAACGTGTATCGGCGTATTCAGGGCGGTGAACATCCCCGTGAAGCAAGCTGGAGAGGAACCCATGAAGTGGGCACCGTTGTCATTTTTGGGATATTGACGACGATGGCAGCCTTTACGCCCATGCTGGGTATCAGTGGGGTCAGTGGTAAGATATGGCCCAATATTCCTTTAGTGGTAATCCCTGTGCTGATGTTCTCGCTGCTTCAATCGAAGCTTGTTTTGCCGGCGCACCTCGCCTTGCTCAAGCCCCATGTAGAGGGAGACAAGGTCAATGTCATCTTTCGCATTCAGCGCAGGGTTGCTGCTGGTTTGGAGACGTTTGTGCACAGCATCTATAAGCCGGTTTTGATGAGTTGTTTGCGCCATCGTTATTCGGTATGGGCAGTTTTTGCGGCGCTCTTGATGGCTGTCTTTGGGCTGGTGATGGGGAAGTGGGTGCCGTTTGAGTTTATGCCCAAGGTGGAAGGCGATGTGGTCACTGCGAAGCTTGAGATGCCGACGGGAGTTCCTTTTGTGACGACAGAGGCGGAAATAGAGAAGATCGAAAAAGCGGCACAGCGAGTGGGTGCACGGCATAAAGATTCCAACGGCAAGCCTGTATCCGTGCATATTTTGGCAACTTCTGGCACGCAGCCCTTTCAGATGGGTTTTGGTGCAGACCGCATTCCTATTGGTAGTAATCTCGGCGAGGTGACTGTGGAGCTCAAGCCCGCTGCTGATCGGAGTATTTCGGCAGATGAATTTATTGCTGAGTGGCGCCGAGAAATTGGTTTGATTGCGGGTGTGGTTGAATTGAGTTTTCGGCAGGAAACGGGAGCCAGTGGCAATGCCATAGATATTGAAATTTCAGGGCGAGATCTTGGCATGCTGCGGAAAGCGGCAGATCACATTACCAATGAACTCAATGGTTACGCCGGGGTCAAAGATATCTCAACGGATAACCGCAGGGGCAAACGAGAGCTTATTTATGAAGAGCTTACACCTGCAGGTAGGGCTATGGGCTTTAGTTTGCAATCGATTGCGCTGCAGATCAGGCAGTCATTTTATGGTGAGGAGGTGCAGCGCATTCAACGTGGACGAGATGAGCTCAAGGTTATGGTGCGCTATCCCTCTGAAGAGCGGAAATCGATCCAGAACCTTGAAGGTGTTCGGTTAAAAACCACAGAGGGAGGTGAGGTTCCCCTTGCTGTGGTGGCCAATGCTCGCCCGGCGCGCGGCCCGGCATCGATTCACCGAGTAGACCGTAAGCGCTCGATTAAGATTAGTGCGGATGTTGACCGAGCAAAGGCGAATGCTAACGAGGTTGTTTCCCTCTTCACTGATGAGGTGCTTGCAGGGTTGTCTGTAAAATTCCCTGGTGTTTCTTGGGATTATCTGGGTGAGCAGAAAGATCAGAAAGATTCGATTTCGGAGATGGGGGTGAAGTTTGTCTTTGCCCTCTTAGGCATCTATGTGCTCATGGCTATTCCTCTGAAATCATACATTCAGCCAGTGATCGTGATGAGTGTGATTCCCTTTGGTATTGTCGGTGCTGTGGCAGGGCACATCCTCATGGGTATGGACCTCAGTATTATGTCACTGTGTGGCATTATAGCCCTTTCTGGGGTTGTTGTTAATGACAGCCTGGTTTTGGTGGAATATGTGAACCGTCATCGAAAAGAGGGAGGTAGCCTGATCCATGCGGTGCACAATGCCGGAGCTGCACGTTTCCGCCCGATTTTGCTGACCTCGTTAACGACCTTTGCTGGCCTGATGCCGATGCTTGTGGAAACTGATATGCAGGCGCGCTTTCTGGTGCCAATGGCGGTTTCCCTTGGTTTTGGTATTCTTTTTGCAACCTTTATCACGCTGTTGCTCGTGCCCTCGGTATATATGATGCTGGAGGATTTAAAGAGCTTGGTTGGCAAGAAGGTCAAGAGCTAGGAGTCTCAGCTATCTGCGCGGAAACGGAGAGCTACAATTCTGTAGTGTTTTTATAATGGCAAAGAAGGTGAGCTCCGATAGAATAGGCTTTGTAGGGCATTGTTGCGCCTTTCGCCATGGGTCCTATCAACCAATAACCATACTATTATTATGACAACAGCTATTACTATTCTCGCAGTTCTGGCAGGTCTTGTTCTTGTCGTCGCCTTCTGGGTGATCGGTATCTACAACGGCCTTGTTAAGCTCCGTAATCTATACCGCAATGCGTTTGCACAAATCGATGTGCAGTTAAAGCGGCGCTATGACTTAATTCCTAATCTCGTGGAAACCGCTAAGGGTTTCATGAAACACGAGAAAGAGACGCTTGAGGGTGTCATTGAGGCCAGAAACATGGCTAGCTCTGCTCGTCAGAGCGCCAATACTGAGGACGCGTCTTCAATGGGGGCATTGATGGCCGCTGAGGGTGGCCTTGGCGGTGCGCTGGGTCGTCTTTTTGCTCTTTCTGAGGCTTATCCTGATCTCAAAAGTAATGCTAATATGATGCAGGTCAGTGAAGAGCTTACTACCACTGAAAACAAAATAGCCTTCTCTCGGCAGGCATACAATGATGCGGTCACTCAATACAACACACAGACTGAGGTATTTCCCTCTAGCCTTATTGCCGGCATCTTTAATTTCGGCACGGCAACCTTGTTTGAGGTGACTGAAGAGAGTGAGCGTGAGGCTGTAAAAGTTGAATTTTAGTCGCCTTGGCTAACATCTTCTTGAGGCAGCTTTAGCTCATCAATTCCAATGAATTTTTTCGCGGCACAGGATGACGCTAGACGTAGGACCAAGTGGTTGGTTGTCTATTTCGCGCTGGCTATCATCGGCGTGATCCTATCGGTGTATGGTATTGTTTATTTAGCAATGCTCTACACGGGTGTGACAGTGAACCCTTGGATGCCAGGTGTGTTCACAGCTACCGCGCTTGGCACAGGTGGTGTCATGGGCACAGGGAGTCTGTTTAAAACCATGCAGCTCAATGGTGGAGGTGCGGTTGTCGCCAAAGACCTCGGTGCTAGGCAGGTAGATCCCCATACTAATGATGCGGATGAGCGCCGGCTGGTCAATGTGGTGGAGGAAATGGCGATTGCCTCAGGCTTACCTGTTCCTGGCATTTGGTTGATGGATGATGAGCTAGCGATCAACGCCTTTGCGGCTGGAACCGAACCTGGTAATGCGGTTGTCGCAGTAACGAGGGGATGCCTTCAAAGGCTTAGTAGATCAGAGCTCCAGGGGGTGGTAGCACACGAGTTTAGCCATATTCTCAATGGAGATATGAAACTCAATATGAGGCTTATGGGGCTTCTGTTTGGTGTTTTAATGATTTCGATGATAGGGCGCATGTTGTTTCAGGCCTTGCGTTTTATGCGGGTCCGCAGCTCCAACAGTAAAGATAGTGGTGCTGTAGTAGTCGTGGTTATTGTCCTGGCGGGTGTGGCTTTGATGATCGTCGGTAGTATTGGCGTTTTTTTTGGCAGGTTGATTCAGGCAGCTATTTCACGCCAACGTGAGTATTTGGCCGACGCCTCAGCGGTGCAGTTTACTCGTGATCCTGAAGGTATTGCTGGTGCCTTGAAAAAGATCGGGGGTCAACAGGATGGGGCCAAGATCAACGCACCGAAAGCAACGGAGGCGAGCCATTTGTTTTTTGCAGATGGGGGGATGTTCAGTTACGGGCTTGCTACTCACCCACCTCTGAATATCAGAATCAAGGCGATCCAAAAAAACTGGGATGGTGAGTTTGTGGCAACTACGCTTCCGGATGTAGCAGAGGGCAGGGCCACCAGTGAACACCAAGGAGATGCACGTGCTAGTGGCTTTAGCGGATCGACTGTAGCCACGCCGCCTCCCATTTCGCGTGCGCAGATAGATCGCTTGGGAGAACCCTCTGAGGTGGATGCTGGCGTTGGTCACTTGCTCTATGAATCCTTGCACGCAGACTGGGTGTCTGCATGTCATGACCGTGAAGAAGCGCAGGCACTCATCTTTGGATTATTGTTGGCAGAGGATAATAAACTACGTGATGAGGAAATCTTGTTTATTAAAAATGGTGCTGGCAAAGATGCCGGCAAACTAGCGCTGCAATGGAATCATCAGCTGGGCGATTTGCATTCTTCTGAGAAAGTCGCTTTAGTGGATTTATCTATTCCAACGCTGAGGCGCTTGTCCTTGCCTGAATACGATCGCTTTGTAGAAATCACGCAGTGGTTGATTGCCAGTGACGGCCAGGTTGATTTGTTTGAGTTTATGCTGCAGCATGTTGTGGAGCGTCATCTGAATTCACACTTCCGACCAGGCTCGATGGCGAAGACGAAGTATCGCAATATCGATACCTTGGTCAACGAGGCCAATATTCTAGTAACAACGATGGCAGCAGTCGGCGGAGAAGATCAGATGAGAAGTGCCTACCAGGCAGCTACCGCTGAGTGGGCATGGCAACTGGAGATGGCGCCTGCAGCTGAGTGTGGCCTGAGATCTATTGAGCTAGCGCTCGAGAAGTTTGATCATGCAGCACCTTTAGTCAAAAAGCAGCTTATTCGCATGCTGGGCTTGGCGGTGATGTACGACGGGGTAGTGGCAAGTCGTGAGGCGGAGTTGCTGCGAGCTACTGCAGATGCCATCGGCTGCGCGATTCCTCCTTTTATCAAAAGGGGTTGATCCATCGAGCAAGCCAATCGCTCTCAACGAGGGGCAGGCTTTAGAAATACAGCGGGATTTTTTGGCATCAAATATTATAAAGTATGACCCATGCGGTCTTTTTTAGTCTTCAAATATTTTTCGTTATGTGGGTTAGAGGGAATGCTCAGGGCAACCTGTTCGGTAATCTCAAGCTTGTAACCTTCTAGGCCAATAATCTTCTTGGGGTTGTTAGTGAGCAGTTTCATTTTTCTCACGCCTAGGTCATAGAGTATTTGAGCACCCATGCCATAGTCTCGCAGGTCAGATCCGTAGCCTAGCTTCTCGTTGGCTTCGATGGTGTCTAATCCTTGTTCTTGTAATTTGTAGGCATGGATTTTTGCAGGCAAACCAATGCCGCGACCTTCTTGACGTAGATAGAGTAACACGCCTCCTTCTTCTGCGATCTGTTTCATGGCTGTGTCCAGTTGGCTGCCGCAGTCACAGCGTTTTGAGTGGAAGACGTCTCCTGTGAGGCACTCCGAATGCACGCGTACCAGTGTTGGTTTGTCAGCTGAGATCTCACCCCGTGTGAATGCAAGGTGATGGCCCTCTGTGCTGTCATCGGAATGATCGACATAGTAGAGGTGGCAGTTAAATTCACCGTAATCTGTCGGCATGGAAATCGTTTCAGCGTGACGAACAAGTTTTTCAGAGCGCCTGCGATATGCAATCAAATCGGCAATGCTGCATGCCTTTAGCTTATGCTTAAGCTGATATTCACCGAGATGACCTGAACGTCCCATTGACCCGTCTTCGTTCATGATCTCGCAGATCACACCAGCTTCTGGAAATCCAGCAAGGCGAGCAAGGTCAATAGATGCTTCCGTATGGCCTGCACGTCGTAGAACGCCTCCAGGCACGGCCTGAAGTGGGAAGATGTGACCTGGTTGAACAAGAGCATGGGACTTGGCGTCCTCTGAGGCAAGAAGCCTGATAGTTTCCGCTCTGTCAGCCGCGGAGATGCCTGTTGAGATGCCCTCTGCAGCATCCACCGAGACCGTAAAAGCTGTTTTCTGTGATTCGGTGTTGCGTGGCGTCATGGCAGGCAGGTCCAGCTCCTGAGCTCTTGTAGCAGTGATAGGTGCGCAAATAAGGCCACGCCCATGGTTTGCCATAAAGGCAATCATCTCGGGTGTGACGGCAGCTGCGGCAGCAACAAGGTCTGCTTCGTTTTCTCGACCAGGGTCATCAACGACAATGACCATTTTGCCTGCTGCGATTTCAGCGATGATTTCATCGATAGGGTGTAATGTGAGTGCGGACATATTGGTTGTATACTAGTCTTTGTTTGATTCTTGAAGGGCTTGAGGCAAATGATTAGATTTAATGTGAAGATCACGCTGGGGGAAGGGGATTTGAATGTCGTGTTCTCGGAAAGCTTTCCAGACAGCTAGGAGAACTTCAGAGCGGACATTGCTGACACCTTGAGGTGCATCGTCGATCCAGAAGCGTATTTGTAGATTGATGGATGAATCACCAAATTCCTTCAGTAAGCAGTTTGGTGCAGGATCAGTCAAGACGCGTGGTATGTCCATTGTTGCTTCCTTGCAGATACGGATAGCCTCTGGGATATCAGTAGAATACGAAACACCGACATCAGCTTTAATACGCACGACGCGATCCGTAAATGACCAGTTGATGACTTTGTTGGTGATGAAGTCCTCGTTGGGAATCAGGATTTCTTTGCGATCGCGGGTGATGACAGAGATGTAACGTGAGCGTAGTGAATTGATCCAACCAAAGGTACCCTCTATTTCAATGACGTCACCAGGTTTAATGGATTTATCGAGGAGCATGATAACGCCCGCAACGAGGTTGGAGATGACTTTCTGAAGTCCAAAGCCAAGACCTAGACCAAAGGCGCCAGAGAAGACGGCTAAGCCCCCAAGAGGCACTCCTCCTATCTTTAGTGCTCCGACAATGGCAATGATGTAAAGGGTGAGGCGGGAACCTTTGCCAATCAGAACCTTGATGGAGGCGGGGATGTCTGTGCGCGGTTGAAGTAGGCTATCGATAAATCGCACCGATAGACCGACGAGCCATAGCAAGATAAAGAGAGCAGCAATGGCGGAAATGATGGCCCACACGTTGATCTCAATGTTTCCAAGAGGTAGTCTGATGCCTTGGAGCGCCTGGCTCAGAGGTTCAAGCCAACCGAAGAGCTGGAGGGTGAAAATGGCCAGCATTAACCCGCCCAAAAACTTAGGCGCGGAGCGTCCTTTGGACACCGCCGTGGCGACTTGGTAGATGACCAACGCGGAGACGAGTAAAGCTGCTGTGAAAATGTAATTGGAGGGAATGGAGTTGTGCCCTTGTGTGGAAAGCTGGTTAGACCATTGGTTGCGTGCTGCCCATGTAATCCACAGAAGGATACAGAAGCTAGCGGGCACAAAGCTGATTTCTTTGCCCGGATTAAAAAACCGAGTGATGATCGCATGGCATTGAGAACCCTTACAGAAAGCTTTTTTGCGCAGTAGAAATGAGGAGCTGATTGCCGCGATGAAGCAGAGAATAAGTGCAGTCCATTGCCAGAAATCCTGCCGGTCATCGATAAGTTCGATTAATGATTGTTGGAGGGTTGTCCAGAAACTCATTGAGGAATGGTAGTGAAAATTTAGTCAGCAGAGAATGCAGTGAGCCAGAGGCTTAGGAGTTTATCTCCTGAAGTGCTAAGAACACAGGCGGGGGAACATAGCGTCTTACTGACTCTTCCCAGCCTTCAGGGCCAATAAGGCTCTTAACCATACTCGAGGAAAGTTCAGCAATGTCACGAGGTGGCATTAGAAAGGTAGTTGTGATACTGGGCGCCATATCAGCATTGATGTGGCGCATGACGCGTTCATACTCATAGTCACTAGATGATCGAATGCCCCGCAGTATATACTGAGCATCTACGCTGCGGGCATATTCCACCAGATAGAGATTTGTAAACTCTGAGATAGTAAGGCGATCACATGAGGGAATGGATTCCTTGAGGAACTGTAAGCGATCTTCAACTGTGAATGTATACGACTTGGCGGGGTTGCTGCCGATGACAACGTAGAGGTGATCAAACATTTCCAGCCCCTTTTCGATCATCCATAGATGACCATTGGTCAAGGGGTCAAAAGATCCTGCATAGACAGCGGTGCGCATAATAACTGGAGGTGTTGTTTGTTTAAGGTAGGTCTTCGCTATCCGAAGCTGGTCCAGCCGACAGGGGTTGAGAGTCTTCCCATATCATGTGTTTTTTAGCAAGGCTGTTGGCGCGCTTTGTAGCCTCTTCGGCTCTTGGGCCATCAAAGGAGGCAATACGCCTTGCAAGCTTCACGGAGGCGGTCCAGCGCTGTTCCCTTTCCAGCATGGAAAGAGCTTTAAAACCACAGCGGTAAAACCACAACCATTCCTCATCATGGGCTGCATTTGACGCAGGCTGATGGCTCTCAATAATGACATCATAGTATGAGCCGAAGGCATCAGCCCAGAGTGACATGCTTTCATAAGTTTGTCCGCGTAGGAAATGGAGCCGGTTTCTCCAAGCAAGGGGCAGGTCTTGTTCTGAGAGTAGCTGATTGTAGATTGTGATGGCTTGGTCATACTTCGTCGTATCTGTAGGGCCTTGCCGGTGAAGACAGTCTGCCATCAGCACTCCCGCGGAGCGCAGTAACGAAGTCGGTATGTCTTTACCCGCGAGCAGCGGCTCTAAGGTGTTTTCAGCTTCTTGATAACGGCGCAGATCAATAAGCACACGACCCTGTTGGATGCGTGCTTCCTGTGCTAAATGAGGGTGATTACTTTCGATTATTTTTTGGAACATGCTCAAGCACTCTTCCCGTGCTTGTGTGGTGCCACCGAGTCTGGCTGACATAGCTGCTTGGAAGCTTGCGTAAGGGGAGTAGGGGCTTTCTGGATACTTTTCTGGAATGTCCTGCAGAATCCGCCGTGCCTTGTTGTAATCTTCATTGTGGAAATAGGATTCCCCTAATTTAAGCTGTAGATATGGAATATTTGGATCGTCGTTAAAGTTGGCAATGAACCGCTCCGCTGCTGCTGCTGCCGCTTCCCAATGTTGAACAAGTTCTTCGGCACGAATGAGTATCTTGGTTATTTTGTATTGATTTTCAGCGTCGGTAAGGCGGGGTGAAATAATCTCGATTTGAGCTCTCGCCATATCTACATCCATGGGAGCGATCATCACCGCTGCAGCAGCAAGAGAGAGGCGAGCTTCATTCTCTCGGGCGTGGCCGGGATTGTTGACAATGAAAGTTTCTAGGTCGGTCGGGCCAGCAGGATCGTTTTGACCACATTTCCAAAGCGCGCGCTCCAGGTGCAGTGCGGTGCGAATGAAGTTGTTTTGGGCAGAGGTACTTATTTCATCAAAAGCACTGAGGTTGCTTCCCTTGAGGGCCATCATTGCCGCATTGATGCTGGAAGCTTCTGAGATATCTTGGGAGCTCGATTGCCTAGCGTAATCAAATGCGCTAAGTGCATCTATGGGCTCATTTTGTTCAGCAAGTAACAGACCGCGAAGGAAGCTGGCCTCATCTCGAAGGCGAGGTGAGAAGGCTACCTTTTCCATAACGGATAGCGTAAAGGTGGCTTGGCTGGTGTCGTTTTGTTTGAGATGGAGGTAAGCTGTGTCGATGAGTGACGCTGAGGAAAGCTTGAGATAGAGCTCACTGGGTAACAGTGGGCTGGTGACATGCTGAGCACGCAAGCGGGCGAGCAGAGCCATGGCGAGTTCATTGTTTCCGGCTTCTTCACTGCGAGCCAGCAGTGTGGCTCGATGATAGAGAGCAAGACTTACAAGGTCGTCATTGGTCGAGGGTTGGGGCTGATAGGGCAGCATGGCGCTGATGTTCTCGCCTTCGATGTAGAGGCCATTGCTTAGTGGTGGGTTGTCTCCGCTCCACTGCCGAAGTTTGGACATGATTGAGGACTCATCATTGAGCTTGTCTGGCAGGATGACAGATAAGCGATCAAATGCCGAATGAAGGATGGAAGAATTCGGGTAGTTGTCGATAAACTGCTCGAGGGTTGAGATGGCATCATCCGTCTGTTGATTGGCCGCCTGAGCATCTGCTTTGCCTAATATGCAGGCATGAAAGATTTGCTCGGGGAGGTTGTCGGGTGCGGTAATGAGTGACTGAAATCGGTTGATTGCTTGAGCTGATTTTTTTTCAGACAGTGCTAGTCGAGCTTCCAGGTATTCCTTGATCTTAGCCGCAGCTGCCATTTGACCGTCTATTTTATCAAGTGTCGCCGAAGCAATTTCATGGTTGCCGAGCTTAATATGAATTTCACAGGCTAAAAGGTTGGCGGCATTTCTAATTTCGGGTGAGCCTGATTGTCCGGTTTTGATTAAGACTTCCAAGGCCTCCGTAGTTTGGTCTAATGCAAGTAGGATACGAGCGCGGGTTAGCTGAATTTGGCTGTAATTTGTGTGTGTCTTAGGTATCTCGGCTAGTGCATCATTGGCTTCTTGGTAGCGACCTAGCGCGGCCAAGGCTTCGGCTTTCCAAGTCGGCGCAGATGATTGACCTGAAATAGTATCTTCACTTAGTAGTTGTAAGGCTTCGGTGGCAAATTGATTGTCTCCTTGGGGCTCAGTGCCAGCCCGTATGAGTGATTCTACGAGTGCCAGTTGAAGGTATGATATTGCTTCACTGGGGATATCAGCTGTTTGCAGAGCAAGGCGAAACTTAGACACGGCAACTCCATAGAGGTGGTCAGCCATTGCTTTTGAACCAGCTTGGTAAAGAGCGTTCTGGGCGAGATGGTCAGACACCGACTTGGGTGCGTTGACGGCTCCACTTGCCGGCATAACGAGCAAGCTGATATAGCAAATCAGAGTAATGAATCCACGGATCACGTGTTTATTATGGTGCAAAACGCTTAAATTTACAGCAATTGTTCTCATAATTTGATTAAGAATTGTTTTTACATGGGCTTGTGTTTTATCGTGCAGTCAAATGCTATGAGTTGTTTGGGTGATATTGGAGAAGATGCTTTAGTAAAGCGGCTCATCGAGCAGCTTGGAGACGAGTGCGCTAAAGATGAGAGTGTCATCCTCGGCCCTGGAGATGATTGCGCCGTCGTAGATCTCGGCCAGCGTGGCCAATGTGACCACCGCGACCAGTATCAGCTGCTCAAAACGGATTCTATGGTTGAGGGCATCCATTACCTAGCAGATACGCCTGCAGCTAAAGTGGGCTGGAAAGCCGTTGCTCGCGTCATTAGCGACTTCGGGGCAATGGGCGGCTTGCCAAGCCACCTTCTTATTACGATTGCGATGCCTCCAGAGAAGCCCGTGAGCTATTTGGAAAAACTTTACCAAGGAATGCAGAAGTGTGCTTTGGCATATGGAGCGACGATATGTGGGGGTGAGACGAGTGCAGTGCCTGAAAATGCGGCAGCGGTCATTTCGGTAGCAGGCACTGGCTGGGTAGAAAAATCAAGATGTGTAAGGAGAAGTGGTGGTAAGAGGGGGGATTTGATTTTGGTAACGGGAAAGCTCGGGGGGTCAATTCGAGGCAAACACCTAAGTTTTTCCCCGCGCGTTGAAGAGGCTCGGTGGCTGACTGAACATTTTAGAATTAACGCAATGATGGATTTGTCAGATGGCCTCGGCGCTGATCTGCCGCGATTGGCGGCGGCGAGCCAATGTGGCTATTTACTCAATGAGCAGTCTCTACCTTGCAACAAGGCATGTAATATTGCTCAAGCAATCGGAGACGGGGAAGATTACGAGTTGTTGTTTAGCGCCTCGGCAAAAACAGTGAGGCAATTGGAACAGGCATGGGCGAAACAATTTCCTGAGCTCATGCTGAGCGTGGTGGGTGAACTAACAGACAATGATCATAATGCCGTCCCGAGTGGGCAAGGTTGGCAACATTTTAAGTCCCATTAGATTTTGTGTAGATGGCATGTCCCATCGAGTCTCCCATCTTGGCATACGTTTCGATTTGCTTGCTCGAATTGCTGAGGATATCTTCACTAAACTGCATAGTACCAGGCTCAAAGATAACCATGGTGGATGACCCGCCGAAGGCGAAGTAGCCTTTTTCTTCACCTTTCTGAATGGCTTGATCAGCGCAATAGGTTTGTTCAATGGAGCCGACACAAGTAGCACCAATTTCCATCATGAGCACCTTGCCCGTGGAAGGTGTTTCTATCTGTGTGATGGTGCGCTTATTTTGCCAGAGGTAGCTGAGGTTGCGTGATAGGGCGATGGGGGATACGGAAAAGAGAGGCCCGTTAATAAGGCGCGTTGGCGATGCGTGGCCACTAACAGGGAAGTGAAAACGATGATAGTCCACAGGACATAGCCTGGAGAGTATCAATGAACCTCCGGCGTATCGAGCTGAGAGCTCTCGGTCATTGATGAGTTGGTGGATATCAAAGGTTTGTCCTTTGACGAAAAAGCCATCGATTTCGTCGATATTTGTGAAAGCTAAATGCCTGCCGTCGGCAGGGAAAACGATGGAGTCCTCAGAAATGGGTCGAGCTTCTTTTTTTAGCTTCCGGTAGAAAAATTCGTTGAAGGAAGTAAAGCTTTCAGGCTGTTGAGCAAATTCCTCGATATTGAGTTCATAATCACGGATGAAAGGCTCAACCTTTGATTTGGAGCAGCTTTTATCCATGCGGTTTCCATACCACTGAGAAAATGCAGCTCGTTTGATAAAGCTGTGAAGGGCAAGTTTGCCAAGAGGGTTTCCGTATGCCCATTTGAGGAATGCTTCACCATACACCTGCTCCGTCTCCATGCGTTCGTTGTAGCGATTATAAAATTCGATAGTTTTCACTGGTGGGGAAGCTAACATAGAACAATGAATTGGCAAAAAAAAGCAGACAGGAAATATCCTGCCTGCTAGAATTTAATGTTATTAACGTGGGTTCTGCAAATACAGCTATGCTGATTTGAGAAGTTTATGAGCTTTTGCAACAGTGCTTTTGCTAAGCTTGCCATTGACCTTGCGAGATTTATCTAGCAGGTCTTTGAGTTCATTGAGTGCGCCGTCTGCTGCTTTCAAGGCCTTACGCTCTCCACCATACTTCTTATCGGAAAAGTATTTGGTAAAAGTCGTGCCGGTTTTGCTTAAGCAAAGTCTCCACCCTTGAAAGGCGGTTGTTTCATAGGTGAAACGTGTTAGGTTCTTTCTTGATTTCATAATGTGTGTTGAATTTGAATGTTAATTCTCAAGGAGTTATAGATGCATAGTTCATACCATTGGCCATTTGGTCACAAGTAAAAAAACAAAATATATGCAGTAAACCAATAACAGATAGGCCATGGTTTGACTCTACACAAATGAAAAAGCATGTATTTCTAGAAATACATGCTTTTTGAATATTGTGCGCGACTCTGTTATAGAGCCAAAGTGAATGAAGGCTTATGCCTCTTCACTTGCAGGGCTCGCGCTGTTAGCTAGTGCTATATCCTCAATATCAGTCCACTCGATGTAAGCCATCGGTGCTGAGTCACTGACGCGTGCGCCAAGTTTAGTAATACGGCAGTAGCCTCCTTGGCGATCCTTGCTTGCGGGGCCGACTTCTTCAAAAAGTTTTTTGACGTTTTCTTTTTGGCGAAGGAAGGCGATGGCTTGACGGCGTGCATGCAGATCACCACGCTTAGCTAAAGTTACCATTTTCTCTGCGACAGGGCGTAGAGCTTTGGCTTTAGCTAGTGTAGTGCGGATGCGGCCATGCTCAATAAGGCTACAGGCCAAATTGGCAAGTAGCGCACGGCGGTGAGCGGTATCGCGTTGTAGTTTAACAGTTTTTTTTCTGTGTCTCATGGTAGTAGTCCTTGCGGACGTTTTATTTTAAAATAGTTGCTTGTGATACTGGATCCTTAATCGTTCAGGTTTTGAGCGATAAGGTCAGCAAGACCAACGGGGGCTTCATCTTCTGTTCCGAGGCGAGGTGCTGCTACGCTAGGTAGTGCGCCAGTGAGTAAGGTCGGATCAATGTTCATGCCAAGTCCAAGTCCAAGTTCAACAAGCTTCTCTTTAATCTCATTGAGTGACTTCTTACCAAAGTTGCGATACTTAAGCATCTCAGCTTCAGTTTTAGTAGCAAGCTGGCCAACGGTGGTGATGTTGGCATTGTTGAGGCAGTTTGCGGCACGCACAGAAAGCTCGATTTCGTTGACACTCATATTGAGTAGCTTCTTGAGCGCTGCGTTTTCCTCGCTCTGCTCTGCTGGAGCCTCCTCGAAGTCTACGGCGTTTTCATCGTAGTTGACGAAGACGTCCAAGTGGTGGCGAACAATAGCTGAGGCTTGGAGTAGTGCGTCAGATGGGTCAATACGGCCATCGGTCCAGATATCAAGGATGAGTTTATCGTAATCGGTCATCTGACCAACACGAGTTGCTTCCACTGCATACTTTACGCGAACAACAGGTGAGAAGATAGAGTCAATGGCAATAACGCCGATAGGCATGTCTTTACGCTTGTTCTCGTCACCAGTGTTGAATCCACGGCCAACCTTGACTTCAAATTCGCAGTCAAACTTCACCTTGCGATCAAGTGTGCAGATGATCTGGTCCTTGTTAACAACTTCATAGATGTTGTCGTCGATGATGTCAGCAGCGGTGATTACGCCTTCTTTCTCGCACTTAACGGTAAGAACACGTGGCTCCTTGCCGTGATGCTTAAATTTAACCTTCTTGAGGTTGAGAATAATGTCAGTGACATCTTCAACGCAGCCAGGGAGGCTTGAAAATTCGTGTTGGACACCAGCGATACGCACAGATGTGATGGCAGCACCCTCGAGAGAGGAGAGCAGCACGCGGCGTAATGAGTTTCCGATGGTGTGACCGTATCCACTTTCAAATGGCTCAGCAACAAACTGGGCGTAAGTCTCGGATTCGGTGTCTTCGTTTTTAGTTAAGCGGTTGGGAAGTTCGAAGCGGTCCAGTTTGAACGCGGTGTCTTCTTCTTCTTCGGTAGCTTCTGTTGTTTCTGTATTATTGGATGTGTCTTCTGACATGGTGTTTGTTGGGTTACCGGGTTACCCTCCGGCGAGCGGGGATTAGCGAGTCGTCAGGAATTGACAGTTGGCTAATTTGCGGAGGACCTACGGTGATTTCTAGCTCGCGGGGCGTGGAATAAAAGGCAAGGCGAAGCTTAATGCAATCGTTTTTTTGCTTATTTTAAGGGATTTTCGCTCTTCGTCGCCTTCGGGTCCAGCAGGGATCCTGCGGTTAATTTGCGGTGTCGTTTTGGTGGCTTTGTGTTATAGGTATCGGCATGAAAGCAATGTTAGCACTTGTATTGGGTTTATTCTTTAGCCTTGGCTTGGCCGTATTAGCTCAAGATCAGCAGGCAGAAGGGCTCAAAGAGGATGCTGTTGACCGCGCTGAGGTTCCTGAAACGGTTGAATCAGAGCGAGATAAGGCGGATACGGCGATGCCGGTGAATGATCTAAGCCCGCCCGCAAAGCTGGAAAAAAGGGTGTTTGGCAGGTCTGACGAGGCAAATTATCAAGGTAAAGTAGTGGTCATTAAGGTGGGCGAGAAGGATCTGGTCAATAAACAGGCGTTTAAGTTCTGGAGGCGGGTCATCAAACGCGTGAACGAGGAAGAGGCTCGGGCCTTGGTTTTTGACATCGATACTCCAGGTGGACTGGCATTTGACACGGCGGAGCTTATTATGGTCGATATGCAAAAAATCAAGGTGCCTTCCTATGCCTTTGTGAATCAGAAAGCTTTGAGTGCCGGCGCTCTTGTGGCTGCAGGAACGGACGCAATATACATGCACCCTGTATCAACGATCGGTGCTGCTGCCATTGTCAGTGGCAACGGGGCTGAAATTCCCGACATTATGCGCGCGAAAATTGAGTCTGCTTTTAATGCCTTTGTGCGTGCAGTATCCAAAAGCAAGGGACGCAATCCAGATGTTATCAGGGCGATGATGATTACTGATGAATACTATGATTTTGGTGAGATCCAGGTCGAGGAAGGTGAATTACTTTCTCTCACAGCAGATGAAGCGGTCATGGAATTTCAAGGCAAACCCTTGCTGGCGAAAGGTATTGTGGAAAGTATTGATGATTTACTCGAAAGGGAAGGTTTGGCTGGTGTTGAGGTGGTTTCTGCAGAGCCCACAGGCATGGAGAAATTGGCATACTGGGTGGCTGCATTTTCGGGTATTCTCATATTAGTCGGTATCGGAGGGGCTTATCTTGAGATGAAGACTCCTGGCTTTGGCATGGGGGGCGGCATATCCCTGCTGGCATTTTCATTATTTTTCTTTGGTAATTACGCCGCCGGAAATATGGCGGGCTACGGCCTGATGTTATTGTTTTTGCTGGGTGTGATATTGATCATCTTTGAGCTTTTCATTCTACCGGGGATGATTGTGCCCGGTGTGATTGGAGGGATCCTTGTTCTAGGAACGCTCTTTTTTGCAATGGTCGATGGTTTTGCCTTTGAAGATAATACGGTGCGCGGCTGGGATGCCGCCGGAGCGCTCGATTTTATCAATCAGCCAGCACTCAATTTGGCGATTGGTTTACTGGGCTCAACGGTGTTGATGATGTTGATGATGCGTTATTTGCCCAATGCTCCGCTATTTAACCGTCTTGTCATGAGCAAGGTGCTTGCCAGCGGAGATTCCACTGGTTTGGATTCGGTTTCTGGGGGCACTGGTGAGCACGTTGGCTTACGCGGAGTCTCGTTAACGGACCTTCGTCCTGCGGGTAAGGGCGACTTCAATGGAAGGGTTCTCGATGTCACTGCGGCCAATGGTTTCATTACAGAGGGTAAGCACATTGTCGTTAGCTCAGAAGATGGCTTGAGGATCTTAGTTAATGAGGAATAAGAGGCGGTTGTTGTTTCCCCTCGTTTACCGAGGGATCGTTCTTTAGCACAAAAAACCCTGCGAGCATCGTGTGCTGCAGGGGTTTTGTCTTAAGGTTATAGAGTATCAAGGTTCAATGGGCGTGCTCTTTAGTGGGGGAGCTCACGCTTTATTGATGATGCCCTTTAAGTAATCAGTGCCTCTAGGTATCCTCATGCATCATCTTGCTAGCTTGAACGATGTGCAATGCGTGGTTTGAAACCGCATCAAAGTGGTTGTTGATATCGATGTTGAGCATCTCAAGCTTAAGGTCGCCATTGGACATTCGTTTCATGGCGCTCTTGTTGAACTTTTTGCGCATCGTGCCAGCCATCTTTTTCATGGAATCAGCCTTGGCCATATCCTCTGGGGATATGTTGGCTAGAAGGTTCTGGTCAGCAAAGGAGATGAACTGGGAAATACTTCCCGCAAATTCACGAATAGTCTCTTGTTGCTCTTGGGTAAACTGGCGGTCTTTTTTGTAGCGCCGCTCATTGAGTTTCACGAGACGGTAGATGCAATCAGCACATTCTTCTGCCTCTTGGGTAATGCGCAGCATATGTGCAATTCTGTTGGCATTAGCAGGACCGATATCCTTAGAAGAACATCGCACAAGGTATTGTGTGATTTCCTGCATTAAGAGGTCGGATTCGTCCTCAATTCTTTTCAGCGCCTTCACCTGTGTTGACATGTCTTTTTTAGGATTTTCGAGAACATCGATAAACCCATCAAACATCGTCACGCATAAGCCAGACATTTTTTGGATGGCATTTTCCGCCTCGGCAATATTGAGCTCGCCAAGATCTACAAGATTTTGGGAAATATAGCGGAGGTGGGTTACCTCTTCTTTTTCGGTGGGATCTTTGACCCATTTCTGAACAAGGTTAGCAATCTGGGGGACGAACCAAACGAGTACGAAGATGTTGATCAGGTTGAATGTGGTGTGGAACAGGGCGACTGCGAAGGCTACGACGGTGAGGGAGCTGGTTGCGTCGCCTTTACCTGTTTTGATTTCAACGATGTGTTTGGGGAAGTGGTCGACAAGTTCCCATACAGCCCAGGCTAGAGGTAAGAAGAAGATGAGGGCCCAGATGGTGCCTATGACGTTAAAGAGGAAGTGGGCTCTTGCCGCACGTTTGGCGTTGACATTGGTTCCGAGAGAAGCAAGCCATGCTGTTACGGTAGTTCCGATATTTTCACCGAGGACAACAGCAGCAGAAATTTTGAAGGCGATATACGGATCAGCTCCGAACCAGCCGTTCCATGCACATGTGATGGTGATGGCCATAGCTGCTGATGACGACTGTACGAGGAGGGTGAGTAAAATACCGGCAATGAGGAACAGGATGGTGGATCCGAAGCCGAAGCCATTAAGCGTATCAATAATACTTTGAATCGTCTGTTGGAGTTCGACATTGGCTGCAACGCCTCCTTTCAGGTCGGGGACGGATTTTTTCAGGTAGGAAAGTCCGGTGAACAGCAGTCCAAATCCGATCAGCGTTTCACCGGTAGCCTTGGTTTTGGCTTTGCCGATAAAGAAAAGCGGCAGGCCCACACCGATGATGGGCAGGGTGATGGCAGAGATGCTGAACTTGCCAATCCATGCGACCAGCCATGCGGTGATGGTGGTGCCGAGGTTGGCGCCCATGATGACACCGATAGATTCGGTGAGTGTGAGCAAGCCTGCATTGACAAAACTTACCACTAGAACAGTTGTTGCTGAGGACGACTGGACCAGAGAGGTGGTAAAGAATCCGGTAAATACGGAGCTGACTCGGTTGTGGGTCATGGTAGCGAGAGCGTGTCGCATGCCGCTGCCGGCTGCCTTTTGAATGCCCTCGGACATTACCTTCATTCCGTAAAGAAAAATGCCCAGTGAACCGAGGATTTTAAGAATGGCGATAAGAACGGTCCAGATGATCATAATGAGTAATATTTAGATAATGAAGATGGAGTGGGATAACAGTAAATCTCTACTGCATTTGCTACAATAGCCGTATGACTTCTGACAAGATTAAGTCAAGATGAGGCTCTGTTTTTTTTGTTTTTCCTGGTTCGCATGCGGCAGTGGGCGGTCACATGTTAATATTGAGGATTTGGCCGTTTGTTTGTGCGGCTAAATTAGGGCCGCCGTAAGGCCAGGGATGCAAGTTTTCGTGCAGCAGCAGCGATTTCTTGAACCCCTTTTTTGGTCGGTTCGGCATCAGCACTGAGCAACATGGTCGTGCGTAGGTCGGAGATGATCGAGCGCATCTCTCGCAAGTCATTCCGGTCTGATACACGAGGGTCTAGCGCCTCAATGGAGCCTTCGTAATAGTCGGCGATGTCTTCACGGTAAAGCAGGCGGGCCCGGGCAACGGTGTATTTTTTCTCCACGGCGTATGAACTTACCTCCAACGCGCGGATCCAGCCGCCGAGCGAGATCAAATGAGCTAGGTCAACATCGCGCAAGTGAATGAGATCGGTTTCGACATCACGTTGTGTAGCTGTGAGCTCTTTTTTGAGTGCCTCGACATTGTTGTTGCGAGCGTTTTCGAGCAAACTGGCCGCATGGCGATTGACGCGCTCACCGGCTCCAAGGGCTCGGCTGTAGCGTGATAGTTCCTTCGCCAAGTTCTCAATTTTCTGCATATGACCTGCCTGCACTGCAATAAAGCCCTCTGCGATCAGGAAACCAATTTCCATTGCAAGATCAGCCCGGTTTAAAGGCATGCGTTTGGGCATTTCGTGCGCCAGTTCGTCAGCATGCAGAGGCGCAAGATTGTCAAGGTCGTCAAAAATACGCTTGATGGATGGAGCCGTAAACTCATTGACCCCAAGTTCTTCACGGACGTGGGGATCATCAATCAAATCATCGGGGATGGCTGGTCTGTGCGTTGTTAAATCTTGATTCTCTTCCTGGGCTTGCAGCTGAATGCTCGTTAGCAAGCTGACTGAGAATAGACACAGGACGGGGCTTCGAAGGCATGAAACGATCTGCATATTATCTAGATAACTATTCTCAGCTTGAAAATGCAATCGAGGAATGAGGCTGCGATGATAAAAAAGAGCTGCAAAAGAGAGGAAAAGAAGTTGGCACGCCCCAGAATGTGGCTTATTCCCAATTCATGAGTTTGCTGTTGGGAGTCAATATTGATCATGTAGCTACCTTGCGTCAGGCGCGCTACTCAGGGATGCTTGATTCTCCGAATGCCGAGCCGAGTCCACTGGAGGCCGCGAGGGATGCTCAGGAAGGGGGTGCAGACTCGATTACGGTTCATGTGCGTGGTGATCGGCGTCATATGCAGGAGCAAGATGCTTTTGAGATCAGAGACCAGATTAAGCTGCCGCTTAATTTCGAGATGGGAAACACGCCCGAGATGCTGGATATAGTACTGCGCCTGAAACCTGATTTTGTTTGCCTTGTTCCTGAAACTCGTGAGGAGGTGACGACCGAAGGTGGCTTGGACGTCACCGGGCTCTATGCGTCACTTGAGGATACCGTCTCGAAGCTTCAGCAGGCGGGCATTAAGGTGAGTATGTTTATCGACCCAGATGCTAGTCAAGTGAAAGCATCATCACGCATTGGTGCTGAGATGATCGAACTCCATACGGGATGTTTTGCCAATGCAGGTAGTAGTGATCGCAGTGAGGAGACTGAGCGGCTCAAGGCCGCCGCGGTGCTCGGTCACCAGCTGAATCTACAGGTGAACGCTGGCCATGGCATCAATCTGCAAAACCTGCCTGAGCTATTAACGGTGCCACATCTAGCTGAATTAAACATCGGCCATACATTGATTGCGCGTTCGGTGAGGCTTGGTTTAACTGAGGCGGTCAAGGAAATGCGTGCTGCGATGGAAGGTTATGCATTATGATGATTTTTGGCATAGGTATTGATGTCGTGGAGGTTGAGCGTGTGGAGTCATCCATCGCGGAGTTTGGAGAGCGTTTTGTCAGCCGGGTGTTTACCGAGGCAGAGCGTGCATACTGTGAGAGCCAGAAACGACCTGCCATTCACTACGCGGCAAGATTCGCAGCCAAGGAGGCGGTAGCCAAAGCTTTAGGCACGGGAATTGGAAAAGAGCTCTCCTGGTTGGATATGGAGATCAGGCGCCGAGAAAGTGGTGAGCCAGAGGTGTTTCTCTCCGGTGGAGGCGAGGCTTTCTGTAAGGAGAATAAGCTGAGCCAGATTAAGATCAGTTTAACACATGCCCAGCATTATGCAGCGGCGAATGCTGTGGTGTTGGGTCAGAGTTAAGAACGTAATGATCATAACAAACCGAGTGTGGGAGCTAGCTAATAAAAAGATAGCCGTATGATTTTGAATAGCTTATAAATACAACTTCCTTGCGTAGCCCGACTTAACGGTGGTGAACGGAGGTAAACTCAAATAACACAAAACGATGAAAAAAATAGTAACAACCATTACCGCCTTAATGCTCACAGTTTTATGCGTTCATGCGCAGGAAGATGCGACGGCAGGGATACAAGCCGAGACTGAGGAGAAGGCAAAGCAGGGCGAAGAATTTGATATCTCCAAGGCTTTTCCAAAAGAGGAAATTGCGCACAAAATGGAGATGAAGGGCATGAAGGTTTACAACTACATGATGAGTCACAAATTTGCTGACTTGGAAGGTAAGCTTGAGAAATTTTTAGGTGAGCAATGGGAAAAATCCGATGATCAAGAGCAAGCGATGGAGGCCGCGCAAAAACAAGTAGAGGCACAAGGAATGAAAATTCTCGGAATGGTAACGTATAAGCATTCTGAAAAAGCAGGTAGTATGGTCATGCTGATGCAGATGACTACTCCAGTGGCCGGAGGCGAGGCAGAAGGCCTGACGATGGTTACGCTCACGCATATCAACATGTAAGGGGGGAGCCTCAGCGAGAGGCTGGCCTCATTTAACGGAAAGCTTCTGGGGGTAATTCCAGGGGCTTTTTTATGGCGTTTTTAATTGTTCTAGGTAGCTCCTAGCTATTCCCCGAAAAGGCGAAAGCCTCTAAGTCGTTAAACTTAGAGGCTTTCATATGGCTCCTGCGCTTGGGATCGAACCAAGGACCTGTTTCGCGTAAGTTACACAAGATAAGTAATATGTGGACTTCCGACTGGAGATGCGTTTAATTTGAAAATCTTGGGGTTTACATACTGTAACGGGTGGCAACGTTATATCAGAGATAAGGAATCTATTAAGTTAAGTCTATTGATGAGAGAGGCAAGCACATGGGCAGGAGCAAGATTTTAATGTATCAGACAATGGGGTCATGATCCTGCCCGTCAATTTTATAACCGCCTTTGACTGGATCATCAATTTTGTTTAAGGACCATATCAGGCACCCTACCCATCCGATGCCCGTCCCTCCAAAAAACAAATTGATTAATAGAATCACCCATCTGTTTCGGTGTCGGCGCAGGAAAGCAATAATAGTGGGTAGAAAGAAAATGATAGCACAAATTGCTATTACGGCTATCAGCAGTATTAGCAAGAATACCCCTCCTATAAGATCTTCATCCGAAATATCCTCGTCAGCTCCCTCTGTGTTCGCTGTATGTATTCCAGAGTCCTGATTTACGCTAGCATAGCTGCCACCGGTAGAAAATGATTGATCTTGAGCTGCCAAATATCCAGGAGATAAGGCAGCCAGTATAACAAAAATGCCAAGGTATTTCAGGGTCTCAGTTAACACGATTTTTTCAGGTTGAAATTATAATAGATAGGGTTAGGCATAGCCGGTTAGAGTGTGGATAATGACAGGGGTCGGGCCCTTAGCTTTGTCGGATCTAGATGTGACCAGGGCAACATAGGAAATAGGGTTATTGAGGTATTGCTTTTAGCGCTGGTGCCTCTGGCACTGGTAGATTGCGATGTGTTTCCTCAATCTCTATTTCTAGCGCCTGTTGAATCTCTCTCAACGATTGTTCGGTTTCAAGGCTATTATAGGCTTCCGGGAGAGCGGGTATCACAGGGATCTCGGGAATTTCGGGAACTGTTGGGGGTTCCATTTGCTGGTATATTTCTGATAGTTGCTCAGGGTCGAAGGCGCCGTAGGGTCGCCTTTGTTGAAAAATGATCCATATGATGCTTATGGCTATGAAGATATAGATACCGGCCTTTGACTGGGTTGAGAGTCTGTTATAGAAGTTGGCAAATCGACTTATGGGGTCGTTTTTTTTGGGTGGAAAAACAGGCTCCGTTAAGGGCTTGGAGGAACTGTTTGTTGGTTGCCCTTGGCTGAAGTCGCGCACAGCCTGGGCGATCTTGTCGAGTTGGATCTCAATCGGTTCATCTATTGCATCCAACCAATGTGAGGCTCCTATAAAAAGCTCAAGTCGTTCCTGAGGTAAAATATCTTCAAGGCGAACCGGTAATATCGGGCACTGGTGATGAGCTGCTCGCTCGACTTCACGATAAACAAAATCTGACTGATTGGCACTGTTAGAGAATAAGAGCACCACCATTTCAGCCTCTTTGATGGCCTTGATGATGCTTGTCGACCAGTCGGACCCTGAGGGGATGTCTCTGGGTGCAATCCAACAGCGCACACCCGTATCTTCAAGTATATGACAAACAGCATTGGCAATATTGCTATCTTTTGACGAGTGGCTAATAAATACTTGATTACTCATACTTACGTAATTTTGGACTATCAGTTTGAATGTGTCTCGGGCGTTTTTGGTGTAAATGCTTCCAAGAAAAAATCGAATCGGCTCATCGTCGTTTATTCTTTTTGCCTGAGTTACGTCAGCTTGTCTTTGCTCGGGTAGATGATGTTAGGAATGTTCATTACCGCATCGCGATCATATTGCTTAATTTCATCAGTGAGTTCATCCCAAGAGACAAGGCAGGGGTGAGTGAGGTGGTCTGGGTTCTTCTTGCCTGGTGCGTATTTCCAGCCAGCCATAAACTGCACCGCATTCCAGCGGAGGTGCTCTATCTCGGCAAGGAGTTCGAGATTCTCAATGAGGGCGGATTTTAGTTTTTCTTTGTCGGGTAGGGAGTCAAGACGCATGCCGATGGCCCTGAGTTTGACTTGAAGATGGTCAGCCTGCAGGCGGTTTTGCTCGCGCATGGCTTCGGGGAGTGTTCCCCAGGGAACTAGCGATGAATTGTCGGCCGAATTTTTCTCTGATGCCAGCTCAAGGGCAACGTAGTTGTTGTGAATCGTCCGTGCCAAGGTTTCGTGCGGCTCGTTGACGATGGATTGCCATGTGGCCAGATCGGCGGGGCGGGGGAGGGAATGAATATGCCTACCGGAAGATCTGGATCTCAAAAGAGATATGAGTCCCGGGTTGTTGGGGAGAGAGCAATGGATTCTGCCCGGCAAAGCATGGGCATGGTTTGAGAGATACTGAGCCATGGTGAAGTTCTGTTTGTCATGCACACTGGCGCATACAAGAGTATACCAAGACTCGGGAGATGGGTTAGATGTCTCCAGTGCTTGTAGGTATGAGGCCGGCGTGTCGTCTTCTGCGGTGATGATCTCTATGCGGGCAATGTGCTCGGCTTGGCGAAAATATTGGTTGAGTTGAAGCCTGAGGTGATCAGGCTCGCTGGTCACCAGGGAGACGGGGAGCTTTTTCCTATTACGGTAGTGTCCAAGATGAAGTGCCTGGCGCAATAGCGCCATGCTGATTGGCGAATAACCAAAGATGACAAGATGTGGATTTTCATAGATGTTTCCGCTGGGGTCTTCTTCCATCGGCATTTGCTCCAACGTGATACGCGCGGCAAGCGCGTCCAGATTGACGAGGGAGATATCCATCGCATCAGGGGTTGTGTTGAGCAGGCTGTGTTCCCTGAATGCCTGATGGAAAGTCGGGTCTTGGTGCAGCGTGTAGCACCGCAGTGGTTTGTCCAGTTTTGTAGCTCTGTGTGTGGCTTGTTTGAGTAAGTCAGATAGCGTCATCACCGCCTCGACGTTTTGAGCGTCATCTTCAGAAAATGCAAAGAAGCGTGAGGCTCTCGAAACACGGGCGCGTTCAAGTGAGTGGGTGTCGGTGAAATCTCCCATCAAATGAACTGCACCTCTTGCCTTGAGATCGTATAGCCAAGGGCTGTCAGGATCATTGCCAATCACCACCACTTTGTGCCCGGTTGCTATGGCGTCTATTGCAAAATCTGCTGAAATTTCGTTGAGCCCGGCAATGACAACATGCCCTCGTAAGAGTTTGAGAAGGAAGCTGTTAAGCAGATCCCGCGATACATGAAATATGGTGGCAACAATACCGAGTAACAGGGAGAACGGCGCGACAAAACGGGCTGTTTCAAGCTGCCAAGGTAGGGAATGTATCTGAATTGGACCCTCCAGTGGGAAAAGACGTAAGGCTTGATAGACGTTATTCAGGTATGGCGCGTTGGGTTCCAGTATGCCAAAACCCCAGACGCCCACCAGAAACGAGCATACGGCGAGCACAGCGGACAGGATGGCGATACGGTGGAGCTTGGGCATGGGGGGGGATTTAGACGCCAAGAACCTGGAAGGGCAATGGCATATTAGGCTGCTATTCTGCCATGCGTATTGCGTTTTTCAACAATTCAGATTCCGGGTGCTGCTCCTGGAGTTTGTTGAGGAGTTCGATCCCGCCGGATTGGTTTCCATCATCGATCATTTGCAGTGCTTTGCCAATGCTGAGGGCAACATCAACGGGGAGAGCTTCCCTGTCTTTATTGGGTGTGGTTGATGCCTGCTCCTTGGATAAAAGTTTGGCGGCAAGTTCTTCGGCCAGCACATCAAAATTCTCAGGGTCTCCTTTGGCGCTGGCTGAGTGAAGAATCCTGCCGGTTGCTACATCAACCATTTTTGCATCGATCCGAAACTTGTTAAACAGCACCATGAAGCTTCCTAGCACCAGCTGCTCAGCTCCGAGGAGTTTTCCTATGCGTGCTGCTGAACCGGGGTCGAAATTTTTGCTGTTTGATAGCTCCAGCTCCTGCAGCACTTTGGCCAGCTCATTGCGTTCCACAATATCGTAACCCTCGTAGCCAGTGGCTTCGCAGCTCACCATGTGAGCCAAGCCTTTCGCCAGCGGCTCTAGGTCCTTGCGGTCTGTCGTGTTATTCTCGAAATAGAGCACGGCGACACGCGTGCCCATGTCTCTGAATGACGATTCGGCTTGATTTGCCGTGGCTGCATTTCCCCCCAGCCTCACAGGCTCCGTCACCACTGCCGGCTCTGCGCCATTCGCGGGGGAGGATTGGTTTTCATTGCCAGCATCTTTTTTCCCAAAGATGGAGAAGCTGCCAATTAAACCGACAAGCAGAAGCGATGCAATGGCCAGTGGTATCAGGCTTTTTTTCTTCCGGGGGGCAGGAGCGGGGCTTACGATTTCCGAACTCGACTTGGGGCTGCCTACAGCTTTGAACACATGCTCCAGTAGTTGTTCTTGAGAAATTTTCTGCGTTTCCAAAAAATGAATACTATTCAAGTGATAGAGTAGGGAGGGAGGAATCTCAACCTCCTCGATCTTTAGTGGAAGAATTTTTTTGTTCAGACTTGCTGCAACCCCGATTTCTTTCCGCACGTTTTCAGACTCCACAGAAGTTTTGGATAAAAACAGGATGAAGACATCGCACTCGGTAATGGCATGGACGATCTGCTCCGCCCATTCGCTTGATGCATTGATACCGCTCTCATCGACCCAGGCATCTATGCCATTGGCGCGAAACAGCTCAACGTAGCGCATGATCGCCTCCTTGTCTCTTCTGGAATAGCTGATGAAAATTTTACCAGGGCTGCCAGCTTCATCCGCGGAGGGAGACACTGTTGGATCATCTTTTGTGTTTGGATCTGACATGAAATGTTATTGCTTGGTGAATAAGTGGGCGGATTTGATGGGGTCACTTCAGAGCCTCTTTGATTTTGTTTTCAATTCTCGCAAAATTTGGATAAGTCGGATATGTGTCAAGAATTTCCTGCCATTTGGCAATGGCATCCTCAGTTTGGTCTTCTAGCAGCAGCGTATCTCCGTGCATTTCTATGAATTTTATGGTTCTGTTGGAGTGCCCTGCATTTCGTGCATTTTTTTCTGCAAGCTCTAATAGTTCGAATCCCATTTTTTTGTATCGTTTATCGATTTTGCACGGAGCTGGAATCCAGTTGTCTCCCATAAATAAGAAGTATATCAAGTCCTCTCTTAGGGAGTCGAGTCCATAGAACGCCCCGCTGCCCCACTCGGGCATCGGCAGTTGTGTCATTAAAAGTAGCTCGTGGTCATCATTATTTATAATACTAAAATCCTGATGCATGTGAGATACATTAGAACTTGCGAAAGGGCCAGCACCTGTAATTACCTTGTCAAACGTTGTAATAAATGACGAGTAAGCGCCTATGTATAGACTCAGGTTTTTCTTAAATTCTTCTACTTTTTCTTTTGGGACTCTGATGTTCTCACAGGGGTGCCCTCGCCTAGCACCTGAAAGAAAATCTTCGCTTATTCCTCTGTGGTTCCGTGTGGCTCTGGCCCATACCTCCGCACTGTCATGCCAGCGTTCCTTGATATGCCTCCTGCTTTGACCTACCATGCGATACAGCCGCCTAGCATATATTTCAGTAAGAATTGCGTAGTATACAGCGGCAACTTTGGGGTCTTTTGTTGAAGCCGTTTTTCTTAGGGAACTCTCTAGTAGCGGTTGCAGAGCCACCTCCTTTTGGTCTTCTATAGCAGAGAGAGTTGTCTTTCGCCTCTCCTTTGCTGCATAGAGCCTTTTCATCGCCTGCTTGTAGGCCTCCTTGCCGAGCTTGAACTCGGGTTCACTTTTTCTCATTTCGCCGAGGATCTTAGTTGCTGTCTTATAGTCACCTTTCTCCATCAACTTGTCCGCATCGGCGTATTTGACCAGGGTCTCCAGAGCTTTGGGGCTGGAGAGCTTGTCGCGCGAAACATCGCCGAAGTCGATTTCGAGTCCCTTGCCGATGTTTTTTACCAGGTCAGCTTCAAGGTCGAAAATGGCCTCCTCGTCTCCTTTAGTTTTGAAGGATGAATGGATTTTGGAGGTGGTGACGTTGATCAGCCGGGCATCGATGCGCATAACACCGTTCATCACTGTAAATGATCCTGCCAAGGCGTAGTTAGCACCAAGTCCCTTGCCCATTTTCTGGGTGCTGGCTTGATCAAAATATTCTGATTCTTGTAATTTCAGTTCGCTGAGCAGGCTCTTGATCTGCTCTCTTTCCACCACCGATATACCGTCGATTTTAAGCGCTACAATATCGCTGATGACCATGTCGGCGAGGGATGCTCCCACATGATCATATTTGCTGTCCTTGGTGTTGTTCTGGAAGTTCTGGATAAACAGAACCTTGTTGGCTAGGAGCGGGGCCACCAAGGCCTGGGCGATTAAACTGATGAGGAGGAGTTTCTTCATGGCTTGGTTCATAGGTTTATTG